>OAUV01000544.1_pt1 | contig 37621 bp, 19 predicted proteins | sample 1516841 | NCBI WGS metagenome assembly OAUV01 (sample SAMEA2580044, study PRJEB22360) | human gut metagenome | biome: human gut; feature: human-associated habitat; material: faeces | place: Denmark | collected 2008/2010 | reverse complement strand
CATCTCTATATTTGCATCACAAGATTTTTGATAACTGAATACTAATCTAAAGAAATACACAACTATGAGTTTTTCAGAATTGTATCTTATTTATTATCCCAAACTAGTTCGGTTTGCAAAAGAATTTGTGATGTCGGAAGAGGATGCTGAGAACATAACGCAAGATGTGTTTACAGACTTATGGGAAAAGAGAGAGTCAATGAATCATATTGAGAATATGAATGCTTATCTTTTCAGACTTGTGAGAAACAAATGTTTGGATTATTTAAAGCATAAAGTATTCGAGCAAAAGTATGTCGAGAATGTGAAGGCTTCTTTTGAGATTGAGTTGAATCTGAAATTGCAATCTTTGGATCGTTTTGATGTATATGATATATCAGAAAGAAATCAGATGGAGAACCTGATACGGGATGCTATCAATAGTTTGCCTAAAAGATGCCGTGACATATTTTTGTTAAGTCGCATGGAAGGATTGAAGTATAGGGAAATATCCGAACGTTTGGGCATTTCGGTAAATACAGTGGAATGTCAGATGGGAATAGCACTAAAAAAGTTGAGAGCAAAACTCAATGTAACATTGGCTGCATAACTTTTTAATGAATTTATCGGTATTTTTTAGGGGTATTTATTGAGATAATCGTTCTTTGATAAAAAAGGACTGTGTATATGGAGAATTGTCTGAATAAATATTTTGCGGATGAATTTACTTCTGATGAAAAAACAGAGTTTCTCATAGAAGTGGAAAACAATGAAAGGCTGAAGGAAGAATTTATAGAAAATCAGACTTTGCTGGCACTCGTTGATTGGATATCTCCGGAATATGAAAATAATAAAGAAGTTGTCCAACATAAATTATATGAATTTATGTGTAGAATGGAGCAACACAAAGATAAATAGGTTTAGGATACCATGAATAAAATTTATATCATATTACTGACTGTTTTCTTTTATGCAAATGTTTATTCTCAACAAGCTTATTTTGTTGATGGGTATCATGGCGGGATATATGGACATTATCCGGTAAAGTGGAAAACTCAATTCATTGTGGATCATCTGGCTATGCATCCGGACTGGCGGATTTGTATGGAGATAGAGCCTGAAACATGGGATACAGTCAGAGTACAGACTCCGGAGGCTTATTTGCGTTTTAAAGAGATGGCTACTAGTAATCAGGTAGAGTTTACGAATCCTACTTATGCACAGCCTTATTGCTATAATATCTCGGGAGAGAGTATAATAAGACAGTTTCAATATGGTATTGCTAAAATAAACAAACATTTTCCGGGGGTAGATTTTGTAACCTATTCGGTAGAAGAACCTTGCTTCACAAGTTGCTTGCCACAAATCCTTAAACAATTCGGCTTTAAATATGCTGTATTGAAATGTCCCAATACCTGTTGGGGAGGGTATACTGCTGCTTATGGCGGAGAATTGGTTAATTGGGTGGGACCGGACGGGACTGCAATCTTGACCGTTCCCAGGTATGCTTGTGAAAAACTAGAGCCGGGATCAACTTGGCAGACAACTGCTTGGGGAAATTCGGATGCTTATTTAAAAGATTGCCGTAACGCAGGTATCAAACACCCCGTTGGTATGTGTTTTCAGGATGCGGGATGGAAGAACGGCCCATGGTTGGGAAGTGGAAAGAACACAAAAAATAACTCTATATATGTGACATGGAGAGATTACATTGAAAATGTCTCCATCGGAAAAACGGATGATAACTGGTATTTTTCACAGGAAGATATACATGTGAATCTTATGTGGGGAAGTCAGGTTTTGCAAAAAATAGCGCAAGAAGTACGCGCTTCAGAAAATAGAATTGTCATGGCAGAGAAAATGTCTGTAATGGCTTATCTGGAAAATAAATATATTTGTCGACAGGCAGATATGGATGAGGCTTGGCGTACACTGATGTTGGCACAACATCATGATTCGTGGATTGTGCCTTATAATGGACTGAATAGAAAAGGAACATGGGCTGATCAGATTAAGCGATGGACAGACAGTACCAATCATCTTGCAGATGGAATTATTGAGGCATCTATGCAGAGCTTTAATGAAAAGTTTATTCCGCAAAATAATGCTCAACAGCAATATATACGTGTTTTTAATACATTAGGAATGAGAAGAAAGGAAATCGTAAGTGTTCTTCTGCCTACGGAATCTGAAAATGCGGATTTAAGTGTTTATGACTGGAAAGGTAAAGATATAGGTTGTTTGGTAGAAAATGAAGGTAAAGAGATAAGATTATTTTTTGAGGCAGAGATTCCTCCCTTTGGTTATTCCACGTATTGTATAAAAAAGAAAGAAGCCGGTAAGAAAGAGGCTTCGGAGAGTAGATTCGTTTTGGAAGGTAATAAGGTGAATAAACAGGAATACGTGGTTGAAAATGATATGTATAAAATTGTTTTTGACTTATCAAAGGGAGGAACCATAAAAAGCCTGATAGCTAAAAAAGAAGGGAATAAGGATTTTGCAGGTAAAACGGAGAAATATGCTTTAGGGGAGTTACGAGGCTTTTTTTATGAAGAAGGCAAATTTCGTTCTTCTATAGAGACTCCGGCCAAGCTGACAGTAGTAAGGGATAATGTATATGAGCAAAAAATTAAGATAGAGGGTGAGATTGCTTCCCATCCGTTTACACAAGTAATCACTCTCACTAAAGGAACGAGACGGATCGATTTTGATTTGACGGTTGACTGGAAAAAGAATGTAGGTATTGGTGAATATAAAGAGGAACGTTGGCGTGATAATCGTCGGGCTTATTGTGACGATCGGTTTAAACTAAGTGTATTATTCCCGACTGATTTACATTCTCCCCATGTTTACAAAAATGCACCGTTTGATGTATGCGAAAGCAAACTGACTGATACTTTCTTTGACTCTTGGGATCAAATCAAACATAATATTATACTTCATTGGGTTGACTTGGCTGAACAGGAAGGCGACTATGCTCTGGCTTTATTATCAGACCATACTACTTCTTATTCTTATGGAGAGGGCTATCCATTAGGACTGACTGCTCAATATTCGGGTGGAGGACTTTGGGGACCTGATTATAAAATAACACACCCTTTGAGGATGAAGTATGCAATTATACCTCATCGTGGCAAATGGGACAAAGCATCAATCGCAGATGATAGCGATTGTTGGAATGAACCATTGCTGCATTCTTGCTATCCAGTGGCAAAACCGGAATCGAAATCATTTATTGATTTACAGAATACTGGTTATCAAGTGAGTGCTCTTCAAATGAAAGATGGAAAGGTACTATTGCGCCTGTTCAATTCTGAAGGGGACGAAAAATTACAAAAGGTTACCATTGACATGCCATTATCCGGAGTGGAGGAAGTTGATTTGAATGGACAATGTATCGAAAGAAAGAAGATAAAAACACGTGCAGGTAAATCGGAAATGATGATTTCAATGCCTCGTTTTGGTATTAAGACTTTCGTTCTTAGTTTGACTTAAAATAATTAGATTATTGTTATGTATAAAGCGACTGCTAATCTTTTAATTGTTTGCTTTTTGTGTTGGATGACGGGTTGCTCATCAACCAATACCGTATCGGAAGATTTGGTTCCGACTGATTATGTAAACCCGTTTATTGGTGCCAGTACTAGTGTAGGGGCTGCCGGTGTTTATCACGGATTAGGTAAAACTTTTCCCGGAGCTACGACTCCGTATGGTATGGTACAGGTTAGTCCTAATACAATAACGGGAGGTGATAACGGTTCCGGATATAGTGATGAACATAAGACAATCGAAGGATTTGCCTTTACCCAGATGAGTGGTGTGGGATGGTTTGGTGATTTGGGCAATTTTCTTGTGATGCCTACAACTGGTGAATTATATAAAGTGGCAGGTAAAGAGAATAATGATAGTATAAAAGGGTATCGTTCGGCTTATAACAAAGCCACTGAAACGGCTAAGGCCGGATATTATTCGGTAGAATTGACTGATTATCATATCAAAGTAGAAAGTAGCGCGACACCGCACTGTGGAATTTTACATTTTACTTATCCTTCTAGTGACCAATCGCGTATTCAGATTGATTTAGCTCGTAGAGTAGGGGGAACATCTACTTCGCAGTATATTAAAGTTGTAGATGATTACACTATTCAAGGATGGATGAAGTGCACACCTGATGGTGGTGGATGGGGTAATGGTGAAGGAAAAGCCGATTATACCGTTTATTATTATGCACAATTTAGTAAACCTTTGACTAATTATGGCTTTTGGAGTGCAGATATTCCCGAACATTGGGTTCGGAAACGTGATGAAGTAGTGAGTATTCCTTATTTGACTCGTGTATCACAAGCTCCGGTTATAAAAGACAAGCAAGAACTGACGGGTAAACACCTGGGCTTTTTTACTGAATTTCCAACGAAGGAGGGAGAGACTGTAGAGATGAAAGTTGGTATCTCTTTTGTTGATATGGAGGGTGCTGCAAATAACTTTGAACAAGAAATAGCCTCTAAAAATTTTGGACAAGTAAAGCAGGAAGCTACTGAATTGTGGAATAAAGAACTTAATCGTGTCCGGATATCCGGTGGTACGGATGATGAAAAAACGATATTCTATACTGCCATGTATCATACGATGATTGATCCTCGTATCTATACAGATGTAGACGGACGTTATGTAGGCGGTGATTATAAAATACATACGGCTGACAGCACTTTTACAAAACGTACTATATTCAGTGGATGGGATGTATTTCGTAGTCAGTTTCCTTTGCAGACTATAATTAATCCGCGTTTAGTAAGTGATGAACTGAACTCATTGATTACTATGGCAGATCAGAGTGGGCGCGAATACTATGAACGTTGGGAATTGCTGAATTCCTATTCCGGCTGTATGTTGGGAAATCCTGCTTTGTCTGTTTTGGCAGATGCTTATATCAAAGGGATTCGTACGTATGATGCAGAGAAAGCATATCGTTATGCCATTAACACATCCCGTCGTTTTGGTAATGATTCATTGGGTTATGCTCCGGAACCATTGAGTATTTCAACCACTTTGGAGTATGCTTATACTGATTGGTGTATATCTCAATTAGCGAAAGCTATGGGGAAAGAAGACGATGCCAAATGTTTCTATGAAAAGGGACAGGCATATCATTCTATTTTTGATAAAGAAAAGGGATGGTTCCGTCCCCGTAAAGCAGATGGTACATGGGTAGAATGGCCGGAGAATGCACGTCTTAAAGAATGGTATGGGTGTATAGAAGCAAACTCTTATCAGCAAGGTTGGTTTGTACCTCACGATGTTCCGGGAATGGTGAATTTGATGGGTGGCAAGGAGAAAGTTATTGCGGATTTAACAGATTTCTTTAATAAAACTCCTTCTAATATGCTGTGGAATGAATATTATAACCATGCGAATGAACCTGTGCACTTCGTTCCTTTTTTGTTCAATCAGCTTGAAGTTCCCTGGTATACTCAAAAATGGACACGCTATACATGTGAAAAGGCTTATGCAAACAAAGTTGAAGGGATTGTTGGCAATGAAGATGTAGGTCAGATGTCGGCGTGGTATGTGTTGGCTGCTTCCGGTATTCATCCTTCCTGCCCGGGAAATACACGTATGGAGATTACAAGTCCGGTTTTTGATAAAGTAGAGTTCAATCTTGATCCCAGCTATTATACTGGGAAGAAATTCACGGTAATAGCTCATAATAACAGTATAAATAACGTCTATATACAAAAGGCCTTGTTGAACGGTCAGGAATACAATAAATGTTATCTTGATTTTGCGGACATTGCAGCCGGAGGTACATTGGAGCTGTTTATGGGTGATAAACCTAATGTTGAGTGGGGACTTTGATTGAATAACATACTCTAAAACAAATTGTTACTTTAAAATCTTGATAGTATGATGAATAAACTTGGGCTTATCATTGTATCGGTTATATTTGCTCTAATCCAGACAGGGTGTGCAGAGCAGAGTACATGGATGTCTTTGAACAGCTCTAATCCTCGGATTATCTGGGAAGTGAAACCCCAGGCAGATTTAGAGAACATAACCGGAGAGCAGATTTCTACTCCGGAATTTAAAATGTCCGATTACGTTAAAGGTGTGGTTCCTGGAACTGTTTTTACTGCTTATGTTGAAGCAGGAATCGTTCCAGATCCTAATTATGCCGATAATATTTATAAAGTAGACGAAACGTTTTATAACCGTCCTTTCTGGTATCGTACGGAATTCGAACTCCCGTCTTCTTATTCGGAAGGGAAGCGGGTATGGCTTCATTTCGACAATACGAACCGCTTTGCCGATTTCTATTTTAATGGCGAGAAGATATCAGGAACAAAAACATCTACTAAAGATGTAAGCGGTCACATGTTACGTTCGAAGTTTGATGTGACCAATCTGATAAAGAAATCCGGTAAGAATGTGATAGCTGTTCTGATAACCGATGCCGATCAGAAAAAGACGCGTAAGGCTAAAGACCCGTATGGAGTTGCGTGTAGCCCCAGTTATCTGGCTGGTGCCGGTTGGGACTGGATGCCATACGTTCCGGGACGTCTGGCTGGTATCACAGGCAATGCCTATCTTGTGGTAACGGGAGATGTAGTGATGGAAGATCCTTGGGTACGTTCAGAGTTACCGACCTTGCAGAAAGCAGAGCTTTCTGTCTCAACAGATATTAGAAATGCTTCTTCTTCCCCCAAAGATGTCGTTGTATCCGGAGTGATTCAGCCGGGGAATATTTCTTTCTCTAAAGACATTCGGGTAGAAGGAGGAACAACAGCCAGACTATCTATTAACAAAGATGACATAGCGCAATTGGTCGTTGACCATCCGAAACTTTGGTGGCCGAATGGTTATGGTGATCCCAATCTTTATACTTGTAAGCTGACTTGTTCTGTAGATGGAAAAGTGTCGGATGTAAAAGAAATGACATTCGGTATCAAGAAGTATGAGTATAAAATGGTTGATAATGTAGTGGGATATCCTGTTCTTACATTCTTTATCAACGGACAGAAGATCTATCTGAAAGGTGGAAACTGGGGAATGAGCGAATATCTGCTTCGCTGTCAGGGTAAAGAGTATGAAACGAAAATCAGACTTCATAAGGAAATGAATTACAATATGATCCGTCTATGGACCGGTTGTGTTACTGATGATGAGTTTTATGATTATTGTGATAAATATGGGATTATGGTATGGAATGATTTCTGGTTATATGTAGCATACAATGACGTGGCTCAACCGGAAGCATTTAAAGCGAATGCCCTTGATAAAGTCAGACGTCTTAGAAACCATCCTTCCATTGCTATTTGGTGTGGAGCAAATGAAACGCATCCGGCACCTGATTTGGATAATTACCTGCGTGAAATGATTGCGAAGGAGGACAATAATGACCGTATGTATAAGTCTTGCTCCAATCAGGATGGATTGTCCGGAAGTGGTTGGTGGGGAAATCAACCTCCAAGACACCATTTTGAAACTTCAGGCAGTAATCTGGCATTTAATACACCGGCTTATCCATACGGTATTGATCACGGTTACGGTATGCGTACAGAAATAGGAACGGCTACTTTCCCCACATTTGAAAGCATCAAAGAGTTTATCCCGGAAAAAGACTGGTGGCCTCTGCCTACTGATGAGCAGTTGAAGAATGATGATGACAATGTATGGAACAAACATTTCTTCGGTAAGGAAGCGTCTAATGCCAACCCGGTTAATTATAAGAATTCAGTGAACACACAGTACGGAGAATCATCCGGATTGGAAGAATTCTGCGAGAAAGCGCAAATGCTGAATATCGAAGTGATGAAAGGTATGTATGAGGCTTGGAACGATAAGATGTGGAATGATGCAGCCGGACTTCTGATCTGGATGAGCCATCCGGCTTATCCCTCGTTTGTATGGCAGACTTATGACTATTATTACGATCCTACAGGTGCTTATTGGGGAGCAAAAAAGGCTTGTGAACCTTTACATATCCAATGGAATGCTTCCAATAACAATATAAAAGTAATAAATACTACAGCAAAGGACTTGAAAGGTGCAATAGCTAAAGCTGCAATTTACAACTTGAATGGAAAAGAAGTGCCTGCATACGGACAGACAAAACAGGTCGATGTGGCAGCCAGCAACATTGCAGAAGCATTTTCTTTGAACTTTAACCCTTTCGAAATCTACGGTGAGAAACCAAAAGAGATAGAAGAACTGACTCCGCTTCATTTTATCAAGTTGGAACTGATAGATGCCAAAGGTAATTTAATCTCTGAAAACTTCTATTGGCGGAATGGCGTGAGAGATCTTGACTATACATTGCTGAACACACTTCCGGAAGTTGCTTTGTCTTGCCGATTGGTGGATAAATCGATGTCTGACGGAAAGATAAATATAGCTGTAAAGAACAATTCCGGGACTGTGGCTTTTGCTAATCGGGTGAGGCTTGTTAATAAGGCTACGCAAAAACGAATACTTCCAATTATTATGTCCGATAATTATGTGACGTTGATGCCGGGCGAAGAAAAGGTTATCACTATGGAGGCGACTCCCGAACTGTTGAAAGGAGGCGTAAGTGTATTGGTGAAACAGTATGGGAAAGCAGAGAAGAATAAGCTGGATATAGCAGATTGATTGTTGCACGGTTACCTTTATGGTTTGATTAAAAGAATAAAGAAAATGGCTAATAGACTAAAAATGAGGATACTTTTGTTGTTATCTTTAGTTTATATAAATTGCGATTACTTACAGGCACAAACAACAATACCTCGGTTTGAAGAAGGGGAACGTGTCGTATTTGTAGGAAACAGCATTACTCACGGCGGACATTATCATTCATTTATCTGGTTGTATTACATGACTCGTTTCCCGGATAAACCGATTACTATCATGAATGCCGGAATTGGTGGAGAGAGTGCGTGGGATATGAAGGATCGCTTGGACTATGATGTTTTCAACAGGAAACCAACTTATGTGACTCTAACTTTCGGTATGAATGATACCGGTTATGATATTTACATGAAAGACGATGCAAAAGAACTGTCGGAACAACGGATTGCAAAGTCATTGGAAAGCTATCGGGAAATAGAAGAACGCTTACTGGCTAAAAATAAAATAAAGAAAGTTTTGATTGGTGGTTCTCCTTATGATGAGACTTCCCGGTTTAATAATTTTATATTGCATAATAAGAACAACGCCATTTTAAAAATCATAGATGCCCAACGTACATCGGCTAAAAAGAATGGCTGGGGTTTTGTTGATTTTAACCAACCGATGCGTGAGATAAGCAGAAAAGAGCAGGAGGCAGATTCTACATTTACATTCTGCAGGATAGATAGAATTCATCCGGATAATGACGGACAGATGGTCATGGCCTATTTGTTTCTGAAAGCACAGGGACTGGCTGGGGATGAAGTGTCATCAGTATCTATTGATGCATATCATTCATCTGTAATAACCCATAAGAACTGTAAGATTTCAAAACTAAAAAAGAGCGGAGCTGATCTGACTTTTGATTATCTGGCGTATGCTCTTCCTTATCCGCTGGATTCTATTTCTAGAAGTGGCTGGGGAAATAAAAGGTCACAACGCGATGCAATGCAGTTGGTTCCATTTATGGAAGAGTTTAATCAGGAACGTTTTCAGGTAACAAACTTAGAGAAAGGAATGTATCGGTTAACTATAGACAATCAGTTTATTGACAATCTCTCATCCGAAAAGTTGGCGAATGGAGTGAATTTGGCAGATTACCCGAATACTCCCCAATATCAACAAGCTGCGAAAATCATGTATCTGAATGAAGAACGGTTTGAAGTGGAGAAACGTTTCAGAGAATACTTGTGGACCGAATATTCATTCCTGAAAAAAGAAGGATTACTGTTTGCTGATGATCAGAAAGCTATCGATAAACTAAAAGAATATTTACCTAAAGACGGGTTTCTTAGGATGAGCTACGATTGGTATATAAAAGCGATGAATCCTGAAATACGGGAGGTTTGGAGCAATTATATGAAGAGTCTTGTTGAAACAATTTATAAAATCAATAAACCTGTCACTCATAAAGTGAGGCTGGTAAGAGTTGAATAATAATAGAAGATGAATAGAATGAAACGATTGCTATGTTTAGGTTTAATTTGTTATTTCTGTTGTCTGTCGATGATAGTATATGGAAATGAGAAAACTTCGCCTTTCTATTTGGCGGAATTAAAATGTGAGAATCTTATTGATCCTTTGGGGATTGATAATGTAACTCCTCACTTTAGTTGGAAGTTAAAGGGGGACGGCTGGAAAGGCGGGCAAACTTATTATGAAATACAGGTAGCTTCGGATAGTATTCTGTTGGTGCAGAATAAAGCTGATTTATGGAATACCGGAAAATTGAAATCCAAAACTTCGGTTATGGTACCTTATCGAGGGAAGACTTTAACTTCTCGTTCTTTGTGTTATTGGCGGGTACGTGTTTGGGATGCTAAAAAACAAGCTTCATCATGGAGTCCTGTTGCCCGTTTTGGAGTTGGCATCTTGGATCAGTCACAGATGAAAGGAGAATATATAGGGGCTTCTGTTGAAGGTGGTAAGATTTGTGCTCCTATTCTTCGCAAAAAAGTGAAACTGACTCAAGGGGAGACTTCTTTCTTGCATGTAAATACGTTAGGTTATCACGAAATTTATATCAATGGGAGAAAGGTTGGGGAGGACGTTCTGACCCCTGCTGTATCACATTTATCTAAACGTTCACTAATTGTTACTTATGATATTACTCCTTATTTAAGAGAAGGAGAAAATGATCTGCTTATCTGGCTGGGACAAGGTTGGTATAAAACGACGACTTTCGGAGCAGCTTATGAAGGTCCGCTGGTAAAAGCAGAATTGGATGTGTTGAGAAATGGTAAATGGGAAGTCGTAACGAAGACAGACGGATCATGGTACGGACGTGAAAGTGGCTATTCTGATACAGGTACTTGGCGTGCTTTGCAGTTTGGAGGTGAGAGGGTGGATGGAAGGATTCTTCCACGAGATCTTTCAACACAGGCTTTAGACAAAATGAAATGGACTCCTGTTGTGAAAGTGAATGTTCCCGATCATATCACTTCCCCTCAAATGTGTGAGATAAACAAGATACATCAGATTTTGCAGGCTGTTTCTGTAAAGAAGCTGGGTGAAGGTCTCTGGCTGGTAGATATGGGAAAGGTTCAGACCGGATGGTTTGAGATGCAAATGCCTATATTGCCGGCAGGTCATGAAGTTATTATGGAATATAGTGATAATTTGACGAAAGACGGTGAATTTGACAAGCAAGGTGAAAGTGATATTTATATATCTGGTGGTAAGCAAGGAGAATACTTCAGAAATAAATTCAATCATCACGCTTTTCGATATGTGCGCATCTCCAATCTTCCTCAAAAACCGGAAACAGGTGCTATGAAATCTCTGCAGATTTATGGAGATTATAAACAGACCGCAACTTTTGAATGTTCGGATGCCGACTTGAATGCTATTCACCAAATGATTCAGTATACGATGAAATGTCTGACTTTTAGTGGATATATGGTAGACTGTCCGCATTTGGAACGTGCAGGATATGGTGGTGATGGAAACTCCTCAACGATGTCTTTGCAAACGATGTACGATGTAGCTCCAACATTTGAAAACTGGGTGCAAACATGGGGAGACTCCATGCGTGAAGGAGGAAGTTTGCCGCATGTTGGTCCTAATCCGGGTGCCGGTGGCGGCGGTCCGTATTGGTGCGGATTCTTTGTACAGGCTCCCTGGAGAACGTATGTCAACTATAATGATCCCCGCTTGATTGAGAAATATTATTCTCAAATGAAAGAGTGGTTTAAGTATGTTGATAAATATACAGTAGATGGTTTGCTGAAACGTTGGCCCGATACCAAATACCGTGACTGGTATTTGGGTGATTGGCTGGCACCCATGGGAGTAGATGCAGGTAATCAGGCTTCAGTGGATTTGGTAAGTAACTGTTTTATCAGCGAATGCTTGAGCACTATGTATAAGACAGCCTTAACATTAGGAAACAAAGAAGAGGCGGAAGAGTTTGCTATTCGTAGAGAAAAACTTAACAAGTTGATTCATCAAACGTTCTACCGTGCGGATGAAGGGATCTATTCTACCGGCTCACAATTGGATATGTGCTATCCTATGTTGGTAGGTGTTGTACCTGATTCTTTGTACAATAAAGTGAAAGAGAATATTGTTATGATGACCGAAGAAAAACATAAAGGACATATTGCTGTTGGTCTGGTTGGAGTACCTATTTTGACAGAATGGGCTGTTCGGAATAAACAAGTGGATTTCTTCTATCAAATGATGAAGAAACGTGATTATCCCGGTTATCTGTATATGATTGACCATGGTGCGACAGCGACTTGGGAATATTGGAGCGGAGAACGAAGTCGTGTGCACAATTGTTACAATGGAATTGGTACTTGGTTTTATCAGGCTGTAGGAGGAATACGTCTTGACGAGGCTAAACCTGGATATCGTCACTTCTATGTCGATCCTCAAATTCCAAACGGTGTGACCTGGGCAAAAGTAACGAAAGAATCACCTTATGGCACAATTGCTGTTAATTGGAAGTTGAAAGATGATAATCAGTTGAATCTTCAATTGACAGTTCCTGCCGGAACAACGGCTACAGTTTGCATCCCTAATAATGCTGTCTCATGTAAAAAGAATAAGAAGAAAGTGAGCGTTAAGGAGCGGACTGTTGATGTAGAAGCAGGGCATTATGATTTTCTATTTAATTTGAAATAGATACCCTACTAGAGTGTATTTATGATTTTCATTTCTCATATTCTCATTCGTTAATCATAAATGGCAGAAAACTAATAGGATAGACTATGAGAAATGATTTTTAAGATGGTATTTCTCATAGTTTTTCCGTCAAATACCCCGTATTTTACCTTATTTCTCATACTTGTTGGATGCATTTCTCATAGTGTTTTTCCAATCAACCTATACAAGAATAAAGAAACAGCTAGTCAACCATTATCAGGGAAGTACATATTCTCTTTGTCCCATATATTGTGGGAAAGTATTCCCTATTAACAGGGAAAAGATTCTCTTATTTTGTGGGAATAAATTCTCATAATATTAGGGAATATTTTCCCATAATATATGGGACAATCGGAACTACAGTTTATCTTCAACCAGAAAAAAGGAGAAGATAGTATTTAACTATGAGAAATACTCTGAAATACTATGAGAATAAGGTGAATTTTAAGCTAAAATAGAAGGTGTATTATGAGAAATGCCGTCTTAGAAAGTATTTCTCATAAGCTATTTATTTGATTATTTGTTGTTTATCAGTCACCTATGAGAATATGAGAAATGAAAATGAAAAATCTTTTCTAGAGGCTGCTGAATTTTTTATTGATACATTTAAAAACGCACCGTAATAAACTAATTTATCATTTAATTTAAGTCTGTGCAGAAACAAAATTAACTTTAGGAAAATTGTCCAGTGAATGGACTTGAAATTAATCGCTTTGATTATTATTTTTATATGATTCTTTTTAAATTTCTCTTTAGTGGTTTCTTAAATTTCAAGCGTTCATAGTATAAAGTTCAATAGATATAGGTAAAAAGTTAGGATTGGTGTTTGAAATTCCACAATATTCCTCCGGTCTGTTTATTCTTCTTTTATGAGTGACCGGAGGAGTTGCTGGAAATCCTGTTTGACCAAAATGAAAATATGATATCATGAGGACTGTTTTCCAAGCTTTTGATAATGAAATTGCCAGACTAAAATCCGTTGGCGGAACTAATAACTAAAATAATATTTAAATGAGAAAAAGAGTATCGTTATTGCAAATGGCTGTTTTCTTCTTTACGGCTCAGGTAGCTTGGGCAGGTAATATAAAAACAGAAAAAGTAACACTGGTAGGAAATGGAATTGTAGAATTTATCCCCGTAGGGTATGATGTTTCCCGTACGCCTTCATTAATTCTCTCCCATGAACCGGAAAAGAAAGGTGAAGTACCGGAAAACTGGAAATTAGTTCCTCAATTTACGATGACTGATGGCAAGGCAAATGCCTCATTGGATGTTCCAGCCGGAACAAGTCTGTATGGAGGTGGTGAAGTGACCGGTCCGTTGCTACGTAATGGGCAAAAGATTAAAATGTGGAATACGGATAATGGTATGTATCGGGTTGATGGTGGCTCACGTCTGTATCAAACGCATCCGTGGGTATTGGGTGTTCGTCCGGACGGGACAGCATTTGGCGTATTGTTTGATAGTTTTTGGAAGGCTGAATTGATTACTAATTCAGATAAAATTGAATTTAATACTGAAGGAGCACCTTTTCGTACTTATATCATAGATCGTGAATCTCCGCAAGCTGTATTAAAAGGACTTGCCGAATTGACCGGTACTATAAGTATGCCTCCCAGATGGGCAATCGGTTATCATCAGTCTCGTTTTTCTTACGTGCCGGAAGCTAGAGTGAAAGAAGTTGCCAATACTTTTCGTGAAAAGAAGATACCGTGCGATGTAATATGGTTTGATATCAACTATATGGATGAATTCCGTGTATTCACGATCAATAACAGGGAGTTTCCCGATCCGAAGCGCATGAATAAGTATCTGCATGATAATGGATTCCATTCCGTGTATATGATAGATCCGGGCGTAAAAGTGGATGATAACTATTTTGTGTATAAAACCGGAAAAGAGCAAAATGCTTTTGTTTGTGATATCTATCGTAATGAGTTTCACGGGGAAGTATGGCCGGGTGCTTGCGCATTTCCTGACTTTACCCGTCCGGAGACGCGCACTTGGTGGTCCGGACTTTATAAAGACTTTATGGCTAATGGAATAGATGGCATTTGGAATGATATGAATGAACCGTCTGTATTTGATGGTCCTGGGGGAACGATGCCGGAGAACAATATTCATTTAGGAGGAGGCAATTTACCTATTGGTAGCCATTTAATGTATCATAACGCTTATGGTCGTCTGATGGTCGAAGCTTCTTATAATGGCATGATGGCTGCTAATCCAGGCAAACGTCCATTTCTTCTTTCCCGCTCCAATATTATTGGCGGACAGCGTTATGCAGCCATGTGGACGGGCGATAACGAAGCTACTTATGAACAGATGAAACTTTCTGTACCGATGTCTATTACATTGGGGTTGTCCGGTCAGCCTTTCAATGGTCCGGATATAGGTGGATTTGCTGGGAATACGACTCCCGATTTGTGGGGAAACTGGTTAGGCTTCGGTGCATTTTTCCCTTTTTCCAGAGGACATGCTTCCTGTGATACAAATAACAAGGAACCGTGGGCATTTACTAAAGATATAGAAAAGGAATCACGCATGGCATTAGAACGTCGTTACCGTTTGCTGCCTTATCTCTACACTGCTTTTCATGGGGCTCATAAAGATGGACAGCCTGTGATGGCTCCGGTTTTCTTTGCCGATCCGAAAGATGAAAGTTTGCGTGCTGAAGAGCAAGCTTTCATGTTGGGGACAGACCTGTTGATAATTCCTGCATTTGCAAAGAATCCTTCTCTACCCAAAGGAATTTGGGAAAATTTATCTTTGGTTAAAGGAGATACAAAAGGTAAATATCAGGCTAAATTAAAAGTGAGAGGTGGTTCTATTATTCCAGTAGGCAAAATAATTCAGAATGTGAATGAAAATTCATTCGACCCATTGACTTTAGTTGTTTGCCCGGATGAGGATGGCAAAGCGGAAGGCTCTCTGTATTGGGACAAAGGAGATGGATGGGGATTTCAGAAAGGAGATTATAAACAGCTAACTTTTAAAGCAGAGTTAGTAGACGGGCATCATCTTGTTGTAAAAGTGACAGACGATAAAGGGGAAGACCAAATTGATTTTGGAATGATAAAGGTAGAAGTATTGCATGCTGGTCATACTTATAAATCTTCTGGTGATATAGCTAAAGGCATTACAGTGAAATTGTAAAGGAGAATACAATAAATGAGGAGTTCGTTTATTTAACCATCTTCTTTTTGTACTGTTTAGAACTAAACTTCATCCTTATAATCCAAATGTGATTACTAAAAATAGCTTCCAGTCAAAAACATCAGTAAAAAAGGTTGTTGACTGAAAGCGAACCGAAAGCAAAAAAGAGAGATGAGTTCAGTCTCTTTTTTAGAGCCTCTATATTCGTTCAATAGAGCCTCTGTTTAAGTGAAATGCAGGCTTCGTTTCACTTAAACAGAGGCTCTGTTTTATTCACCTGACGCGTTCTTTGACTTGTTGTAAACGAAAACTATTCATAAATAATGTGTTAGGGATTGAAGGGAAAAGTGTACCTTTGCCCATCGTTTAACCGGAGAAGACAAGATGACCAAAATAACAGTATTGACTACAGACATCTATTAATAACGAAGATTATATCTGCATTACTGACATGCTAAAAGCCAAAGATGGCGATTTCTTCATATCAGACTGGCTGCGAAACAGGAATACACTGGAATACCTTGGTATATGGGAGCGGTTGTATAACCCAGGATTTAATTATGGCGAATTCGCCACAATTAGAAATCAGTCGGGGTTGAACAGTTTCAAAATCAGCGTGAAAGAATACGTGGAGAAGACCCATGCTATCGGTATTCAAGCGAAAGCCGGAAGATATGGAGGCACCTATGCACACAAGGACATCGCATTTGAATTTGGAATGTGGATTAGTGCTGAATTTAAAATCTATTTAGTCCGCGAGTTCCAGCGCCTTAAGGAGCAGGAACTCGCGCAACTGGGCTGGAGTGCCAAGCGAGAACTGTCGAAAATAAATTACCGCATCCACACCGATGCTATCAAACAAAACCTTATCCCGGCAGAAGTCACACCACAACAAGCTTCCCGCATCTACGCCAGCGAAGCCGATGTGCTGAACGTTGCCATGTTCGGCCTCACTGCCCTCGAATGGCGCGATGCGCATCCCGACCTGAAAGGAAACGTCCGCGACTATGCCACGGTGAACGAATTGATTTGCCTCTCGAACATGGAGAATCTGAATGCCGTATTCATAGGAGAAGGACTTCCTCAGCACGAAAGGCTTGTCCGATTGAACCGGATAGCTATCCAGCAGATGCAGATACTGGAAGATGTAAACAAGAAGTACCTCAAGTAGCTGCTTTTACCAGGATGAACCGATAGATTTTTAGCACGGCAACTATAATAGTTTTCGTCCCGCCCCGCACACCGACTTGTGTGTGGAGTGGGACGTTTTCGTTTACGGCAAGCCATGTACCCCTACATGTACGGATTCGGGTTTCTACCAAATAACAATGCTTGATTTACAATGTGTTATCAAAAAAAAGGATGCGTCTATGAAGACGCATCCCCTTTTTCATTGATACTACTATGAGTATTTATCAGTTTATTAGAATGTAAGTTGTACTCCTAAGTTAAACACGCGCTGGTTCATGTATGCATCACCGGCGGAGTTGGACTTGATTTCCGGGTCTTGTTGATACTTATCAAAACTTGTCCATGTAAACATGTTGTAAGCATTGAGATAGACACGGAGGTTTGTAAGCCATGAAGGCAACACTTTTGTGGGCACTTGATAGGAGACGTCGATGGTTTTCAAGCGGATGTACCAAGCATCAATTAACCAAAAGTCGGACATATACGCTGCTGCGCTGTTTACAGTTGACGGATTGCTTGTTAAGCGCGGAAATTCGATGGCTTCACCGTTCAGGTAGCGTTCCAATGTCCAGCGTTTCTGGTGTAGAGGTTGGAATTGACTCTTGAAAGGTTCGATACCTGTGCCGTTTACCGAGAAACTGTAGTTGAACGAACCTTGGAAGAGTACGCTCACAGACAATCCTTTCCACGAACCACCGATTGTCCATCCCAGTGTGGTGTTGGGTAAGTTTGGCTTACCAATAGCTCCCTTGTCGAAGTCGTTGATAACACCGTCTCCGTTCAAATCTTTGTATTTCAAGTCACCGGCTTGGATAGGCACGTCGGTATTGGGCACAGCCGGTGCATTTGCGGCTCCTGCATGAATCAAGTCCACTTCTTCAGGTGTATAATAACCTATCCAAGTGTAACCGAATGGTTGACCGATAGGACGACCTGTTGCCGACAACCAATCGTATCTTTGTTGTGCTTCGGCATTAAATTCTACCTTATTCTTAGCATACGAGAATACGAAGTTGGTATTGAAGTTGAACTCACCGAAACGGTCTTGATAACCAATCTGTCCGTCGAAACCCATATTGCTGGTGCGTGCCACGTTGATAGGTGAAGTACCCACACCTAAGATCTGCGGTATGTCATTGCGTTTCACAAGCTGATTGTATCGTTTGTCATAGAACCAGTCGAAAGTAAATGAGAAGCGATCAAATGCATTGAAGTCGAGACCTATATCAAATTTTTTGGCTTCTTCCCATGTCACACTGCTATTACCAAGGTCACCTTCCGTAATAGCAGTGGAAGCGACGTCACTTTGTCCAAAATTATAGGCTTTATCAGTTGCTTTATATATCTGGTTGTAAAGGTAGCGATTACCCATAGCTACGTCCGAACCTACAATACCATACGAAGCTCTGATTTTCAATAGTTGGATGAAAGAAATGTTATCCTTGAAGAACGATTCTTCGGAGATACGCCAACCCACACCAATAGCAGGGAATATTCCGTAGCGGTGTCCTTCGGCAAAACGGTCGGTACCGTTGTATGCAACATTGAAGTCGACCAGGTATTTATCTTTATACTTGTAACCTACGGTGGCGGTAAGACCCTGAAAGTTTTCGGGAATCTTTTCTCCTGTGTCTAATGGATCCTTCTCTACTGTACGACTTTGGCGGCTATAAAGTAGCGTGGCACTAACGTCGTGTATTCCATTGAATACGCGTGCATAGTTGATGGAGGCCTGAACATCCAGATTTTTCACAGCCTGGTTGGTTCCGGCCGTCAGAGCATACTGTGAATAAGCATATTTACGGTTGGGGTTGATGTTGTACTGATCCGTAGTAGGATCGTAGTGGTAGGTAGGATACGCATCTTTTCCACGGTTTACTTTGCGGAAGACTTCGTCAATGGTAGAGTAAGCAATACGTGCATTGGCTGACAATCCTTTGGTGAGCCAATCCATCTTCCAGTTCACACCGTAGAGAATGTTGTTATCGTTACGGCGTGTACGTGTGTAACCTTCGTTAGCCAAGCGTGCATTCAGTGTAGGTCCGTAACCGTCTACATCTGAAAGGTAAGCATACGATCCGTCCGGATTGAGTACCGGTGCCGAATAAGGGTGCATGGCGGTGAAATTGTAAATCTCACCTGTAGCATTCAGGCTACTCGGTTCGTTGATATTCATGAAGCGCGAACTGAAGTCCAGGCGCATAGTCAGATTATCAGTAACTGTAAAGTCCAGGTTGGTACGGTAATCAAACCGGCGGTAAAAATAGCTGGTATTCACATCGTCACCCGCTGTTGCAAAGTTACGAACCAAACCACCTTGTGAGAAGTAACCGCCGGATACAAAGTATTTCAAACGTTTGGTACCGCCCGATACGTCGACATTGATGTTCGACTGCATAGCCGATTCTTTGAACACTTCATCATACCAGTTTACATTAGGATGCCCGTATGGGTCGGAACCGTCTTTAAACAGTTCTAAATCATGTTGTGTAAACATTTTCGTCAAACCATCGTTGGTACGTGCCTCGTTGACTAACAGGGCGGTGTTGTATGAGTCTAAGAAGTTGGGTTTACGGACAGGTATCTGACCTCCGGCTTCTGCACGCACATGGATCACTGGTTTTCCTTCTTCACCGCGACGTGTCTTGACTACCAACACACCGTTAGCACCCTTGATACCATAAATAGCAGTCGTTGATGCATCTTTCAAGATAGATATGCTTTCAATCTCATTGACATTGATTTGTGACAGCTGTTCGTAACTGTATTCCACATCATCAACCATAATAAGCGGCTTGTTACCGTCCTCATTCAAGGAACTGACACCACGGATAAAGAAGTCGGAAGCATCTTTTCCCGGCTGACCGGAACGTTGCTGACTGAAGAAGCCGGGTAGTTTACCCGATAATGTATTCTGTAAGCTACTTGTAGGAACCCTACGCAATTCGTTGGCCTGAATACCACTTACGGCACCGGTCAGGGTGATACGTTTCGCGCTACCGCGACCTGTGATAACAACTTCGTTCAGGTTGTTGGCTTCGGAAACCCTCAATGCGATATTCAGTGTGCGCTGATTTGTTATTGCGACTTCCTGATTTTGATAGCCCACAAACGAGAATACCAATGTTTCGCCGCGTTTCACTTCCAGCGAATATTTTCCATCTATATCGGTGATGGTGCCCCTTCCGGCTCCCTTTACCAGAATACCCGCTCCGATAAGCGGTTCGTTGCTTTCCCCATCAATAATGGTACCGCTTATCGTAAACGATTGGGAGTATGCCTGTACAATGCAGAGGAGGCACAAGAATGTTATAATTACTCTTTTCATAAGATATTACCAATTAGGGTTTTGAACCATATTCTTATTTTTTATTACTTCCGAATAAGGAATCGGATAGAAATAACGTTTATTGTCCCATTGTATATTGAGCACAGTTTGCGGAACGTAGGTTGTGGAACTCTGTGATTTAGTGATGTACATTCCTTGAATAGGCTTTGCATAGACTTGTTCGGCAAGTCGCCAACGACGAATGTCCCAATAGCGATGTTCTTCAAAAGCCAATTCAATGCGGCGTTCATTCTGAATCACTTTGCGCATTTCGGCTTGCGTCAAATTGTGTGTCAACTCGTCGGTTGTTAGTCCATACAAATTCTTGTCACCGGGCTCGATGCCTGCACGTCGACGCAGGGCGATGATGGCATCATATACAGCTTGCGAAGGAGTTGATAAATATTCGTTCTCGGCTTCGGCAAAGTTCAGAAGTATTTCGGCGTAACGGAACATTACCCAGTTGTGCTGTGTGTCTTGATATTCGTTAGCTGCTTCGAAATCACCCATAAACTTACGCATGTAATAACTCGTGAGCGAGTACGACGAACCAAGAGGATTATTGGCTCCACCTTGCCATGTTTCCATTGTAGCGCCCACCCATGGCGAACCATTATGTATAACGGTATAGTCTAAACGTGGATCGCGTTGTGCGTAAGGAAGTTGGTCATCATAATCATATTTACCTTTATCATTGATAAAGTGACCGTCTTTCATTAAAAAGGCATCGATTAAATTCTGTGTGGGATTGGTACGCCCGCTTCCTTGTTTGGCACCGCTAAGTCCCAACGGACCGTTAGCTGTTTCCACCGTTTTATCCATCGCGTTTTCACGGAAGAAGATAACTTCTTTATGTTCGTTTGAATACCAATTGGTAAATACATTCTTGAAATTATCGTCAAGTCCCATGATAGCTCCGTCACCCGTTCCGTACGTGTTAATAAAGTTGCGGGCGGCATCGGCTGCTATTTTCCAACGTTCGCGATCATAAGAGGCATATCCTATCAACTCATTACCAGATTCAATGGGCTTTTCGTTGAATAACGGACTTGCTGCATAGAGCAATACACGAATCTTCAGTGCCTGGGCTGCCTGTGTGTTTACTACGTGTGCGCTCGCAGCGGCATCAGGTAGTGGCAGCGAACGAAGGTCATCTTTGATATCATCAAGCTCACTTACAATATACTTAATACATTGCTCGAACGTGCTACGTGGCAATTCGATGTTTTCGTTCAATTCGTACACTTTATCACCGATAATGGGCACTCCACCGTAGCGCTTCACCAATTCAAAATAGAAGTAAGCACGCAGGAACCGGGCTTCGGCTTTCATAGAATCATTGAGCCTGCGTGTATTACCGAGTGCATCAGTGTAAGTAGTGTTGAAAGGTACTACGTCAATGCCACTCAACAGAATGTTCACGCGGCGAATCACCAAATAAGGGTCGCTCCAAATCATATCCGAGTTAATAAAATTGGAGGCACTGTAACGTCCGATGGCCAGTTTGTATACATCGGACTCGGACGAAATAACAGAGAGCGCATCGTCGGAAGCGGCATCCAGGTAGTCACCATTTACGCCGTTGTGTCCATTACGCATGTAATAGTAGATGCGGTTGAGGTATTTACGTACTACAGTTCCGTTGGAGTCGGTCTTCGAGAAGAGATAATCTTCTGTAAACATATCTACAGGCGTACTCTCATAACTGTCTGTACATGCGGCAGCACTCAATAACAGCATAAATGCTCCTACTGCCCATGTGCCATATTTATTTTGTTTCATATCCATCGTTTTTATTAGAAGTTAAGATTGATTCCAGTCGTAATGGTGCGCTGTAACGGATAGCTGGTGAAGGTAACTTCAGGGTCTTGCAAGCGGGTACGTGACCATGTGAGTAAATTTTGTCCCTGTACAAATATCTTCACGCGCAGTCCGCCTAAGTAATTGCGGCAGAAGTTCTCGGGCAGTTTGTACGATACGGTGGCATTCTTGAGACGAATATAGTTGCCGTTCTGTACAAAGAGTGAGGAGTTCCAGTTGTTTCCGTAGTTGTACATATTGCCTCCGGCAGTCAGTCTCGGATACGTAGCTGTTTCAGCTGTTTCGGGTGTCCAACGATTCAGCAAATTGGTGTAAGCTTGTCCGTAACTTTGTCCGATCATTTGGAATCCTTCGAGCAACGTGCGGTCGCTATTATATAAGTCGCGGTTGTAAGCGCCTTGGATAAGTGCTGTAACTTCCAATCCTTTCCATTCAAAACCTAGGTCAATACCAAAATAACAAGTCGGTTTGTCGCCACCAATTACAGTACGGTCGAATTCGTTGATTTCGCCGTCACCGTTCATGTCTTTGTATTTCACGTCACCCGCTTGAATGTTGTTGAAGCCGTTCATTACGGGATATCCATCGGCTATATCTTTAGCAGTGAGAAATCCGGTAGCTACCAATCCGTAGATGGCACCGGTGGGTTGACCTGTCATTTTCAGATAGTCGTAAGGTACGTATTGCTCGTCCATGAACAACCGTTTGTTCTGTTCCATACTCCAGTTGGCTGATACATAATAGTTCACCTTGCCGATGTGATCTTGCCAGCTAAGTTGTGTTTCCAATCCGTAGTAACGTGTTTTTCCGATATTTTCTGACGGATAAGCAATACCTAATAATTGGATGCTCTTACCACGTGATTGCAATATGTCGTAGTAGTAGTCATTGTAATAGTCGGCCGAGAGAGTCAAACGGTTCTTTAATAAGGTTAAATCTAAACCTACATTGACTTTCCTTCCTTTTTCCCATGTCAGGAGAGTATTAGCTAATGGGGAGATTTCCGACACTGAACCTCCGTTGCTCATGGATGTACCGTTGCTATACCAGAATCCGCCATCTTCATTGTATCTCTTTAAGTAGCTGAAGTAACCGGCATTGTCGATTCCGTTTCCTGTATGACCGTAGGTGGCACGTAACTTGAGTTGGTCTATCTCTGATGCCTCCATAAACTTCTCTTTGCTGATATCCCAACCCAGACCTACTGCCCAAAATGCTCCCCAGCGACGTCCGTTGTCATAACGGTTGTAATAACTTTCTGTTACGGCTGCTTGCGCGAAGTATTTGTTGTTGTAATTATATTCAACTTTTTGTCCGATGTTCGACGGAATCATAGGCAGGTCGTAGTTGTTGAGTATGGTACGTGTATCGCCCCAGAGTGAAGCTTTCACACCATGCATACCGAATTGGCGTTCCCAATCTACATACATTTTGCCATACATATATTGGTATGTCGATACTGAACGGTAGCTATTGGTTTGTGGACTCACATCTCCATACTTGTCATAAGCATCGTTACCTTGCTGGGTTATGCTGTATTGGAATACTTGTGCCTGTTTGGTACGAACGATCGCATTGCGCACTTGCGATGAGATGTTTCCCGTTGCACCAACGGAAAGTCCTCTCACCAATTTGTCGAAGTCATATTTCAAATTAATGGTTCCTACGACGTCGCGGGTATTGCTTGAGATATATCCCGAACCAGTGGTCTGTGCATAGAGGTTTTGGGTATACGAAGCGTTACCACCATACGTACCGTTGGGATTTAAGACGGGATAAGCATTGTTGGGAGTCTGCCATACGTTGCTCAAAAGGTCGCTGTATCCTGTCCCCGAAATACCTCCAGGTTGGTTTCCTTCTTCTATACGTCCCATCAAAGACATGCTTACTTTAAATTCATCTGTCACGTTGATGTTTACCTTCGATGTGATGAGGTATCGGTTGTATTTGAAATTGGTGTTGTAGCTATTAGCATCACTTGTCTTGAACAATCCGTTTTCGCTGTAGTATCCCAGGCTGACGAAGTATTGAGCTACCCGTCCGCCACCTGTTACGTTCAGGTTATAGGCTTGTGACGTAGTGGAATTATTCATAATAGCGTCTTTCCAATTTACGTCGGGATGCAGATAAGGGGAAGTTCCGTTGCGATAGGCTTCAAAATCATCATACGTATAGAGCGGTGACTTGCCATCGTTGAGCAGTGCTTCGTTGAGCAAATAAGCGTATTGATAAGCCGAAAGCGGATTTGGACCGGACTTCAATGCACTGGATATACCAAACTTTCCGGTGAGTGAAAGATGGAAACCTCCTTTTGCATCAGGATTTTTGGTAGTGATAATCAATGCACCACGTGAACTGCGCATTCCTAAAAACATATTGGAAAGGGCATCCTTTTGAATGGTAACCGATTCAATGGCTTCGGGATCTATGGAATAAAGGTCACGTTCCACACCGTCGACAATGGCTACAGGCGATTGTCCGCGTGCTGAAATGAGAAACTCCGAATTATCTCCGTAGATACCTCCACCTACATTAGGAATAGCTCCCGCTATATCGGATTTGGTATTGGCATCAGTCCGTAACAGTTGCATGCCACGGAAAGGCGATACATTAAGACCTTTCAATCGTCCTTCCAATCCGGTAAGGATGGTGGCCGACTGATATTTTACCAAGTCGTTGGTATAAACCGTCGAAACTGCCCCTACGGTATTACTTTTAGCGTGTGTCACACTGTCTACCGGTGCATCTTGTGCCTTTAGTGCGACGGCAACTACACATAGCAGTCCCGTCGTTATCATTTTATACATATTCTGTTTCATTATCAGTAGAATATAAGGTTATCACTCGCAATAGAACGTATATATGAATGGTTCCTTCTGCTCCGGAAGTGGTGTATCTAACATTATGAGGTCATCATCAGACTGTGTAATGGAGATAGAGCCATCGGCATTGGTGAAGGCATATTCAATACTTACAAGTTCTGTTCCTTCGGGAACATTGAAGAATCCTTCCGGCCAGAGCGTGATATTATATGTTTTGGTATACTGATTCTCGCGTTTCATCAGGGTCTTATCACTCTTCTCATTCACGGTATAACGCTGTCCGTCACTACCTACTGCCGTTCCTTCAAAATAAATGTTACCTTTGGCTTTGATAAGTGCATTGTCGTCGTCCAAGCCTCCTATAAAGCTAAAGGTAACAAAGTCGTTTTGCAATGCTGTCAACGGAGTGGTTTTGTTGAAGTGCTCACTACAAAAATCGGTAACAAGTCCTTCGCCTTCTACTACTTCAAAACATCCGCCTTCCATACATTTTCTAGCTTCTGTGTCTGTACTGAAATTATCGTCGGTGCTGTTGATAAAGAATGATGGTTTGAAACGCATGTTTTTGTTTCCTACCGGTACACGGATGTAGACTGTGAAATGAATCTCCCCTGCGACACCGCTATAGGGTTTTGTCCAATAGGCTGCCCATTCCATATCTTCCAGAATATTAGTACCTACACCGTATTCTTGCATGAGAGCAGCCGACCATGACAATCCGGGTTTATTGCTAGGTTGTTCGGTCGATGGTATAAGCGTCATGTTTTGCTCACCTATATTCGGGTCAAATGTATCCTCTGTGTATGAAACTTTAGCATTTTGTGCTAGATTCCAACTTTTGGGAGCTAAAAAGCCGATAACAAGTCTTTTGTCATTGCGAGGTTCTCCTGCAACTGAAATGTGGCCATTTATTTTAAAAGTAGCAGTTGTGCCGGCCTTTGCATAATTTACGGCTTGTCCGTCTATTATTTGGGCTATATCGACAGAATCAATATAGAGACAGCCCATAACGACGAAAGTCATTAGTATAGTTGATAACGCTACGATGTGCCGTTTGCGTTGAAGCAAGCTGATTAATTTCTTTTTCATAAAGCGTTATGATTTTTAATTTTCTGATATTTTCTTGAATACATAGGTATAGGTATTCGAACCACACCCCGGACTTTGAGTAATCACGATATTACGTTCACCATTAGTGATGGGGAACACGATATCGGTACTGGCCTGCTCCGTAGCTCCATCCTCTGTGAAATAGAGGCGGAAAGGATAATAAATATCATCAACTTTCCATGTGCCATTGTGACGTACCACAAAAGGCAAATAGTTTTCAATTGTGTACTTACCATCTTTCTTCAGGTCAATTTGGAACTGGCTGAAGTCCATGGCTTCGGTAATATCATTACCGTTGCGGCTCACTGTAGTTAGTTGCCACGTACCTGATATGTCTTTTATCTGCTCCGTGTTTTTGTCAGGATCGGCAGGAGCAGAGAACGTATCACACGATGTCACAAGCAGGGTAGTCAGCAAGGCTATTGTCGCCAAATGTATGCTATGTTTCATATTTTGGGTATTTTATTAGTTGTAATAGGGATTCTGTAGCAAATCTTTCGACTTCACCGTTTCATTGTAAGGAATGGGGAAGAAGTACATAGCCGGACGCCATACGTGCGTGCGTACATCAAATTCTTTCCAAGTCTTAGTTCCGTCAGTGGCGCGAGTGATCTCAATGCCATGCATAGTTTTGCTTTCGGTTTGCGGAGCAATCATCCAGCGGCGTACATCGAAGAAGCGATGTCCTTCAAAAGCAAATTCAAGGCGGCGTTCTTCTTGAATGGCTTGGGCCATCTGTTTTTGTGTCATATTCTTTTTAAGTCCATACATACCATCTGTACCGGGCTCGATGCCGGCACGCTTGCGAATGAGTTTTAATATGGGATAGCAACCAAGTTGTTGTCCGCCTAGTGTTTCTTCGAAATCGGGACCATGATATTCATTGGCTGCTTCAGCATACATCAGTAAAATGTCGGCGTAACGTATCAGTGGATCGTTGTGACGGCTTGGGTTCCATGTATTACCTTTACATAAGCGATCACATCCCTTGCGTACATAGAAACCAGTAGCAGTGCCTTGGTATACGGCATCGCTTGTTTGTCCTACACCAATCCATGTGTTAACAGTTGTGGTAGCACTATAAGTATCGTCGGCAGGGACCAAAGCACCATCATAAATTACGGTGTTGTTGAAACGTGGATCACGATTTTGGGCGGGATTCAGAGGATCGAATGTGTATTGGCTATCGTTAATGGGTTTACCATCGACCATAGGGAAGGCATCTGCCAAGTCTTTGTATATGTATCCGCCGTGGCGTGTTCCTGAGTGACTGCCACTAGGTGGATAGTAAGCAGCTTCATGTCCGGACTCACGTTGATACTTACGGTCGAGGATATTGCCGGCAAAGGCTCCATCGTTATTTTCACCATCATCATCGGTCAGATTGGCATTTCGTGTATCACCGGCTTGGAATACGACGTAGAATCCGAAACCAGGTTCGGCTTTGCCGCTCAAATCTTTACTTCTAATAAAGAGTTTATAGGTTCCTAAGTTGATTACTGCGCGGGCAGCATCCATTGCTGTTTTCCAACGTTCTTTGTCGTAAGAGGGATAACCCACTAATTCTTTGGTATCGGCAGGTGCGAAATCGCTTCCATTGAATAATGGACTGGCTGCATAAAGGCAAACACGGGCTTTAAGACCCAATGCCGCTGCCGATGAGGCACGACCGTTTTCTTGACCTGTTCGTCGCACGGGGAGTGCATTCAGTTGGACGATAGAGTCACATTGATGGGTTACATACTCCACACATTCCGCCCACGTATTTCGCGAGGTTTTCATTGTTGAAGTAGCATCATACACGTTATTACCGATAATAGGCACACCACCGTAGTGTTTCATCAGAATGAAGTAGTACCAGGCGCGTAAGAAAAGTGCTTCGGATATGTATTGGGCTTTTCGGCTCTGTACCATCGGTGATCGGTCGATGTTGGCAAGGAATACGTTGCACCGGCGAATGTTAGTGTAGCATTTCGACCATGCATCATCACTCACTGTCACCGGATTAACCGTACCGGTAGCAAACATCATGTTTGTCCAGATGATTGACGAAGGATAAAATTCAGCTTCGTCACAAGCGCTTTGCAGCCCACCACCATTGGCCAAAAGATACGTCCATCGGTTGTAGTTGATGTCAAACCCGATGTCGGTGTAAATTCCGGTCAGGAAGTTGGCGGTATGCGTACTATCTGCAAAAACGGTCTCACGATTCAAATCCGAAGTTTGGGTTTGGTCGAGGAAACTGTCATTACAGGACGCAACGGTTCCTAAGAATAGGAGTAGCATTAATGATTTGATGTACAATTTCATAGTAAAACTTATAAAATTAAAATTAAACAAATTAAATCCAATAAGCCGAGACTAATTCACGACTTGAATTTGTATTAAGACGATTGACAAAATATACACCACTAAACACAATACTTTTTTTCACGTATTATTATTCAATGAAAAGATCATTGTATTATTTGAGCAATGATAGTAGATGAAATACATCCTAAGAAAGAGATATCCGAATTAGTGGTTTTTTATTTCTGAATCGTCTTTATGCTAAACTCTAATAGTATAACATTATGAGACGCATCTTTTTGTCAACCTTTATGGCTTGTATTATCGGCTTTACAGGTGCAGAAACAAATTAAATAATCTTAAATATCTTATTAAACATGAAACCAATTCATCTTATCCTAAGTATCGCACTCCTCGCCGGAGGAGCATGTGGTGACCAGCAAGAACCTTATTACGGCAATTCAGAAGTGAAGATGCCTCAAATTAATTCCGAATGGAATCTCGAACTAATGCCAAATCGATCAGGGCAATATTGGAAAGTGTTCGTCTACAAAGACTTGAAATACAATGCTCTTTTCACTCGGTCGTTGGGCTGGAATGGAGGAGACGGTGTGTTCACCACTGGTTTGCCTGACGGGAATATATTTTGGTCGTTCAATGATAGCTTTTATGGCGTAATCAATGAAAATCGTTCACGAGGTAATTGTAGTTTCCCTCGTAACAGTATTATGGTACAAACACCTGGTGAGAAGGATGAAAATCTTGTTTGGTTAGCTGATTACGTACAAACCAACGATCCTAATGCGGATAGATACTATCAGGTACGTACTCACATTCGCCATCCGAAAGCTACACTATCGGATGAAAAAATACAAGCTGGAGAAATCGATGCGGATTATCTTTATTGGGCAGGAGATGCTACGATATATAACAATCAGATGCAAATGTTATGGGGAGCCGTTGATAATACCGATCCGAACAACCTGATGCGCCGCTTCGGTACTTGCTTGGCTACTTATAGCTTGGAAGGAAAGCCGGGTGATGCTACTTATATGAAACTTATCAGTCGTAATGATAATTTTAACGACCACACTTTAGGTTATGGCGACACTATGTGGGAAGACGAAGACGGACATATCTATCTTTACACAACTTCCAATTATAAGGTGGCTGTGGCACGTACCGCTACACGTGACCTTGGCAGCCAGTGGGAATATTATGTGGCCGACCCGCAAGGACATTTCTCGTGGACAACGCAGTACCCCTCAACCCAAGATGCTGAAAACTCTACAATTATCCCTTTGGAAAGTGCATGCTCTTTGCCTTGGGTATTTAAAAAAGGTGATACCTATTACATGATTGGACAATCCATGTGGTTCGGGAGAGACGTGCTGATGTTCCGTAGTAAGCACCCTTATGGGCCGTTTGTCGACCAAAAGACTCTCTTTACATTGCCCGAATTTCTTGATAAGATTGGCGAACAACGTTATCAACATGTTTATATGGTAAATATTCATCCGGCTTTATCACGTACCGGTGAATTGGTGATCTCTACCAATACAGACTGTTCCAACTTTTGGGATAATTTCAATGCACCGGGTAGTGCTGACTTCTATCGTCCTTATTTCTACCGTGTATTTAATTGGGAATCATTGTACGATAACGATGCTCCACTTGAGTAAAAGGATTTACTATCTCTGGCGTTGATCATAAGTTTCACTGGGCTGATGCTGTGATTGATGGTAATTCCATCATCGTCTCATCTCCTTATGGTAATAAATAGATATAGTTGTTTCGATTTGCCAAGTGAAATAGATGTAACACATAAAAAAATAACCATGAACAAGCTCATTTATTTAGTGATCTTCTCTTTTTTCTCAACAGGTATATATGCCCAAATGAAAGACCTTGTGCAATATGTCAATACACTGCAAGGTACCGACTCTCATTTTGGATTAAGTTATGGAAATACATACCCTACTACCGGTATGCCTTATGCCATGCATACATGGTCTGCCCAAACAGGGAAAAATGGAGAAGGCTGGAAATATCAATATGCGGTAGATAATATCAGAGGATTCTGCCAGTCTCACCAATGCAGTCCGTGGATGAGTGATTATGCAGTGTATTCTTTTATGCCGATGGTGGGGAAATTAGTTGTAAATCAGGAGATGCGGGCAACGAAGTTCAGCCATGATAATGAAATAGCCAAGCCGCATTATTATAAAGTGATGCTGGATAATGGAATTACAACCGAGATGGCTCCAACTACTCGTGGTGTACATTTACGCTTTTCTTATCCCTCTACCGAAGACGCCTATCTGGTAATTGACGGATATACAGATATGAGTGAAATCAAGATTGATCCGGCAAAGAGACAAATCTTCGGTTGGGTGAATAACCAACGTTTTGTAAATAACTCTAAGACATTCCGTAGTTACTTTGTAGTGCAGTTCGATAAAGCATTTGAGGATTACGGTATGTGGGAAAATCAGAAAGATGAGATTTATCCTAAAAAGTTGGAAGGAGAAGGCAAAGGCTATGGTGCTTATATCAAATTTAAGAAAGGATCGAAAGTACAGGCAAAGGCTGCCTCTTCCTATATCAGCGCAGAGCAGGCTGTGATTACACTGAACGACGAACTGGGTAAAGATAAGAATTTGGAAGCCACCAAAATACGTGGACATAAAACGTGGAATGAATTATTGAATAGAATTCAGGTTGAAGGCGGAACAGACGAACAAATGAAGACTTTCTATTCCTGCCTGTTCCGTGCCAATCTATTCTCACGCAAATTCTATGAACGTAAAGCAAACGGAGAACCTTATTATTATAGTCCTTATGACGGTAAAGTATATGACGGATATATGTATACAGATAATGGCTTCTGGGACACTTTCCGTTCTCAATTTCCATTAACTAATATTCTTCATCCTACCATGCAGGGACGTTACATGAATGCCTTGCTTGCCGCACAAGAACAATGCGGATGGTTACCTTCCTGGTCAGCTCCCGGAGAAACAGGAGGAATGTTGGGTAATCACTCCATTTCATTATTGGCAGATGCGTGGGCAAAAGGAATTCGGACTTTTGATCCGGAGAAAGCTCTGAAAGCCTACGCACACGAAGCCATGAATAAAGGTCCTTGGGGAGGTGCCAACGGACGTGGTTTCTGGAAAGAATATTTTGAACTGGGATATGTTCCTTATCCGGAATCAATGGGATCGAGTGCACAGACAATGGAATATGCATACGATGATTTCTGTGGCTACCAACTGGCTAAAATGACCGGAAACAAACACTATCAGGAAGTCTTTGCCCGTCAGATGTATAATTATAAAAACGTATTCGATCCGTCTATCGGTTTTATGCGTGGAAAAGGCGTTGATGGTAAATGGCAGGAACCGTTTGACCCGTTGGAGTGGGGTGGACCTTTCTGCGAAGGTAATGCCTGGCATTATACCTGGTCCGTATTCCATGATGTAGAAGGATTAATAAACTTGTTCGGAAGCGACCAAAGATTTACGACCAAAATGGATTCGGTATTCACCCTTCCCAGCACTATTAAACCGGGAACTTACGGAGGAGTGATCCATGAAATGAAAGAAATGGAATTGGCGGGTATGGGACAATATGCACACGGCAATCAGCCGATTCAGCACATGCCTTATTTGTATAGCTATGCCGGCCAGCCATGGAAAACACAGTATTGGGTACGCCAGATCGTTGAAAGATTGTATAATTCCACAGAAAGAGGATATCCGGGAGACGAAGACCAGGGTGGTATGTCATCATGGTATATCTTGAGCTCATTAGGCATTTATGCCGTTTGTCCGGGTACGGATGAGTATGTAATTGGCAGTCCGTTATTTAAGAAAGCTACTATAACGATGGAAAACGGTAATAAATTCGTGATTGAAGCGAACAACAACAGTAAAGAGAATCTCTATATCCAGTCTGCTACCTTAAATGGACGTGTGTTGGATAAGAATTTTATCAGATACGACGATATAGCAGACGGAGGAATTATCCGTTTTGAAATGGGAAGTCAACCGAATAAAGAACGATGTACGTCGAAGTATGCTGCTCCTTTCTCATTGTCGAAAGAATAAGAAACTAAAAAGATATAAGAAGAATACAGTATGAAAAATAAAATTTTAACAGGTTTATTATTGGTTTTGATTGGAGGGTGGGGGAGTCTCTCGGCGCAGAACGTCGGGAGTAATTATGCCCGTCAGGTAAATACCCTAATAGGAACGAAGGGCGTGGGTTTGACTTCGGGATATCTTTATCCCGGAGCCACCTATCCATACGGAATGGTGCAGTTCACCCCCTCTTATTTTTCCAAACGTTCCGGATTCGTCATCAATCAGTTGAGTGGTGGCGGTTGCGAGCACATGGGTAACTTTCCCACTTTTCCGGTAAAAGGCAAACTGAAGATGTCTCCGGACAATATTCTCAATTACCGTATCAATATTTCTGAAGAAAAAGGACATGCCGGTTATTATGAAGCAAAGGTGCAGGAAGATATTCATGCAAAACTGACAGTAACTGAAAGGACCGGTATGGCGAGTTATGAATATCCGGCCGATCAGCAATATGGTACGGTAATTATCGGTGGAGGCATTTCCGCAACTCCGATAGAGCAGGCCGCCATCGTCATTACTGCACCGAATAAGTGTGAAGGATATGCAGAAGGCGGTAATTTCTGTGGACTCCGTACACCGTATAAAGTCTATTTTGTAGCAGAGTTTGATACGGATGCGTTGGAATCGGGAACATGGAAAAGAGATGAACTGAAGCCGAACACGACTTTTGCTGAAGGAGAATACTCCGGAGTCTATTTTACTTTTGATGTAAATAAGAAGAAAAATATCCAATATAAGATTGGAGTTTCTTATGTTTCGGTAGAGAATGCACGCGAGAATCTGAAAACGGAGAATTCCGGATGGGATTTCCTGCAGATTCAGAATCAGGCAGAATCCAAATGGAATCATTATTTGGGTAAGATTGAAGTAGAAGGAAGCAATCCGGATCGTACCACTCAATTTTATACCCATCTGTATCGTTCATTCATTCACCCGAATGTATGCAGCGATGTGAACGGAGAATACATGGGGGCGGATTTCAGGGTACATAAGTCCCGTTCCAAGCACTATACTTCTTTTAGCAACTGGGATACCTATCGTACACAGATTCAACTATTATCAATCCTTGATCCTGAAGTAGCCTCTGATATTGTTATTTCTCACCAATTGTTTGCCGAAGAGGCTGGTGGTGCTTTCCCGCGTTGGGTGATGGCTAATATAGAGACCGGCGTGATGCAAGGAGATCCGACTCCCATCCTGATATCCAATGCTTACGCTTTTGGTGCCCGCAATTATGACCCGAAACCGATTTTCAAAACCATGAGAAAAGGAGCGGAAGAACCGGGAGCGATGTCACAGGAGGTTGAGGCTCGTCCGGGACTGAAACAGTATTTGGATAAAGGATATTACAACGCTTCTATACAATTGGAATATACTTCCGCTGATTTTGCAATCGCACAATTTGCCTTACATGCCGTAGGAGATGAGTTTGCAAGCTGGCGTTATTTCCATTTTGCACGTTCATGGAAGAATCTGTATAACCCGGAAACCGGATGGCTGCAATCACGCAATCCGGATGGTTCGTGGAAACCGCTGACTGAAGATTTCCGTGAATCGACCTATAAGAATTATTTCTGGATGGTACCATACGACATTGCCGGTCTGATAGAAATCATTGGAGGCAAAGCAGCGGCAGAAAAACGTCTGGATGAATTCTTTACCCGCCTGGATGCCGGTTATAATGATGCCTGGTTCGCTTCCGGCAATGAACCGAGCTTCCACATTCCCTGGATATACAACTGGGTAGGAACTCCCTATAAAGCACAGGAGATTATTAACCGTGTATTGAATGAACAATATTCAAGTAAAATTGATGGTCTGCCGGGCAATGATGATTTAGGGACGATGGGCGCCTGGTATGTGTTCGCTTGTATCGGTCTTTATCCCGAAATACCGGGAGTGGGAGGCTTTACGGTGAACACTCCGATATTCTCATCCGTGAAAGTTCATTTGAAGAAAGGGGATATGGTGATAAAAGGCGGTTCGGAAAAGAATATTTATATCAAGTCCATGAAACTGAACGGTAAACCGTATGACAGTACATGGATCGATTGGGATCAACTGAATAATGGGGCTACGATAGAATACACTACCTCGTCCAAGCCTGACGTGAAGTGGGGAACTAAAGTGACGCCTCCCTCTTTTCCTTAAAGCAAATCAACGAGGTATATGAATTTATGATATAAGATAATTTTGTAAGAGCACTTATTTATAACATCAAACGTGAAAATGAAAAGAAAACTACAAAACATAGCTTATCTACTGATGGCTGCCGCATTAATCACTTCCTGTGGCGAGAAGAAGCAAACAGCAGAGTTCCCGGATTGGGCGTGGGCAGATTTCCAGCGTCCGGAAGGTATTAATCCGATTATTTCTCCTGACACTACTACCTTTTTCTATTGTCCGATGAGACAGGATTCAGTAGCATGGGAAGCGAGTGATACGTTTAATCCCGCTGCTACTGTTTATGATGGGAAAGTAGTAGTCCTCTACCGGGCTGAAGATAACTCGGCAACCGGTATCGGATCACGTACCTCCCGTCTGGGATATGCCTCTTCTGACGACGGACTACACTTCAAACGAATGTCCGTACCTGTATTTTATCCGGCAGACGACAGTCAGAAAGAACTGGAAAATCCCGGCGGTTGCGAAGACCCACGTGTTGCTGTAACAGAAGACGGGCTTTACGTAATGCATTACACACAATGGAACCGCAAACAGGCGCGTTTGGCAGTGGCCACCTCGCGCGATCTTCAAACGTGGGAAAAACATGGACCGGCTTTCGCAAAAGCATATAACGGAAGATTCATAGATGAATTTTCCAAATCTGCCTCTATCGTAACCCAATTAATCGACGGCAAACAAGTGATTGCCAAGATTGATGGCAAATACTGGATGTACTGGGGAGAAAAGTTTGTGAATGTAGCCACTTCCACAGACCTTGTCAACTGGGAACCGATGTTGGATGAAAATGGAGAATTCCTGAAAGTGATGACTCCCCGCTCAGGTAAGTTCGACAGTGACCTGACCGAATGTGGTCCTCCTGCCATCCTGACTGACAAAGGAATCCTTTTATTTTATAACGGCAAAAATAAATCGGGCGCAGAAGGAGACACACTGTATACAGCCAACTCTTATTGCGCCGGACAAGCCTTATTTGATGCCAAAGATCCTACTAAACTAATCGATCGCTTGGATAAACCTTTCTATATTCCCGAATCAGACTTTGAAAAGAGCGGACAATATCCAGCCGGAACCGTATTTATAGAAGGGCTTGTATTCCACAATCAGAAATGGTTCTTATATTATGGCTGTGCCGATTCACGCGTGGCAGTTGCCGTATATGATCCTCTCAAAAAATAAAGAAAACGTTCATAATGAAAATAACAGTTTATAAAATAGAAATTAAGACATGAAAAAACTTTTTGTATTGATTGCAGCGGCTTGTATGACATGTACTGCTGCGTTTGCACAAACTGTGAAACCTTTTAAGGAGGGTGAGAGAGCAGTGTTCCTGGGAAATAGTATAACGGATGGTGGGCATTACCATTCATACATCTGGTTATATTATATGACCCGTTTTCCGGATATGCCTATCCGTGTTTTCAACGGTGGTATTGGTGGAGATACAGCCTATGATATGAACAAACGTCTGGATGGTGATATTTTTGCGATGAAACCTTCCGTGTTGATGGTTACTTTTGGTATGAATGATTCCGGATATTTTGAATACAACGGTGATAAGCCCAAAGAATTCGGTGAGCAGAAATATCAGGAAAGTATAAAGAATTATCAGCAGATGGAGAAACGTTTTAAAGATCTTCCTGATACCCGTATCGTGATGGTCGGAACTTCTCCGTATGATGAAACCGTACAACTCAAAGAGAATACACCGTTCAAGACAAAGAATGAAACCATCAAACGGCTTGTTGAATATCAGAAAGAATCGGCAGCTAAGAATAATTGGGAATTTACCGATTTAAATGCTCCTATGACAGCTATTAATCAGCAATATCAGCAGAAAGATCCTACCTTTACCCTTTGTGGCAGTGACCGTATTCATCCCGATAACGACGGGCACATGGTGATGGCCTATCTTTTCCTGAAAGCCCAGGGATTTGTAGGTAAAGAAGTAGCGGATATGGAGATTAATGCTAATAAAAAACAAGCCGTTAAGTCGGAAAATTGTACCGTTTCAAATATAAAGAAGAACGGAAAAGATTTGAGTTTTGACTATTTGGCAGAAGCTCTTCCTTATCCTTTAGATACTATTGCTCGTGGTTGGGGACAGAAAAAGAGCCAGGCAGAAGTGCTGAAAGTTGTTCCTTTTATGGAAGAGATGAACCGTGAAACGTTGAAAGTAACAGGACTGAAAGGCAATTATAAGTTGTTGATAGACGATGAAGAAATTGGAACCTGGAGTGGAGATGAACTGGCAAAGGGCATTAATCTTGCTGCTGAATCCAAAACTCCCCAATACCAACAAGCATTGACGGTGATGCACCTGAATGAATATCGTTGGGAAATTGAAAGAACATTCAGAGAATATGCGTGGTGTGAATTCGGCTTTTTCCAGCAAAAGGGATTGCTGTATGCTGACGACAGAAAAGCGATCGAGGTGATGGATGAAAACTTGGATAAAAACGTTTGGTTGAAGGGACGTCGTGATATGTATTCAAAGATGATGTTTGAAGCTGTCCGTGATGCTCGCCAACAGGAAATGGATGTTCTTATCAATAAGATTTATGAAATAAATAAGCCTGTTGTAAGAAAGATTTTACTTAGAAAGATATGATGTGATAACAGCGTAAAAATACGATAGAATACTCACCGTAATGAGAAAGAATTCTCACTATAATGAGAACTTTTTCTCATTGCGATGAGTATTTTTTCTCATTACAGTGAGTATCGTTGAGAATATATGAATAGATAAGTAGGGATATTCAGTAAATGTTCCTCTTTCTAAAAAATCAAGAGAAAAGCTTTGC
>OAUV01000540.1_pt1 | contig 37769 bp, 24 predicted proteins | sample 1516841 | NCBI WGS metagenome assembly OAUV01 (sample SAMEA2580044, study PRJEB22360) | human gut metagenome | biome: human gut; feature: human-associated habitat; material: faeces | place: Denmark | collected 2008/2010 | reverse complement strand
CAATGGCAAAAAGTATGCCGGTGAAATATGGGCAACCTCATGGGAAGAAGCTGAATGTTTTATAAAACAAAGAGCTTCTACCGAAAAGGCTGTTGGGTTTATTCCTAAAGATTAATCATCTATACCACATCCAAAAAACAGATATTATGGCTACTAAAAAACAGATATTAGAATCAGATGAATTACTTCAACAAAAAAGAAGAGCTTATTATCTTTCAGATGAAGGATTCGAGGAATATAAAAAGTTCTTGTCAGATCCCGATCAAAAGAAATTCTGTTTCAAGGGATATTATTATGTAGAGGTGAAGGAGCAGGATGATAAAGAGCTATCAGGATTAATGGGACGAGTAGTATACGAATAAGGTAAGGTAATGTATAAGGGCTGATAACAAAAGAAGGATAGGATGATAATCGCCTATCCTTCTCTTACTTTAATCAAATATCTTGCCGCCAAAAGAGATAAAAGACTCTCTTGATTTAGGTATATTCCTGATATTATATAACGTTTTCTCAAATCCCTTCCTAGTCATATAAACCGTATTCCTGATCCCGGTATCCGTATTGTATCTGTAATGTGCGTAACCCTTCTTCATAACATTCTCTGTTAATATCCATTCTCTTTTATTCTTGTAAAAGAAACCTTGCTCTTGTAAAAACTCTCTTAACGATCTTTCCGCTATATCACATCCATGAGACTCAAGTTCTCTCCTAACATCACGAATCAACATATCATCACCTTTGTCATTGGCCATAATAGCTGTTTCAGCAAATCCTACTTTGGGAGCTTGTTCTTTGATAATATTGTCGGATATTCTCTTAGCCTCCTCTGCCGCTTTCTTAGCTTCAGCTAACGCCTGCTTTTCTTTCTCGGATACCAACAACGCCTCTAATGCTTCTATGTAATTATGTGGAAGATTCTTTTTTATGGATGCCTCCATTTCGTTAAAAGCATTCATGTACTCCAATTTAAATTTTATAGCTTTGCTACCAGTAAACCCCATGACAAGTATAGTAAATCCATCCCTATTCATTACATATCTTTTGGATTTTCTAAATCCACCATTAGGTTGAGGTATGTCATCATAGCATAAACAAAACATTTTATGTAAATCCATTTTTGGATTACATTCAGTATCAATAACATAACTCTTTTCTAACAAATCATCTATAGATCTTATAACTTTGCTATGATCCTTCTCAAATTTAACAGCTACTCTCAAGCTGTCTGTCAACACATCATTAGATTCATTAATAAAAACAAGATTATCCATAATATAAAAAAATAGGCTCAAAAGGAAATGTCGGATCTCACCTCGACAAATCCTAATGAGCCAAAAATATCTTACACATTGAATGACCTTGAAGTGAGATCCCGTCATTCATTGTTTCATGATGCGAATATAACCATAATATTTATGCTACAAACCGAAATAACAATAATTTATATTTATTTTGTATAATTTAATTTTGGCTATTTGAAGAATCCTAATAAATGCTTACATTTGCATTCATGAATAGAATATTTATTCCCATCCGTCCGATATGGATAGATAGGAATACAAAAATAGCCAATCAAATTGTCTTAAACAATTGATCGGCTATTTTTTCTTGTCATACTATATCAGCTATCTTCCTCTATCAAAGTACCAATTAGCGTCCTCCCCGGACTCATCCTTATTTCTACCACCTAGAAAGAATCCCATCGTCATGCCGTTGGTCATCAACCAGTAGTCGGATGTCTGCTTAATATCCCTAGCCGTCTTGATATTATACCATTGCTTACCAAACGAGAACTTCATGAGCTGCCTCCATAGCTTGCTCTCGCCCTTATACACGCCGGTCTGGACGGTAGCGAACGGATCCCAATTCCGAGGATCAGTGAGATCACCTAGCTTCCGGGCCGTGACCAGCGGGTCTTGTAACATATCTATAGCGTTAAGCTCCATGAACGGGGATGTCTGGGAAGCGATCTCATTGATCGTCCTGAACCCGATATAGGTAATGAACTGCCCGAACCAGCTATCCTCATTATCCTCCCTATATCCCATCAAAGCCCTTCCTATGGCTATCATCGTAGCGAATACCGCCATATTGATAATAGATCTCTTGATATTGGTCTGCTCATAAGGATTAAGACTATGATATTCTTTCAGCACGTCATGTATTTCCTTCATCCTGCCTTCTGACATCATATTATAGATATCTCCGGCGAATCTCCATAACGTTCTCATATATCCCTCCTCGAACTGGTTGGTCTGGAAATTGAAACCGGCTTTCTTATATGCCCGCTGCACGGCCAATATAAACCATCCACGATGAGGGAGCACCATGTTAAGGATCGCGTTCCGGCTAGCCCCCACCCGGTTCTGCTCGTTCAGGGCGCCGTCGCATATCTGCACCATACTCCTGACCCTGCTGGACAATGTAGGTATGTATCGGTCTATAATATCCTTATTAGCCTCGTTTTTAGCCACGATCTTCCCGTCCTTGACATTTACTAAATTCCATATGGAATAATCCCTTAAACGCTCCCAATCACGTTTAGCCTCATTAGCGGACATATTCCTGTCATTCATCATCATCTCCTTGAAATTGGAGTATGACCAGAACTGGCCCTCATATAGGCGGGTATCGTCCATGACTGAGATAATGACCTGCGGATCCAACGGGGAGTTAAGAACCTCCATCATCTTAAACGGCAGATCCCGGAATAAGGTTCTCCAGATCTTGTTATACGCCGCCGATCGTACACGGTTGCGGACATTAAACACACCTAGGGCCTCACCGACAACATATAACTTATTGGTACGATTTATGTCCCCGATCTCAGACACGTACGTACTTAACTGTTTCTGGGCTTCTCCATAAGCGTATTTCATGGAGTCCTTGCTTATGTACTGTCCTACCATACCTTCCAAAAGGAAGTTGGCCTGCCCGGTAAGGGCACCGGTAGCCGCCACGAACGGGGAGAAGCCTAGGTTGGATTTGGATACGAATTTGGTAAACATAAGAGCCAGCTTATTAAGATCGACCTTATAATTGCCTATATTCCATTCTGCTCGCTTATTGTTTATCCTAACGTCATAGATACTGGCGTTAACCCAGTCCTGAAACATCCTATAGGCGTGAGTGGCCTCCGGGTTCTTGCCTCCGTCGTATTGTGTCTCAAGCATCATATTCCTATATCCCATGACATCATCCAAGGCCGCCCTCTTATACTTGTAAGCGGTAGCCTGTAAGGATAACATGGAATAGGAGTAGGCGAAGTCATGGGACACGTCGTTGGCGTTCTCCAACTTACTGAGATAGTATTTGGGGATCATACGATATTTGTTATCGTTCTCATCAATCCCTCCTAGGTCTTGCCCCTGACCATGTATAGGGTCATCCACCCTCTCGCCAACGATATCACGTACGGCGTTGCCGATGGCCGCCTTGGGATCGATACCGGCCTGCACCATCCTCTCCACGCCGCCCTTGGATATCTGTGGTATTTGGTAGATGTTCCGGAATCGCTCATCATAATCCTCCATAGCCTTACGGCTTATGTCAAGCAACTCCTTCCTCATCTCCCACTTATCCTTATTGATCGTGGCTTCCTCTCCTTCCTTGGTAATACCGTATTTTTTGAAGAAAGCCTCGTTTTTGTACTTATCAAATCTAGGCGTATGATATCCATAACCTAGATCGGGATTATAATTAGGATTACGGAAAGAACTCTCGAAATCAGCCTCGTCCAACCATTGATTGTTGATCGACAAGTCAATCATATTAATATCGAACCCGAAACGGGATACGCTCTCTTCCTTTGATATACCATTTTCCATGGCATCAAAGAACTCGGATACCTTATACGTACCGTTATTTATCTTCCTAACGAAATCAGAATATCCCTTGGGAGAGTATTTCCTCATATAAGGATACAGTCGGGTTCTGGCGTACTCGATAAGTATACTATTAGCCTTACCCATAGCTATATCATTAGCTAGCTTATCACTGAAATCAGGACCGTATTTTTTTCTAAGGAACGTTGTCTCCATGGATGTCCATGATGGGTTCTTCTGCGACAGCTTGGCGGCCATCCTATCTACCTGACTCCGGGAGCGGGCGGACATATGCTCCTTGGCGAATTTAATCTCATCCATTCCCTTGTCGTATGTCACAGCGTCTCTTAGCGCGTTACGGTAGGAATCTGTAACGCCACTCTCCACCGTATCGGGCATATTCATCTCAATATCCTCAGCGGAAGCGGCGGCGTTAATAACACTCTTGGCTTCGGCCAGACGATCGTATAGCTCGTTTATCTTCCTTAATGACGATGATCCACGAAGACGATCGAAATCATACTCGCCATATCTGGTGCTGTCCCGGTACTGAATAAGCAAAGGCCTTAACTGATCGTTGATCTCATTTATTGTTGCCATCGCCTCCTCTACCTTCTCTATCCTTGATGATGATGCAGATTGCTCCGTGATCTTATCAACCAGATTCTCGTAATAATCACCCTCCTCGGATCCCCACATATCCTTAGAGAAACCAAGATGACCGCCGGCTAGCAGGAACTCGAACGCCGCCTTCCCACCCTCGGATCGCTCTATGCCTCGGAGAATCTCCTTAAACTCGGCGGAAGCCTTACGACCCTCGTTGGTATTCCCGAACTCCTCGGCCCATGCCTCATCCCATGCCTTGATCTCCTCTGACATCATCAACGCCTCGGACCCCGCTTCCTTTGGTGTTCCGTCGGAATACCACTCGCTCTTGGCTATAGCCCTATCACGAAGGATATCCAGATAAGATCTCCATGCTATAGGATCGGATTGGAATGCCGACCAATCCACTTTCCCGTCTTTTACGAATTTATCCATAGCCACATATCTACTCCTGCGGATACGGGACATGAAATCGGACGTGGCTTGTGATACCCTACGTCCTAGCCTCTCCTCGACCTTCTTATTGACATTCTCTATCTTATCATAATACGCTTGAACCATAGGTTTCTCACGATTCTCATCCAACCACCTATTTATCGTATCCAGATATCGTTGCTGGTCCTCGAATGTCATGGCCGAGATATCAAAATTCTGGATACTTGGCTTGAATATATGATTGACCTCCTTCGTAATAGGTTTATCCCCATCATATCCTACGATATCGTCACGAGTCTTCACCTTAAGACCTCTATCGGATAGAAGAAGATCAATAAGCTGTTTCTCGGTCTTACCCATAACATTCTTAAGATCATATATATCAATAATAGCTTTCGCCTGCTCTGTCCGATACAGTAAATCGTATTTGGCGAAATCACGGGACGAATCAAGGTAATCAGAGTTCTTACCGTTTATCTTCTGTATAAGATCCTCATTATCCTTTATCCCCCATCCACGCTCTTTCATCATCTTCGTCATCTTATTGATATTAGCCACGCCCTCAACATGAGCGTCGTTATAAGCCTTGGCAAGACGTTGCCCTAACATGCCTAAGATAGCGTTCCCGCTATGTTCTAACGTCCCGAAAAACCGGGACATGACATTGATATCCTTATGGATGTTATTTATCAACTTCTTTATCCCATTCCAATATCTTTCCGGGATATTAAACATCCGGAGCTGTCCATCCAGCCAGTCCTCATTACGATCACTTCGAAGGGCGTTTATATCGGACATGGATGTCTCAGCCATACGTAATATATCATCCATATCCTCTACCATACCAACCTTGTTGTTGCCATAATAATCCGCCGCCTGATTATTGACGAATCCACGCAGATTCCTGATCAATGGCACTATCTCCCCGTATACGTTATCGATAACCTGTATCGTCTCATAATCCAATCCCTTGTCGCTCTTACGCAAACTACTGGCAACCGTAACCAAATACTCCACCTCAGCCTTGGCGGTCGCTATGACACTCTTGGTGGATAACAGGTTGTTGTTTTTATTAAGCTCACCCCCGACTTGTCTCACCTTCTCGCCTATATCACGAAGGAGGGAGATACTCTCACCGATCCTCTGGCTTTGGCTTGACCTCATCCTCTGCAATCTGGTGTATAGCCTTTCCAATGACCTACCGTTTTTGATCAACTTATTAGCCACATCAACATCCGATAATGAGTACATGAGATGACCATTATCTTTCAACAGAAGCACGTCAAAAGCGCTTGGATCATCCGCTAACGCCGACTCCTTTATCCTATCAAGAACCTTGTTCAAGTCTGATCTTTGGCCGGTAAAGAAATTACGTATGGCTCGTACCATTCTGCCAAACAAGGAGAGCTGGACGTCCTCAGACGAGGTCAGATCCTCTACCGCCTGTTCCATGCCCGGAACGAACCGCTGGGCCAGCGTCTTACCTAGGATCTCCCGCTTCACCATCCGATCCAGCTCCTCTCCTTGGTACTCCTTTCCATATACCTCATAATAACGACCAGCGAATTGGTTCCATAATGAAGTTCCCTCGACAGAATCCAGCACCTCGTCAATCTCCTGTTGGTTACGATAAGTATCGATCAAGAAGTGAGCCACCTCCTCATTAAGATCCTCTACCGTAGCCCCCTCAGCCAATGCTATCACGCCATTAGCCATATCGGATAACGCCCTAGTGGAAGGATCTACGCCATTACGCATCTTATACTTATCCATATATTCGGACATACCCATCACACGGATACCTAATGTGGATAAGATGTTGGTTATATCGGTCCTGTTTTGAAGATCTTCCGCCTTCTCGTTCTCAATAACGCCACGGACATTACTCCCATATAAGGCGTTATCCTCCATCATCAACGATAGCGCTAGCTCCATGAACCCATCATACCTGTTATTAAGTTCCTCGAACCGCCCTTGCCTTAACATGCCTTTAATCTCAGACCTGCTTACCGTGACCTTCTCCCCGGATGTCGTGATAAGATCAAGATCGTCGCTCACCTCCGTATCAAAACCTATAGAACCCAATACGTTCATCTCAGAAGACATACTACCAAACCTGTTCCTTAACCTAGACAAGGCGTCCATAGCGTTATAGATCTTAAGACCATCGGAGTTGCCGGCCCCGGTAAGATAATACCTATCCCCCAGTCTTATACGCTCACCGCTTAACATACCTTTCTTGATAAGGTAATTGACAAAGCCTCCACGAGTACTTATATCTGAGTCTGAGCTAATACCAAGGACCGGGATGAATGACTCGTTATTATTAAGGGTTATGGAGGAGGAGCCAAAGGAGATGTCGGTCGTTCCGGACGGGACGTCGCTCTCCTCGACACTGCCGGCCAAGAACCCGGCCTCGACCCGCCCGCCGGACGAGCCTTTTATGGCGTTGGCGTAAGAGTCATACACCTTACCGTCATCCGATCTAAAGAACAACTTAGGCTCCCCGCTATCATAAGTAAGGAGACCGCTTATCTGATTCATCGGCATATCAAGCTCCCTGTCTATCTCCGACAACCTGTCCTTTGATCTGGTAAGAAGCGTACGCATATCCGTATCGTTCATCTTAAGATCAATACCCATAGAACGAAGGGTGTCACGGATGAATGATATGATTTTATCCCATAAGCCGGTATCAGGATCGGTCTCGGCAAGATCAGCCATAAACTCCTCTGCGGCTATAACATGATCACCATACCGCTCCATATAAGACCGCTGGTCAGACTCATCCATCGAATCAAATATCTTTCTCATCGTATCATCGAAACGGTCTCCAAGAATCCCTCTAAGGCCCTTATGAGCCACAACCTCATGAAAGACAGTTCTTTCCAGATCCTCCTCGCTCTCTATATTATCGGATACTATTGTCACGGTATCAGTATCTATATCATACCAGCCTTTAGATCTTAACATCATAGATCTATAATCGCTATTATCGACCTCATTGTCTATAATAGACTTAGAGACTATGTTGATATTAGAGGACAAGTTTTTTGAGAATTTTATGATAATAGGTTTGAACATCACGATCCTCTCGTTTTCAGATCTATCTTCCGTGTCCATCGGAAATATATCGTACTTACCTAACTTATCCCTATTCTCGGTGTTCCTAGCCTCTATCTCCCCGTATATACGATAATAAGCCTCTTGCTTGGCGAGTTCATCAAGAACCTTTATAGCCTCATCCCTTTTTGTCGATAGATCATTGACATAATCCATAGCTTCATTATAGGCCTGTTGTATGTCGCCATTATATTTTTCATATACCTCATCGGATGGGATGGATGCCAGATCTTTTTTTAATCTCGCCAAAGCCGCTCCGGTAACAGGACGACTCTGGTATTTAGCTAACGCCTGATTCTCGGCTCTGGCTATCCTGTTCTTAAGATACTCGATCCTTAATAAGTTGGATAAAGATTTTGGAGTCAACACCATCCCGTTTTTCTTATCAACCGACCTTTTGTAAATCTCGATTTGACGATCATACATAGGTATTCTAGTATAAGGCTCAAGCTCTTTCTTTATCTTATCGACGTCAGCCTTGCTAACCGTATCCTCATTCCCGCCACTGGCGAAAAACTCATTGAGCTGAATGAAGTGCTGGATCTCATGGATGACGATAGATCTGATATCCTCATCAGATCTAATATCTTTATGCGATCCGTTTATAATAAGATCGTTATTAACGCCATCATAATACCCGAAATAATCATCTCCCGAACGATCCTCTATCCTTACCATAAGCGATTTGAATGAAGGATATCTCTTGACCATATCATTGTAATACTTATCCCCGATAACGGTCTTGATATCCATCTCCATATCATTATCACCAGCCTTGAAATTCTTGACATTATCCAAGAACCGGAATGATAGATCTATATCCGTATCCGGAATCTCATACCGCCATTTACCATCAGGACCAACATACCATTTAGTCCATGTCCATATATCCCGGTCATTGAATCCGATCTTCTTAAGCCTCTTGGCATCGTCAAGATCATTCAACGCCTTAACGTCAAATCTCATACCCATCTCACCTACGATACGGAATCTTAACGAGTCTCTTAACCCGCCAGACCTGACATTCGATACCCAATCACCGAACTTAGACCTGAACTTATCGTTATAAATAGTCATATAAGCTTCAGCGGCCTTATTAAGGTCACTTACGGTAGCTATACCCGCTATCTTATCGAACAAGGTAGATACCTCTCCGGAAGGGGTCAAGACACGGGTTATCTTACCCTTACTATTTCTTTTAATTACGCAACTCGACATAACTTCATGTTTTTTTACAAAGATAAACAAAAAGCCCCCACAAATAAGCGGAGGCTAATATTCTTATATTTCTTATATAATTTATAATTTAATCCGTATTCTTGCTATTGATGAACTCACTAACGCAATCACCAGCAAAGCCGGCTATATACGCGGCATGCTCATCCTCTCCGACCTTAAATCCAAGCGACATATTACAGAACTGGCACACGCTCATGGCTATATGGAACGACTCATGACATATATTTCTCATCATTATATCATCGTCGCTTGAAAAATTCCAAAGTATGGCGAATTTATCATCATCGTCCCTATCCCTTACCAGATTCACGAAAGACGCTTCCTTATCCATATCATCCTTATCACCCCATTCTCCCTTATGATCCGGCTCCATGTTCTCGAAACGGTTACATAACGTCTCGTAATCCAATCCTACCGTGATAATCAAATCCAATGGATATATCACGAAATCAAATCTCTTCTCTATCATAGTTCCCTCAATTTTTCTATCACCTCAAAACACATCTCGCACTCAATCCTTCGATATAGCTGCCTCACGCCATCTATGGTCACCCAGTAGCGTCCACCCTCACGATGCAGGAACTCGCTCATGACCTTAGTGTCAGCCACATCATGTAAATCGTATGAACCAAAACATAACTTGCATATATCGTCAAGATCAAAATAAGTAACCTTATTATACGATATACAACGGATTTGTCTCCCATCAGGAATCTGAACATCGAAAACATATATCTTCTCCATATTAAAAATAGAGGGATACCGATCCCATCACAGACCTGTATCCCTTTATAATAAATTAGCGATGAAAAGCATAGTGATGGACATGCGCCACAAATGTAATTACAAATTTTGTAAAAACAAAGCAGTTACATGATTAAATGTCCCTGATGAACCGCACATGATAGATGCCACTCTTTCTGTAGGTGTTCACGATGCCACTGTAGAAGTTTGTGCGCCATACGTAGTCGGAGCTACACTCTGAACTAGACCAATAGTAGTCGGAAGTATTGAATTGTTGCCCACCAATAGCCGATAATGCGTTATTAACACTCGTCAAGCGCATATATATCAATGAAAGCTCACCACATGATGGGATATACCAATCATCATATCCTTTAGCGTCAGCACTAGCTAAAAACGTATTAAGCACATGGCCAATTGTCGCATAGGAAGTATAAGACCCACCACCGGTAGTCACCCCTTTTAATACATTGGAATTGGCTTTCCCCTTCCAATCAGATAAAGCCCCGTTTGTCCAGGCAGTAACACTTGACGGAAAATTTGGTTTACCGTAATAAGATCCTGATTCTTGTCGTAGGTAACCGTAATCATTACTTCCATCTACTTTGTCATAATTTGTAATGCCGGTCTGATCCGTATCATATCCACCCCAACAAAAAACGGAAGTGCTGTCCTTCCCAGCCCCGGCTGTTACGTAGCTTTCATTAAGATCCTCATATTTCTCAATCATAAATCTCTTACCTTGAGCGTTAAGAACAACACCTATACAATCATTGGAAGGTGAGTCCGTTATGCTTCCATCAGGGCGGACGTAAAAAACACCAGGGCAAGTATAATTACACTGACACGGGGGCGTCACTCTTCAACACCCCATACACCCGATTGTCGCTGGTTAACCACCGTTTCCCGTCACTCGTGATATAAGCCTGCCTACATCCCTCCTGATTCACCGTAAGCGTCTTCTTGACACCTTTGGGGGTTGTTATCTCCAACTCAAGGGTACGGTCAAGGCCGTTGTTCATTACCGAACCAAAAGAAACAGCGGCGTTACCGGTCCCGGACCCCGGGCTGACGGTCAGAGGCTGGTCCGTTACCTCGCCTACCCCGTCCTTCCAATTAATATTCAAATCACTCATAATTATGTCTTTTAATTATCATCTACCCACAAAGATAATAAAACAAGAGAACCCCAACCGGCTTAAGTCGATCGGGGTCTGAGTAAACGAAAAGAAACTGATTATCGTTCCATCATTCTCAATACGGTTCTGGCGGCTGCTTGCGCCCAAGTCCAGCTGTCGTTAGATGTTACGTTAACCGTCTGTTGAGTACCATTTACATCCAAGTTAATAGTCTCATTGTCAAGCTCGATAGTAGAGTCTCCAGCGGCTTGAGTTACCGTCACGTTGGCTGTCTGCCCACCAGCGGCGGTTACTTTCAATGTAGCCGTCAGTTCATCGATCGTGACGTTGGCCGGTACGTCCGAGATCGTGATGCTCCAAACGAACTCGCCAGCGGCTCCGGGGTCGTCGGCGATAACCGCTCCGTTAGCCGTAGTCTTTCCAGCCGCCGTGTAGTTAGCCGGGAGCTGTAACGTAAGCCCGTTCTCCTCAGCCGACGTGACCGCGAACGTAAGCTTAGTACTGTTAGACTTACCGGTGATGGTAACATTACCACCTGCCTTTTGTACGGAAGCGTTAGGGCTGTCTGATCTTACCGCCTCCGTAGCCGCTGCCTGATTAACTACCAACGCCTTCTTAGCCCCGCCGTTCGTGGTGACTGTAAGGTTGATAATGCGTTGAAGACGACCGGTGTGTTTCTCACCGGAGAAATTAACCGCCTGATCTCCTGATCCTGATACCGGGTCGACGGTTACGAAACCAAATTTTTGTGATGCCATATTCAAATGATTTAAAAAATGTCTTTTTATTATGCCAAAAATAATCTATATTTAATTACACGTCAAATATAGGGGGGGGGGTAGATACGACTAGCCCTGTACAACCTCAACATACAACCCTACTAAGTCCTTTAAATTATGACTAAGAGGAGTTCCACTATCCCTTGTGCATTTATACACGTCAGCGTTCTGAATGTAATATTTATCCTTAAATATCTCCATAGGAGGGAAATAAGGGATAGGATCACCTATAGTCCCGACATGCTCCTTGTCAACAACCTTATATAAGGAGGCCGTACTGAGTCCAGGCTCCCATTCTGACGATAACGTATGAGGCTGGATAACCTCGTAAAGGATATCCGTATCCTCCTTAACTACCCTAAGACAAAATCCGGTATCCACGGATAGCCCGAACTCCGCTCCTTCTTGTCCCCATATAGGAAATAGGACCTTAACATCCAATTTCTCGTTGGATGATAAGGATAAAGATTTGTCATTAACCAACATCCTAGAAAACTCGACAGCTACTTTTTGAGGATCGAGAGCATCCTTCTCCTTCGCCTGTTGCTGGATGTACGCCGTGGTAACACTTACCTTATCAGGATAGCCGGACTGAACATCGACAGCTCTCACCTGTTCTACGGTAGTGGCTATACTGATCTGCTTTTGCTTGTCCCCTAACGCCGTTGTCAGATCGTTATCGTACTTATCCATCATCCCGATCAAGATCTTGCCTTCCGTCATATCGAACTCCAGACCCATAATCGTTATCTTACCGACTATAGCCCCATCAGCCAAAGCGCTACGTCTGTCATATTCAGGAATATAAATATCTTGATCATCCAAGAAAAACTCATGGAGATTTTCAGTCTCATAAGATCTCAGCTCCTCATATTTAGCCGATTTCTCCTCGTTAAGAATCCTCGACTCATCTAGCCTAGCTTCAATGATCTCCTTAACCGTGGCTTTAGGATTAGCTTCCTTGAACGCCAATTGCTCCTCTCCCAGCTCTATCCATGGAATCGGATTGCCATTAATATAATCATCATAGCTATTACCCTTAGCGTAATTATCATCAAGAGGTTCGTCTAAAACCAACATATTGGGATATATTTCCCTGTTTATATATGTATATGCCATAATCTATTCTTTAATCTTGTTCTTTAACGGCGATGCTATACTCGCCTGAAGCGTAACACCAGATATTTATCTCGAAAGGCTTGTTAGCTGTAGTGGTTATAGAAGTACCACTCATGCTTACATAAGCTCCTGAATTTGGTATGGCTTGAGTAAAGGCCGCAGACGGGACACACCTGATCATCAGCTCCTCTCCTATCTGCATACCTGACGCCACGGATAGGGTGGTAGCCGCTGATAGCGTGGCCGTGATACTTCTCTTGGTGATAGGCAGGTTGGCTAATGTCGTGACCGTATTAACTCCTATAAGCCTGTTCACGGTCTTCTTATCGGCGGCCGCCATCAATCCATTAGTGGATTCGTTGGCCACGGCATATGTCGTGTTAGGAGGGGTAGCCCAAGTGCCATCTCCACGCATGAAACTGGATGTGCTTCCATTAAGCTGTCTCAATAAGCCGTTAGCTGTAGTAGAGGCTAATCCGTATGTGGTATTGGTAGGCACTACCCACGTTCCATCACCACGAAGAAAAGATGCCTGCTTGCCAGCGGCTGGGGCCGGTCCCAATCCCGCAGCACCAGCCGCTGAAGCCGTAGCTGCCTTCATATTGGCGTAAGTGGTATTAGTGTCTTTATAATAAGGGACACCACTGACAATAGGACAGGCGGTATAGCCAGAAGCGCTGGTTACCGTACTCCCGTTCTTTACCAGACCTGTGGTTCCATTAGCTCCTACGACACTATACGTCGTATTAGTGTCTGTCCAAGGCACGTTGACGAACATCTTCCCGCTACCGTCCAGTTCTACCGGATAATTCTTGCCATTCTCCGCATATCCAATCATTACCAGCCCGAGGGTCGATGTATTGGCCTTGGCGTATGTGGTATTAGTAGGGACAACCCACGTGCCATCACCACGTAAAAAAGAGGCTTGTTTACCTGCGGCTGGGGCGGGAACCAAACCGGCCTTTCCCGCAGTAGAGGAGGTTGCCGCCCCCATATCGGAATATGTGGTGTTGGTATCCGTCCACGGGACGTTCACGTACATCTTACCACTACCGTCAAGAGCAACGGGATAGTTCTTGCCATTGGCAGAGTATCCAATCTTAACAAGACCTAGATTATCGCTCGTGGCTTGAGCATAAGTCGTGTTATTATCAGTCCAAGGGACATTCACATACATCTTCCCATTAGAGTCCAAGGATACGGCGTAGTTCTTCCCACTAGAGGAATAACCGATCTTAACCAATCCTAAAGTATCAGCCGTGGCCTGATTATAGGTCGTATTATTATCTGTCCATGGGACATTAACAAAAGCGTTACCAGAAGCGTCAACCTGTAACTTATAGTTCTTGCCAGAAGTCGTGTATCCTACCTTTACGCCACCTAAGGTGGAGGCCGCCGCCGTAGGTGGAGCGAAGGTGCTAGGTTTGCCGGTCACTCCAGACCATGGCACAGATGACGCCGAACTTGCCGTATAAGGCTCGTAACCGGCCTCAGTATTCAACTTACTATCATCCTTGACCAGATACATCTTATTCGTGGCCGTCACCTTAACCGTGTCCCCAACCTGAGCCGTGGCTGTAGTAAGTTTAAACCTTGCCGTATCATCAGCCACCACGACCATTCTCTCTAAGGCCGCTTTAGGCAACCTATCTATATTGATAGTACCGGACGTGATCTTAGAGGCGTCGAAGTTTGCCAATGTCGTGGAGATAGTAATATTACTCCCGAAGTCCGATGAGGCGCTACCGGTCACGGCACCGGACAGCGCTATAGTCCTAGCTGCCTGTAATTTTGTGGCGGTAGGAGCGTTATCCGTCTTAAGAGCGTATTTGGAAAGATCAATATCATTAGCCTTATCCAAAAGCTGCTCTATCTGCTTGCCATTATATTTACCTTGAAAATCTTCCATATCATAATTATTTTTGCTCAAATATAATCATATACATAAACACCAAGAAATCTAGGGGGGGGTAGATACGGGTAGGTGTTAGAAACTACCATCCCCATGCAGGAACCCTGTACGGAATATAATAGCCTTATCTTTAAGTTTTTGGACAGACTCCCATTCCCACTCGCCCTCGCAAGGCCTTATGACATACTTATTCCCCCATGTCTTGAATTTCCTCTCTATAACGAACATCTCCGAGTCTTTCAAGACATGGAAGATACTCCCTACAGGGAAGTACTTATCCGTCCTTAATATAACACGATGATGCTTCTCGTCATATTCAGAATCACCCACGATATGTGCTTTATAAAACTGGAAATCGTTTAACGTTTGATCCACAGGTTCTATCCAGTAATACCCCTTACCCATTGCTGTTTGCGATTTAATAATTATATTTGCGAAAAAGTAGTAACTCATAAGGTTTTTAGGTAATTTTCAACCAAGGGAAAAGGGTGTCCGTGAGGATATCCTTTTTTTCATTCCCGCCCGCCCTACCTATGAACAAAAAGATCTACCTCGAACAAATGTAATCATAATAAAGTTACGGGCAAAAAGAAACCCCATCGGTATTCTATCGCCGACGGGGTTCTTCCAACGTTGTATCAAATCATATCATCTCACTCCATTTGATTGTGTCACCGACGAAGCACCTCACCGCCAGATACCTTACGAACGCCGTCCCTTCCGGGGCATCAGGGTCTTCCAGATAAGCCAAGACAGCCTTGACTATTTTCTGGTCGCAGTCCAATACCTTAGGAAAGTAGTCGCTATAGAACATAGCGAACAGATATTGGACATCTCCCCAAGTGGCGTTATCAGGTTTCTTGGCCCCGCATTTATCGAACATCTGCTTAGCATCCTCCATCGTCCATCTTCTCTTGGATCCGTCGGCGTTAAGCATCTTATCGGCGGCCTCCCTAGCCAACTCCTTGGAAAAGTGATATCCATGGGTGTCTATATACCGCTTATAATCCGGGTCATCAGCGTCTGCTCCTCAGTAGTAACGACTTCTCCTACCTCTACGCATATAAGGTTCCGTACCATCGTACTCGTCACGGATGTCACGCTCGCCAAACCATCCCTTACGGTACATCTCATCCTCCCGCTCATGATGTCTTTGACGTTTCTCAAGCTCCCGCTCGTTACGCTCCAGTTCCCTCTCGCGTCTTTCGAGATCACGCTCACGGCGCTCAAGCTCCTCCATCATCCCGTCACGTTCCTTACCGTAATGATCATATACGCCACCATCGTAACCCATATAAGTGCCGTCGGAGCGGCGTGAGCGTCCCCTACCGCCTCTGCGGTCGTAGATCTCATCATCATATTCCTCTTGGCCGTTGCCTAAATCTATAACTCTCATCTTAACCTAATTTTTTAATTAACAACTCTTTTAACTCATCGAAAGAAGACCCCATCCTATCGACCTTCTCCTCAAGATTCTTAATCTTTCGGTCTTGATCCTTAGTCTGCTTAAAAGTGGGATTGATATCTTCCAAGATACTGTCGCATGCCTCTATGATCTCCTTATTCTTATCCACGCTATTCACGATATCCGTACTGGTTCGTTTCATGGCGTTCAGGTGGTTCATTATCGGATCCACGGAGCAGGCTAGCGTAATGCCGTTGGCCATAGCCACGTTCTGATTCTCTGGAACTACGTATGTCATGGACTTCCCGTCCACCTCTATAGTAAGATCCATAACCCGATCTTGCAACTGCTGATACTGACCTAACTGGGACTGGGCGAACCTAGGCTCCGAGACGTTAACCACCGTACCCATAAAGAATTTAGGAACCCCTGAGGTGTCCAACGTATAAACCTGATATCCTTTCTTTAAATCCTTAAACATAATAACGATCTTTTTAAATGGGAGGGAGGTTACCCTCCCTATTCTTTCTTAGTAAATTCATGCGCTAGGGGCGGTAGCCGCCGTAGCCGTATGACCTAACATCCTAAATACCCCGGTGCATTTGTTATAATACACAAGATGCTCGGTGTAGGCTCCTACTATAGGATCACCAGAAGCCACGGGAGTCGTAATATCCTGTCCTGTCATATGTGCCCCAACCTTATCCACTATAGGTGTCTTGTTAACGATAACCCCGGCGTTGGATACCGTAACAGGAGTGGTGGTGGATAAGCCAGACGGAAGAACGATCGTGGCGGGATAACTAGCCTCTGTCTCCGTCACCGGATGACGGACTTTCCATAACAATATTCCTTCCGGAGGTAGTGAGTTCCACTGACACGGATTGATGCCAAAATCAACCGTAGGTTCGGCCGCAGAAGCGTCAGATACCTTTCCAGTAGTGGCTACTACCGGGATGCCTCCCCTGTCAAGACGGGAGGAGGCGAATGAACCGATCATATATCCTCTGAAATCAGCCATATTGTCCCCCTTTCTTATAATACGGCATTAGTAGTGCCGCAAGCGCATCCACATTCGTTAGCTACCCTTACGGTAGGAGTATAGCAACAACCCGGGTTCTGTACGACGTAAGCCGGAATCGGGGCCTTTGGAGCTAACTGACTAACGATGTTCTGTGTCTGTTGTTGGGTGATGGCGGAAGTAGCCAAAGCCTGTTTCTCCTCACGAAGCTGTTGGATAGTATTCTGCATCTCACGCATCTCAAGTTGACAGAACTTGTCATTGATAATCTGGGTCTGAGCGTCAATCTTAGCCGCCAATACATTGGTGTTGGAATTAGCTGACTGGATGATATTATTGAACCCGTTCGTCAAATTGTTCTGTAATACATTAGTTTGACCGGTAATAGCCAATTGGTTCTCATATCCTTGACGTGTAATAGAGTTCTGAATATTGCAACCCATCGTATCCAACGAATGTTGAACGTTATTGAATCCGCTAGCCATAGCGCTTTGTAAGTTGCAGCAGCAAGAGCTGATTTGGTTACCGATCTCACATCCTTGTTGCTGTACGGCGTTAATAACGGCCTGAGAAGTCATACCTACCTGACCAGCCACCTTATCAATAGCGCCTTGTACGTTACAGATAGCGTTTTGTAATTGAGAGGTAGAACAGTTAAGGGCGTTAGAGATCTGATCAATAGCGCTTCTGTTACCTTGGATAGCCTGCATCAATAGCTCACGGCCATAGTCGTTGTTCAATTGAGCCGGAAGACCGTTAGCGCAACAATCATTTCCATTACCACCAAAACCATTTCCGAAACCACGTCCGCCCCATAACCAGAATAGGACGATGATCCACAACCACCAGCCGTTAGCCCCTCCGAACTGGTCTTGGTTGTTACGACCGTTCATCAACGCAGCGACTAAATTCGGATCCATCTTATTACCACCCAAAAGGCTGGTAAACATACCCGGAATCATAGATAATAAACCATTAGCGGCGCTACCGCTCCCGGAACCCATGCCGTCTAACAGCACGATTTTGTCTCCACTTGTACCCATGTCTATTTATTTTTGAATTAATAATAACCCCACCTGATGGCGGGCGTTACAAAGTTCAAAAATTAATAATCCTAAGATCGTGATATATGTCATCATCAAGGCACGTCATGTCATGCAGTTGGTATTAATAAGAACCGGTACAAGACAAAAAATCCGGGACGTATCACTACGGCCCGGATTCATGCAAATCTATAAATTCAATGTTTCAATGCTCGAAAGAAAACGTCTCACGACGCCAAAGAGAGATTAACCACACGAAAAATCTCGCATTAATTTATTTGTATTAGCAGTGTATTCATTAATTATCTTACTGGATGAGGGATTATCCTCTACCCTTGATAGACGGTTATCGTCACTCCTTACCGTAACGTCACCTATCTTTCGTGCCATACTATCCTGATATGATGATGGATCGGAGTATATAAGATCATCGACGAACCTGTATATTGATCCATCAACCGTCTCTCCTACCTTCTCATATAGGCCAGATTGGAAAGACACGAAATCGTCGTACCTCCCACGAGCCAAGAACGAACCGTCCGGTCTCGCCTCGACACCGCCGTTGACCTCCCGGAGCAGACCCGGATTCCTTTGGTATAGATATCGATAAAAACCGACATCCATCATCCTGTCCTGTCTATCCAGATAGAAAAGATCCCTCATGCTGCTGTCGCTGGACTCGATAGCCACATTAAACAAGAGATCTCTTACTTGACCATCCGGCAACGACATCTCCATGTTTTTTAACGTACCTCTGTCATGGTGGTTCAAAGATACGTTATAAAATCCATTAAAATCAAGGAAACGCAAGACATTATTATATAAATCCGATTTTTTTAACCTTTCCTTGATCTGGATCTTCCTCAACGATGTACAGGATTTGATAAAATCCCGATCCCTCCCCTGTCTAGCCTCGTATCTCCTGAACTCCCGATCAATATCGACATCATCCACCTTAGAGATAACGGGATGTTGATATATCAATCTGGCAAGGATCATACTCTCCGTATTGGAGGATGAGATGTTATCCATAACCAACTTCTTGATATTATCCTTGACCACGCCAATATCAGATCGAGAAGCCCCTTGGGGGAGCACGCCTGTCGGTAAGTACGAGGGCTGGGCTATCCCGATATCAGCCAGCACCTCATAGGCCTGATCGGTGTCGGTTATCGGGGTCGTGTTATGGTATGTATTTCTACCTACATACAACATGTTCCTGTCATACATATCGGAAGGAGATGTTTTCCCGGACCTTACATACACCATCCTATCCCCGGTAAAGTAAGTATCCTGAACCTCATATATCGGATTCCCTTTCCCTGTTATCCTATCAAGATCGGAAATAAAGTCATCATATACCGGATCACCATTCTGTATAGAAGATAACATGACATCCAACGATGCCATAAGGTCACGGATATCCTCCGGCCTAGATATAACCATCTCATCGCTAATCGCCTCGCTTATATCAACGCCCATATCGGAAAGATCCATGGCTATGTCATATAGACGTCCGGCAACATCCTTGATGTCCTTAAAATCGTCCATATTGATCATTTCCCCAACCTTATCCCTTAGACCTTTCATGTCCTTAGGCATACTGATATACGGTATGGTGCTATTGGAATATGAGTCGGTAATCGTATTCCCATCCTGATCCCTGACCTCCATACGGGTCATATTACGATACGTGTCATACATCCGATCTGCGTAATCCTGATCCTCCTGATACCGGAGCGCCAAGGAAGGGTATGGGACTGAGGCGAAAGCCTGATCGAACTCCCGGCGGTCGCTGATACCGCCTACCGCCCTCATGATCGTATCCCTTACCTCCATTGGATTCAAGACTCTTCTCTTTCCCAATGAATCATACACATCCTCATATATCATATAATCATCACCAAGGCCTGATTCGGAGGACAAGAAATATGTATCCTTCTCATTGAGATCCCCCTCAGACATAAAATCGACAATCCTCCTCATCATATCCCTTACCCGCTCATACTCCAATCGGTTAGTCATGATATTATCAATCTCATCAGCATCATACATCCCGGATCGTTCAAGATTATATCTGTTGATGAATATATCACCGCCGGAAAGGAAGTTAGATACGATCATATCGTTAAGATCATTGATATTATCAACGCCCAGGGAAGTAATGGTATTATTGATATCCTTAACCTCGTCAGCCATGAAATTACCCACAGCATAATTCTTTTGTTTGATAAAGGACATGACATCATCATACCTAGGCTCCCCATTGCTATCTAAGCCGTATTCTGATGGCATGGACATCCAATCGCCAAAGAAAGACACGAAGTCGGGGGAGTAGGCCGTACCCCAGACCGATAAGGCCTGCTTCTGGTCGCCCAGTACCTCCATTGCCCTTTGGTATAACCCTGATGGTTGGTTGTTAGGGGCAAGGACATTATCTACCCTACCCTCCTTATTTTTTATAACATAACAAGATCTTCCCATTGCTAAATCGTTTTGTTACAAAGATATGAAAATCCCGCCTACTCTCACGAGCGGACGGGAGCCAAATAACAATAATAACAAACCTTATGTTTCTCCGAAAAGTACAAATCTTTTTGCCGATCCTCACGGACAAACAAAAAACTCAATCCTAAAACTATAAAAACGAAACTTATTGTTTAGCAAAAATATTTTTATCCGATCTACTGAGAACCCTACCTTTCAACTCCAAGAACCTAGGCATCCATTCCCTAGATATCTTAGACACGATCCACTGGAATCCCTTAGGAGTCACATAGACGGTGTTAGTCCCATAGAACTCATCGTCATCACGATACCTGTAACGAGCGTAACCACGATCTATCATCCTTTGGGAAAGCAACCATCTCTTACCGGTTTTGGCGAAGAATTTATTATCCTCAAGCAATATACGAAGATTCTTCTCCGCTATATCATACCCATGAGCCTCCAGCTTTTCCCGAACCTCTCTGATCAACATATCTGTCTCTTGGGCTATTTCGGCTGTCTTAGCAAACTCAACCATAGGAACCTGTTCTTTGATGATATTATCAGATATCCTTTTGGCTTCCTCTGCCGCTTTTTTCGCCTCAGCTAACGCACGCTTCTCCTTTTCCGATTTAAGTAAAGCCTCTAATGCCTCTATATAATCAGATGGAAGTTCATTCTTTGATGGCATAGAATAGGAGCCTGTTTTTCTAATAGAAGGAAGAACCTCCGATGTTACCCATTTTTTGAATTTCTTGGCAGATTCCATCTTAGATGACATAATCAAAGAATACATCCCTGATTCATTGATTAATTTGATCTCCCTAACAGCCTGATTTATAAGGGGGTTTATTTTAAACCCCATTGATTTACAATCACTTGTAAGAATGATAGAATCCTCATCATCAACAAACCTTTTTACAGCGTTCCCTAAGTTTTCATAACCAAGACATCTGGCTATGTCATTACCAACAAACCATGGATTGCTTTTCTCGTCTAATAATACTCTTACATCCCCAAAATCAGGATTCTCAAACAATTTTAAATTATCATCCATAATATAAAACAACGAGAGCCACCAGCGTCCGTTACTCCACTGATAGCTCTCATTTATCGCCTACGCCTAAGCGATATTAATATCTTCTTCTGGTCTAGCAACGGATAGACACCGCAAATATAGACACTTATTTTAAAACAACAAACAAATAGGAGATATTTTTACAAAAAACGTAATCAATTATATTTGTCTATCATATAGACGAAATATAACTATATCTATCCTCCATCATCATCACCACCTTCTTAATATCAGATAAAGTTAATTTCTTTATCTCCATATTCCTACTATCCATCCTGACGAAAGAGTCCTTGAACTCCTGCTCGGTTATGGCATCTAACCTAAATAGATTGTATTTTATAAGTAACTGGGTTACGTCAAATATCAAGATATTAAGATCAACATCATCTTTCAACTCATTAAGTAGATCGCGCATCATATCCTTAATAGCGTCAGTGTCAAGTTCCAGCTTCTCGGCTTCCCTCATCAACTTCTTAATGATGCCATTGTACTCGATTATGATATTAGCATTATCATCATCGGTAGGTAGAAGAATATCCATCGTACATTCTATACCTATCTTATCACTAAGTCTTTCATTGAACTCCGTCATATAATCGAAAGCCTGACTTCTGCTTAAAGCGTATGTATGGTCAAGCAACTGCCTTTGTCTGTTATTGACAAAATAATGACTGGTGTATAACATCATCAAGACCTTCACTCGCTGGATGCGTAGGTCTTGCATAATTTTCCGATGTAAAAAACTATCTAACTGCATAATATAAAGAGTCCCCACCGGGGCCATCACACACCCGACAGGGACCAACTTTTAAATATCTTACTCGTCAGGTAATGGACTGACACCGCAAAGATAAATCAAGATAATTTATTTAGCAAGGATTTTCCGCTTCATTTTCTCCAGATACGACATTCCCGTCGGAAACCAAAGACTTATCCTCGGCTGCTTTCGTAGGCGAGGCGAACTCCGATTGGGAACCGGGCGGGTTGACGAACGGGGTCTCCGTATCCTCGAAGAACGTCTCATCCCTCCTAATACTCATCCTGAACTTAGGGGCTATGAAAGGATCGTTATTAAGATCGATGTTGATCGTAACGTCATTCATCAAAATATCCTCCTTGGTCCTAGAATCGCCTATCCATCCTCTTACATCAGCGGTCATAGGCATCTTACTAGCGGCTTCCTTGACAGCCTTTAACCGTCCCTTGATAACATCCACGTCTCCCGCCAACGGAATCATATATGTCTTGTTATCCAGCCCGGATCTGGCTATAGCGTTATTAAGATCCATTATATCATCAATACTTACTCCACCACCTAGACCCTCTATAATTCTGTCAGCCATTGATCCGATCATGGAAGAGAATGACGATATATCCTGATTTTTCAACCTTACGGGATATAGATAATTTCTTCCGTTCCCTGTTTTTATAGCCACGACCGGGATACGTGAATTTTTATAATCACCATACTTATCCCTGACGATAGCCGTACAGAACGGGAATATATTATACTTAATATCATCCCTCATCGTAACCTCTCCGTTCTCTATATACCCTACGCTCTCGACCTTACCAACCGTCTCGTTGGTAAAGTCATTTTCGGATACCATCAACGTACCATTATCATCACTTATACTAAAATTAGGTCTTCCCGGCAAAACACTGGTGACTGCGCCTACGAACGGTATATCAATCTCGCCAGCGACAGATCCTACATTATCCCTATATAACTCAAAGGCCATACTCCTTAAATCAGCGTTACTCCCTTTTGAGTCTGAATCATTGGCTTTTAGCACCGAGACAAAATTACCGTTACCATCCACGATCTTAATAACCATATTATTAACCAAATTACTACGAGCAGACTTGGTCTCGTCAGAATTAGGATCAACGGCATAAAGGCTATTGTATTTATCATACAATTCCTTGGTATAAGGATCTAACATATCTACCTTGAACCTTACCATATCACCCTTGCGAAGGCTGGCCGTTGCTTCCTGATTCACCGACTCGTTGTTAGATCCAAACGTATCACCCGTGTAATAAGGAACAACAGATCCATCCTGCCCCTTGCGATACACCATGAACCAGTTAGAGGTCGATAAGGCGGTCTGCCGCCCCAGTATGACACCGGTAGCGTTCTCGAAAGCCTGAGCGTCATCCTCGCTAATCATCCATCTTGAGTGGTTATCTGACTCTATAACAGTAAATATGTCGGTTCCGTTGGTGAAATCCATCACCCTTCCATTATCAGTATCAGTGGCATCAGACCTTTTAAGCCCGGACCCCGCCATAAACCTGTCAAGCCTCATTCCACCAACCTCATAATACATGACCCCACCGATCTCTCTCTTCTGGGCCATCAACACCACCGGGTTCTGGGCGGCGTTAACTTCCGTCCTGCCGGTGGATGTCCCGGGTTCGCTCTCTGTGAGGACATTACCTATAGGTATGGATTTATCGTAATCCTTGACAGCTATACTTCCATTATCATACAGCCTCATCCATTCCACGAATCGAAGAAGAGGATCATCAGAATAGTTATTGATAATATCAATAGCCTCATTAAGCTTATCCTGATCAATCTCATTGCCATTGTCAGCCTCATTCATAAGATCATTATAAGTCTTTATAGCTTCTTTGATCTGATCCTGATCAAGACCATTGATATTCATATCTACAATATCATCAACAGCGTCCTTGATATTATCATAAATATTATCATGGATCTTCAATCTATCTATTATCGATCTAGCCTTATTGATCCTTGAAATAGGATTATCCCCAAACCCGTTAACTAGACTATCGACACGAGGCTTGTTATTATCATATATCTGTCTCTCCCTAGGAGATAAGACATCCTCATTACCGTTCCATATCTTTATAGCTATATTATTGATTCTATCGTCAGAAGGATTTATGATATCCTCATCATCAGGAACCCTCTCGACTATACTACCTTCATCGGTCTTAATCTCGTTCTCCATAGATCTGGCTATCATATGATTATATGTCTTGAACATAAATGCCTCATCCTCCCCTATAAGACCATCTTGGTAAGCCTTGTCTATAGCTTGGTCGTTGGCGTAAAGATCATTGGCATCAGGATTATCAGTATTCCTGAAATCGTACTTGCTATCATCCTCCTCATAAGTCTTACCCCATACGTTCGATAATATCTTCATGAACCCGCGCTCCTGCGCCCGGATGAATCTTCTGTCACGCATACGACGAAGAGACTCGTTTATATTCTTATAAGCCACAAGATTATGACGATACTCGCTAAGCAACGCCATGGCCTCTTTATGATTATCGACCCCACGGGTAGACACGGCATTCTCAAAATCAACTATAGTCTCATAAGCCGCCATAAGATCAGCGGCACTGATCCTTGAATCATTTCTATTTAAGAACAACTTAGATATATCAGCCTCTGAGTTAATTAACGTAGTTAATTTCCTCTCCAATGCGATCCTATCCTCTGTTAATTTAAGAAGCCTATCATTCTCCTTGGCCAACTTAGCCTTATCAGATTCAAGAGCGTCCTTCGACGCGACACTTTGTTGAAGCCTCAAGATATTCTTCTCCATCCTCTGTATATCATCCGTAAGCTTCCTTAATTCTTCAAGATCCCTGCTCGAATCAGGATTAAGACGAGAATATATATCAAGAGCGGGGCCTATATCCGTATTGTATATCCTTCTTAACTGATTGGCTATATCGTTCAAATTATCCTTCGCCTCAAGGCCATTATAAGCCATATTGGAGATATAGGCGTTAAAAGACCTGTTCGGGATACCCTCAGTAAGTGAGTCGGCGAATCTGTTGGCCATAATGAAATTATCCACCTTCTTATTAAACTCGTTGACAAGATCGGCTTTATACTCATTGACCTGCTCATCCGTCATATTCATATCGGACGCTATATCGCTATTAGGTATAGATTCGACTACCGTCCTGAAATTCTCCTTCGTATCATCCAGCATCCCCATCTCCGAATCATAACGAAGACGATTGAATACGGCGTCACTAAAATCCTTATTTATGATCCTACCATCACTCTCGTACGATGTGTCTACACCAGATAATTGAGCGTTAAGAGCCATACTGCCACGAATAGCACGGACAGCGGCGGTGGTCAAGGCGCCGGCATTGGCGTTGTAGGCCTCCACCATCCCCTTGTTCCGGGACATGTCTTGGCTCCATTCCCTTATACCTCCGATGGTCTTTCCACCCATAACCGATCCGATAATCATACCGATGCCGATCTCCTTCCAGCCCTGACTGGATCCATAAGTCTCCTTGAATCCGTTCTTTATAGCCTCCATATAGCCTATGTTCTGACGGATGGCCATAGGATTGTATCTTGATTCTACCCAATCCTCGGCGGACTTGCTAGCCACTCCCTGAAGACCTTCCTCATAAAGACCTTCTGACACTGGGCGCTTGATAATATTGAACGTATTCCCGGCTATTTTCTGCCATTTCTTAGGCGTTATGGCCCTCAATGTCCCGTTATCCATCCTCTCGGCGCCTACGCCAAATATATTGCGTTTTATGAACTTATCCACGCCAAGATCCATGCCGAACATATCACCGAACATAGCTATGTTAGACAATGTAAGAATACCGATATTAGCGGCAAATATAGTATTGGCGGCATCGACGTTGTCATTTCTGAACCTCATAAGCTCCTCATACGAGGCTTCTCTACCATAGGCATTTCTGTAAGCCTGCTTGAAGTTTCCCTCAGATTCCATCAACCCGCTTCTTGATTCTACCGAAGCCTCCCAAAGTGTTGACGTACCAATAAAGGTCAGGCTGTCCAACCCCTTACCTATGCCTCGTCCTACGCGGGCAGCCCTCAGCATGGAGTTAAACCCACTCTTCGTGGCGGAAGCGGCCCTACCTAATCTAGCGACAGTCGCTCCTACCCTAGCCCCCATACGGGCAGCATTCATAAGACCAGCACCAGCGAAAGCATAAGACGACAAGATAGCACCAGCCGTAAATGCAGCCCCTGACAAAAGATCATTTGTCCAGAAATTGGTTGTAAACATACTTTTAAGAAATCCGGCATCTCGCTCCTCCTTACTGTAATAATGATTAAGCGTATAATCACCACGCTTATCCATATCATCCAACCATCTGGCAAAACTGTTATCATACATAGCTGATAACGTCCCTTTTGTAACAAGCTCCTTTAATCCATAAACAGACTGACCTACTCCACCTATTCCATACAAAGCAGACTTATAAATAAACTTACCTAATCCTCTATAAGTTTTCTCCCAACCACTTTGACTTCTCGATAGACGATCATCATTATCTATATTATTGATATAATTCTCATATTTAGGGATCCACTCACCTGTTGATAACCTATATCTTGAATCACGAAGATTGATCTTGCTCCCAGTTATATCATAATTACCCTTAGGTATACCTACCTCATTTATCATCTGGAAAAGCGAGTTTCTGGCTCTTACGTCATCATGATAAGATGTCTCTACAGATTTTTTTATACCCTCAACCAATGACGGTATGCTTCTATTTCCTTCCCTGGATAAAACATCATTATCCATATCCGATGAACTACTCATCCCGACAGGAATAGGGATAGAAGAAATATTGTCCCCAGAAAGCATAGGGGATGGAATGGATGGAGTCGGAACATAATATCCCTGATCCCTCATCACATTCCCCATATCATTATTATTATTGCTGTTCATTTTTACCATCTATTTTATCTATGGTCTCTTTATCCAACACCGAAAGAAGATTGCTAAGGTCAGAATGCTGTTCATTAATGTCCCTACCCTTTACAATAACATCCTTATTAATAGCCTCAACCACAGCTTGAGTAAGATACATCTGAGGACACATATTTATGATTTTCATGATATTATCAGCATAATCAGTATTATACTCTAATACCTTAAGCGGTGTCCCAGTCTTTGCTTGACCATGGAAATAAATACCAACTTCAACCCCTCCGGGGAATCCCTTAGCTTTGACATCATACGACTTGTAATTCCTCAAAACCGTATTAATTATCCTAATAGCCCTCTTATTAAGCTCAGATGTAGCTAGATCATTACTTTGAATATCATACTTATCAACCATCCTAGAAGCCTCCTCCGCCGCATTCTCGACAGTAGCGAAAGCACCAAGCGAATTAGCCTGCGCCCATTTCTGGTAAGGTCTATTGGTTGTAGCAGAAAAAGACACAGGAATGATCTTGGATTCATAATCTTCCGATCTCACATTTCTTTCCCTTTCATACAAACTATACCCCATACTATCTAATTCTTCTTTAGTAACTTGAACCGTAGCGATATTCTTTCCATCAGCCATAGCTACCAAATCAAATGTATTAGGATTATCTGTAGGACGAGCATACAATATATAATTATTAAGTCTACTATCTTTATTCAAGAAACCGGCTCTCGCCAAAAGCAGACTCTCTAATTTAGCATGCATACGCCTATCCTCTTTAGAAGCGTTGGTAGAATTGGAAAATGACCATGATCTTGGAGCAAACTCATCATATCTTCTTTCATAGACTGTTTTAGAATCCTGAACAGCCTTAGCTATATTACGACCTACATTGGAAGAAGACCATTCCCTTCTAAGCGTAGGACCATTAGCTCTTAACATATTAAACCCTATAATCCTAAGAATCTTATCCTTATCCGATAAATCTGATATATCCGCTTTCATTACCGGATTACGTAGATACTTAAATACTTTAGAAAACTCAATTATATCCTCAGAAGTAAAATCCTGTCCAGTATAACGATTTAATAACCCAACATAGGATCTCATCAATTCATTGTCATCCGCAGAATGACCTACATAATCAATATTCTCACTTATCAGCCCTATCAAAGATGATATCTTCAATGCATCCTCAGCGGAGTATTCCTTCCCTCCAATAACCGCTCCATTCTTACCAACATCCCTTGCGTTAACCATACCATTATCGGTATATGTATCAATACCACCAGTAACATAGTCTTGATCTTTGATAGCATCATTAAGGATATTCTTCGTAGCGACATCAAAAGCATTCGTAAGATAATCAACTTCCTCGTCCATTATCTTACTATATTTCTTCCTGTTATCATTCGCCGCCATAAGAGCCTCATACCTACCTACCATTTCTGGTGATGATAACACAGAACTAGACCCGCCACCGTTATTGGTAATCCATGCCATAATATTCTCACTATTAACACCACCTGGATATATAGAGGGATTGTTTTGTATATCGTTCTCTATACCTCGTAAATCAACAGGATTTAAAGACGATATTAAATCCTTCTCTCCTATTGATATATTGTTTTCATTCTGAATATACTGATTGTCAAATATATTTTCAGGAGTGACATTAGGCTGAACTTTTTCTAGCTCAATCATAACACCTGAAGAAGCGCCGGGACTGTTACCACCTTCTTTAGTCATTATCTCCCTAAGCTTAAGATTCTGATCTATTTCCTTGGATTTTTGTCTCCATGAGAACTCCCGCTCCTTGAAATCAAGATCTCTTACTTTAAAATAATAATCATCCGCACTATAGCTTTCTGATGAATTATTGTATGACCATCTAGCAGATACACCATCAAGAAACTCGTTACGGACAATAAACTCCCCTGCCCTAGCGGGATTCATGTTGTTGCCAATAAAGGATGTAGCTTCCTCCACTAACGCACGGCGCTGCTCCCGAACCTCCTGCAACGAAGCCTCGATAGCCGCCTTAGCGGAAGGGCTGGCCTCCGCCCCTTTGAGCTTGGCTAAAAGAACGCTCTCTTCAGCGTCAAACCCAGAAACATATTTATTAACAAACTGTTCAGTAGTCATACCACTAAACATGCTAGGATTGGTCATGGCTAAATACTGTCCCTCTATCTGCATCTGAGCTTTAGCATTCTGAGATATAGACCTAGCCGCTATTGATCTAATTTGAGATTGACTCATCTCATCAACAGTAATATCCCTCATCCTCCCTGTAGGTTTACCATCCACTATTTCAGGAACAGAAAACTTCTTTCCTTTATTAAGACTAACGAAATCTTTCATCATCTTATTCATTTCCTCATTATAATCCGTATAAGGAGTATAATGAATAGGATTCATCCTTGTCCCAACCTGACCGTCATTAACCCATTCATAAAATGGCAACAAAGCGACAGCCTCATTTATAGCGCTATATTGCTTTGGATTATTGAGTTTCATATCCTCGATCTTCTGCGAGAAAGATCTATACTCCCTAGTACCGGCAATAGCATTCAACACACGGGTATCCAGAGCTTCTCCAAGGCGAGCCTGTATGCTTCTGGCTATACCGTCGGAAGCCAAATTAGATTTACGATACACGTTATTCACATCCTGTATCAGCCCATTTAACCTGTTCTGAAGATATTCCCTGTCCTGAGGTTTTATAATGTCAGAATTGATAATATAATCAGCATACTCGTTTATAGCCTGCCGATTGGTATCTATCTTCTGCTGCATGTACCCCATCCCCTGCATCATGACATCCATGTTGTAGGGCGATACATACTTGCCGTAATTCCTTAATATACTATATTGTGAAGCCATCCTTTATCCTTTCTTGCCTTTAGTTACTTCCTGAGCAGGATATAATCTCCTATAACTCAATATATCTCCTTGAGGATCAGCGATTAATTGTCCATTAGGACCAATCTTTACATCCCCGAATATAGACCTTAATGTATTCATGGTCGTAGCCGTATTCCACTTCTGTTGGATCTCGTCATTTACGCTATCAAAATACCTAGCCCAGTTCTCGTCAGTATTAGCCAAAGCCTGTAATATTCGACTTTGATAACCCTGACGTTGAGCTATATTCTTATCATACGTATCAGTCCAAGTCCGGGCGTTTACATTATCAGCCCAAGTCCTTTGAGCCACGTTCCCTTGTTCTACCTCATTAATGTATCTGCCTATATTGGAACTCATGATAGCCTGTAAATTGGATGATAAAGCCCCTCTCTGGGAATCCGGGACATTACCCATCTGATCCAATTGTGATTGGAAAGCACGATTAGCCTCAACCATATACTGATCAGCCGATCTCAACACCGGGTCCACGGTAGGAGCGTAATGTCTTTCCAGACCTTCCGTTGTCACGGCTCCCGGAGTCATCCTGAACACCTCAGGAAAGTCAAGACCACCACCTACTATATTCCTGCCTCCATTGCCGCTGTTCGACTTACCGGCATTTGTATTGGTCTTAGGGAGTGTATTGGGGTCAATCAGCTCAGGCATATCCAGTTTAACATCAGGTTCCTCCACATCACCTATATCCATAGGACCGGGAGCCACCTTATGAGGGTCAAGTATAAAATCAAGACCTTCCATTCCTTTCATGGATCTCAATGCCTGCATCTTAAGCATATCCTCCCCAAGTATCTTATTAACGACATCCTTGTTCTTATCAGAGAATAGTTGGCTAAAATGGGTGATACCAGCGTCGTTAAGAGCTTTATGCTGTTCCTCTGTAACAACATCCAGACCGATCATAGGACGAGATGAGGAATATTGACCAAACTTATTGTCTCTCATCCTATCATGATATGCGGCTTTCTTATCTTCCGGGTAATTACCTTGGCTATCCTCGCCTCCAAAGGAAACGAGTGTCGTATAATCCCGAAGCGCCTCTGCGTTGGCGATGATCGGGTTCTCCGCCGTGGCCAAGCCCATCCACCCACCAGTAGTGCTGTATATAGCATCCTGAAGAGCCTTGGCGGCAGTAGCCTTCGGAGCGCTCATATAAGCATCATAAGCCAAAGGCATGAACGTCTTATAATACTCCAGTCTCTCATCGGTATTAATACCGCCATAAGAGCCATCCTGACCCTGACGCTGATACCCAAACGTGTTATCCTTATTATTGTACTTGTTCTCTACGGGACGGAAAGTAAGTAGGTAATCGAATAAAGAACTACCACCTTTCTCCATCTTCTGACGAATACCAGCCACTTTCTTAAGCAATTCTTTCTTAGCATCGGCTATATCCTCCTCCGTAAGACCGTATTCTTTCATGGATCTGGATATGATGTTATCTATCTCACCACCCTTAGCGAAATACGTATCCTCATCCTTCTTCATCTTCCGGTCTTCCTGCTCTTTGTATATGACATTAGCGAAGTCCGTAAATCTTCCCTCTAATCCATTAACGGTATCGTTGCTATCATTTATAGCCTTTGACAATACGGAGGCGTTTAAACGCCTTGTATTCTCATCATCTATCTTATCGTTTTTCTTCAGCTTCTCCAGCGCCTTTTTCTGATCATCGTAAGCCGATTTAAGACCGATCTTAGCCTTATACCTGTCCATTAACGTAGCATACGTATCCTTAGGCGTGGCTTTGATCCCATACGTATCTCTGATGTATTTAGCGAAATCCGGCTCTATGGTTGTGTCGTCGGTAATAACCTTCGTTCCCTGCTCCAAGGAAACGGGGGTTCCACCATCGGCGTGCTTCTGCCCCATAGCCTCCATCGGCGCCTCTCCGGGCTGCGTCACGTACTCACCCTTCTCGACCTCTACGTTGGCTTGATCTTCCATCGACTTAGGTAACGGATACAGGTACTCACCGGTAAGGCTTCCGCTATCGAACCTATTATTAGGTCCTAGATAAACACCCCCACCATCCTTGTACTGCATCTGGGATTGCCTTCTTTGTCTGGCCTCACGCTCCTGAGCTAACCTGATATTGGTACGAGTACCTTTCTCTGACGCTATCCCAGAAACCACGTTACGAGCCAACCCCATGATACCACTAATTCCTGAGGCTATGGTGGTTATCGTATTAGCTGTTTTAGCCCCAGTGGATAAATCACCATATCCCTCGCTTCTCATACGCCCTATACCACGACCCATCCGAGTGAATCTAGACCCTATATCATCAGCGCCATAGTAGGGGATGGTGGTAAAATCAAAAACATCCGTCTCGCCTGAACCGGTCTTAGACTTATCAACATCGTTAACAGTTATGTTATTAAGCGTAATACCATTGTCCTGATAATTCTCAGCTATACGCTGTAAACTACCCTTGAAGCTAGCCGGAAACACATTATCCTGATCAAAAGCATTAGCGTATTTAGTCCTCAACTGATCTGGAGTATCCAAAGAATATATCCCTAGCGGATTGACCGGCGCGGGTAATCCTTGGTTGGTATTCACCAAAGGTTCTATACCTAACCCTTGTATACCGTCCATATTACCAAGCATATACGACCCGACTTCCCCGGCCTCTTGATATTTAGGTATCTTCCTCTTGATTACGTATTTGCTCATGTCTAATTAATTTCGTTCTGACACAAAGATAATTTAAAAAAACAGAGACTCATCATTTTACAACGATGAGTCTATCAACAAATATTATTATGCACAAAATTTAAATATAATATTATATGATATTATGATTTACTAACGCATTGTAAATGATATCATCTATTTCTCCATTATTTAAACATTCCAATGCTCTTTTCCTTATTTCATCCATCTTTGATTTCTTATAAGCGTCATATGCCTCTTCTTTAGTATCATACGTACCTATATTAACCCGTCCCCTATCCAATGTCGATAAACTAGCCCTATATCTACTACCCCTAAGGACAACACCAGTAGGGCAATCCCTAATTCTAATCCTCTTATAAGTCAACAATGAATTTAAGTGATGTGGAACAAAACAGCATGTATTTGGACTATATATTTTAGATGCGCCACTAAGTATATCTTTATCCAATTCATATCCATCCTTATAATTAACATCAAACCATTTTTTAAACTTGCTAAAATACAACCAATCATCACAAACCTTAACCCCCACATAAGTAGGTCTTCTTTTCTGTTCTCTTTCAGAATAACATCTAGCTAACATTTTATTCCATATTTCATAAGCTAATGTTTTCTCCATCCCAATCATATCATTTATTCCAACCCCATACTTTATACTCTTGCTTTTATCCGCTTTACATTTAGGGCATCCTACTCCCCTAATGTGATTAAATGGAAGCTGGTAAAAAGAACCATGTATAGGGCATATTATCTCTATTGGTATTCTAGCCCCCAAATAGTTAGATTTACTATAATCATATCTTTCTCCATGACATGACATAGCTCTATCAACAAAAACACTTTTCTTTGACTCCATTCTTTTAGATCCCCCTATCCATTTACTACATTCGGGACAACCTTGGCCATTCAAATGATTGTATGGTCTTTGGGTAAAAACACCATGATCTTTACATATTATTTTCACTGGAGTTCTGTTATTGACATAATCTACTAATGAATAATCATACAAACCATTATGTATCTTTAACGATCTTTTTATAAAATCATCTTTATCCAATTTTTTCATACAAACTTTTTGCCAAATATAACAAAACATTTACAAACTACAAAAGGCTATAACAGAAATAACGTCAATCATTATATCTACTCATGCCTTTTATGTTAAGACTTAATCCCGGTATCATATTAAGCACCAACTGCCTTTTCGCCTGTTCCTTACGCATACGCTCGGCCTCCGCTATCTGCGCCTCTGATTGAGGATCATTCTTAATATTATTAGCGATGTCCTCTATAGCTTTCTTGTTAGCGCCGGATTGAGCTAGCATCTTATATAACAGGTCTTGACCCTCCTTCTCCCACCAGCTATCAACGGCAGGATGGGAAGCCAAAGAAGGATCGGCAGGGGCTACCGTCTCAGGCACGGGCTGCTGGCCTCCGTCTCCCGTACCAGAATCCCGCTGCCCGAACTCGTATCTCATTGGCTCGTTCTCCGGGACACCGTATCTGTTGGAGAACATATCGGCGAACTCAAGCCGCTTCTCGTTTCTTAATGTCGATCCAAGAGGTCTTCCGTATCCTTGATTCCATGCCACGGTAGCGTCCTTGTAGTTGACAGCGTTATCGAAATCGGATTTAGAATACATATAATAGTTATACTCATTCCCCTGAACGTCCTTGTCAAAGAACTTGCCTTGATTAATGTAGTTCCATCCTAATCCCGGCACCTTACCCTGATACTCATCCACGAGATAATCCAGTTGTTGGGTTAATGTCGGCTTCTTACCATACCTACGTTGTAACTCTTTCTTCCTCGGTCCAAGCCATTGTTGGATGCCAAAGTCACCAGCGGCTCCTAGGGCTTCGGTGTCCCCTCCGGACTCGGCGGCGATGTTAGACAGGATGCCGATAGCTTGCGTTTGTGGTATACCCTTCTTTTCTGTCAGATAGTCCCATATCTCATCATATACAGCCATTTTACTATTTTCTGATCTACGAGGATCAATCACATACTTTCCAGAACCATAATCTCTCCCTGTATTTATACGACCTCCTTCAGCCTTGTCCTCCAACTTATTCTTAGACATAATAGCGTTACGAATAAGAGCATCCTTACCACTCTCTGGAGCAGGATTATAATCCTTGAAAGAGCCTCTCTCCTCAAACTTATCACCTATAGCATCTAATACCTTGGTAGCTATATTGATCGGGAACTCTTGATCATCGCTATAAAAATCATATACATCGTAAACGCCTAACCTCCCATCCGGACGTCTATAAATAGTAAAATTACCAAACCCTGATAATGGGGTAAGATCACCAGCAGCCTCGGGATAAAAATCGTACTCAGAAAAAACCGTAGGCTTTCCGGATCTTACCGAATTACGATTCTTCTCAAATATATCTACCCATTCTCTAGACTTTTTCAAAAACTCCAGCCTACCATAAGCATCATCTGTAGCCGGCTTATCAGAACCATATATTTCTCGCTCCGTATCACGAATCTTCTTATCCAACCTCTTTATCTCATCCTTAGTGTCACGATTAAACATCCTCTCGATATCAGCAATAATATTATCGGGGATTCTTATTTCCTTGCTATTTCCATCAAGACTATTAGGCTGGGATAAGAATCTACCCCATAGCTGTTCGCTATATTCATCAACATTAGCTTTGCCATTTCTTCCGTATATAAACTCCTTAACCTTATCGGGAAGACTGGCATTTGAGGCTACCACATCAGGAGTGACATTCTCGTACAACCTTCTTCTTATGGCATTACCTAAGATATCTTTTAAATACGAAGCTCTATCAGATACATCTTGTCTTACATACATAGGATCATTACCAGTAGAACCTCCTTCAGCTTTCCGCTCAATTTTCTCTCCCCATAACCCATATTTCTCCCTAGGCCATATGCCGTCTATGGCATCCACATAACCAACAGGGTACTCCCCGTCCAGACGCCGGTCCCGTCGCTCGTCCGCTGGGTACAGGGCGTTGGCCAACGGCTGCGTGATATGACCCAACCCCTTATCCTTGGAACTCGACATAGCATCCACCACAGTCCGATATACAGGTCTTAATTTCTCAGGCAAATACAACCCCGCCTCATCAACCAGCTCGCCTATCTTCTTATTTATACCCCTAATGCTGAAATTATAATTACCCATGCCATTATTCAACGGAGACAACGCACCTCTTATCCCATTCATACCCTTAACAGCAGCTCCTCCGCTAAGGATATCAAACTCCGGGGATACGTTCCTTAAAGGACTATCATCCATACCCCTGAAATACATAGGACGCTCGCCTCTTACGACACGATCAAGATCCTCCTTATACAAATCCTTTATCCATGAAGGGATTTCCTCTTTCTTGTCTTTCTTAGCCATAAATCACGTTTTCTACAAAGATATACATAATCGGATGCAGGATAAAACAATAGGCGAGTACATGATCTTAATCACCTACCCGCCTACGCTTTTCAATGCATGTGATAAGCCGCTAGAGCTTTCTTAGCCGAATCCCTCGACTTGTACTTGGCTGGCCATAACTTTCCGGTCTTGTTACTAACTACTCTCCAATCACTTCCTACTTTCTTGATGCACCCCGATTTAGGGCACTTACCTGATTTACTAACAGCAGATCTCTTTTTCACCATATCATTGCGTATTAACAGTTATGCTATAATTTTGTGAGTTTATATCAACATTGACAATCTTCGAACTACCAAAATCATATACACACAAATTTAAATTTCCATATAAAACACCAGCGATAACATCGGCATAGAAAGCAACCTCATTACCATCCATAGCATTATAAAAATACAGATACATATGCTGTTTATTAATAACACAGCTTTTTATCTTGTCAAAACCTTCCTTGGTAGTATTTTTCTTAAAATCAATTCCTTCTAAAATATAGCTTGAGATATCCACTCCAGAAGAACCTATCTCCTTATAAGTTCCATCATCCATCAAGGCCTTGGTCCCTGCACCGGCCGTAGAGAAGTTGATAATCCTGTTATCTCCGTTTTGATCACTAATCGTTAAGGCTATATCCTTACTCTGATTATCAACCATATGTACTGTATATTGGGAGATAGAGGAGGTAAAAGTAAGGTCTTTGGATATATCAATAATTACATTATAAGATAACATATATCCAAATTCGACCTTTCCTCCTGTACGTAATACGGCTTGTATATTTTCGGACGAATCTTTCGTTATTATTACATCCCCAACACCGTAGGACGTAGATAACCCTAAAAGCAGGTATTGCATCGATTTGTCTACCTCGCATTTCGAAGCTATTATATCATATTGCTCCTGAGTGATGGTAGACACTTCACTAAAAGCTATATTAAATAATATATATCTAAAATCATTCTCATCATAGAAATTATCACTCAAGAAGCCTGGCTCATGAACATCTATATCCTGCCATGTGCCGTCACCACGAAGAAAGGCTGTACGCTTCTC
>OAUV01000538.1_pt1 | contig 37896 bp, 28 predicted proteins | sample 1516841 | NCBI WGS metagenome assembly OAUV01 (sample SAMEA2580044, study PRJEB22360) | human gut metagenome | biome: human gut; feature: human-associated habitat; material: faeces | place: Denmark | collected 2008/2010 | reverse complement strand
GGAGAGCCCCGGTTATCGGTATCGTATTGGATACGTGATGACCGAGCAGGTTTGTCTTGATAGTCAGTCGTTCGATAAGAGTACGCATTTCTATTAGATAACTTGCCAGTCATTTTATTTATTTTCTCGTTGAAACCTCCTCAGCCGTTCTTGATAAGATTGCTTATACATTCGTTTGGTCTTATCATCCAGAAACGAGTTTTCAATTAACTCATATACCTTAGGCTGTTCTGAGGCAAACAACTCAATAATTGATATAATTTTTTTAGACAATATGCCGATCCGATTTCCGAATGTGATAAAATCATTTTTACATGGATGTCCAGTTTTCGCATAGATATCTGAATATTCACTTTGGGGAATCAGACCATTCTGCAAGGCAAAATCACCATCACCAATATGAATTGAAGTATTCATTAAGTCGTATGCCGGCGTTAGCACATAGTCGCCGTCTGAGGTTGCCTGAATAGAGAAATTTTTCAAATGAGCGTCACCATTACTAAATAGGTAGTTGAATACAATCAATGTAAAATATTGTGACATTTCCACTTGCCAGGCCGCTACATTTTTTCGCAGTAGCAGGGCTATATCCTCATAGCTTCCGGTATATTTGAAATCCTTTCCGTGGTTGTTCTCTGTTTTTCCGGCCAAAGAGGCAAAATCATCTTGTAGTATTTTTGAACCGTCAGGGGCATAATCAAAACGCTTGGTTATGTAGGCTGCTTCTCCATCAGCGAAAAATATAAGAGCATTTTCCGCAGTTCTAATTTTATATACTTGACTTGCAATTTGCATAGTCAGATGCTCATTGGCTGGTATATTTTTTCTGAACTTCAAATGTTTGTAGCCCGGAGCTGGCTTTATGATATATTGTCCTGATTCTCCTTCTGGTGTTAATTGTATTTTCCCATTTTTGATAATGGCAGAAAGTTTTTCCTGTACTCCGGATATCGATATTCTATTGATAGCAGACGTAATTTCTGTCTGATTATCATCATAACTGAAATCAAGTAAATGGCTAACCTTCCGACCTCCGAATACTTTTCGTAGACAGAGTGGGCTATATGTGTTAAATCCGGCAGTAAGTGTGCCCGGGCATACGTTGATTGTTCTCATAGCTCATTGATCGTTATTGCACCTATGGTGTCGTTTTTTGCTGTTGCTAGTAATAATCCGAAAGCATCTTTCTCATCAATCTTCAATGTCCTGCATTGAACAGCTTTGTTTGCACCTTCTGAAAGCATATTGAAGAAGAACGGAAACAGTTCATCAGAAACATATTCCTTTTTGGATTTCGGAAAACTCAATGATATAGCCGGGAGTTCAGAATTTATAAGATAGGTATCATTATATTTGAAAATATAATGCCCTTCATCAGTTTCTGTCAATATTCCGGCAACTATTTTATTGACCAGTACTTCTGCTTGTTTCATTCATTAATCCTCCTAACTCTAATTATAATTTCAAGTCCAAGAACTTCTGCTATTTTATTTAATGTGGATAAAGACGGATTCCCGGTTTCTGCCTCCACACTCTTGATTATGCGAACACTTAGTCCGGTGTAATCGGATAGATCTTGTTGGGTTAGCCCTAGGATGCCCCTTCGCTCTTTAATCAAATTTCCATATTTCATAGTGCAATATATTTCACATTTTGTGCAAAAATAGATAGTTTTATCAAGATAAGCAACTGTTTGTGCAATATATTGCACATAAATAATAAAAATAGCTCTCATAAAAAATAGATAGATTTTGTAGGGAGAACAAAGAGCTGGGCGAATATTAGTTAATGCAGGAAAAATATTTGTTTGAAAGAGATAGTAGTTATTATTTAATTGAAAAGATACAATCTTGAAAATAAAATATGTAGTAAAAGTTATGTTCCTAAATATTTTAATAAATTTGTATAATCGATAATTTCGTGTTCGAAAATTTGTTATATATAATACTGTAATTTAAGGGAATACAAATTGTATGCTTCTAAAATATAAAAATGTTTTTATATTGCGTTTGTTGATACATATATTATTTACAGGATTATGTAAAAGGTAGGATGTATAAAGAACTGTATCTCTGCCCCAATAACAAGGTGTAGACATGCTTCCTCAATTGGAAGAATATGTAGTTATTATTGTAAGATTAATGATTATGGAGCTTATTCCAGGAGTGTATGAAACGTTGGTGAGTGCTGCTATTGAGAGAAAGCTTACGGAGTTACCTATTGATAAATACTTCGTTAAGAAAGTAGAGATTGATAGTGCTGAATCATGCAAGATGTTGTCTGATTATCTTGCAGAAGTGGTGTGTGAAATTCTGAAAAGATATTTTCGGGAACAGCTTCCTTCAAAATCAATTTCCGCCCAGGTAGAAGTTGTAAATCGGGTTCTCCAATTTATTGAATCGGAATGGAAAGATGATGATGTACTTACTACGGAATATCAATTAAGCGAAAAAAGTAAGTTATATTTTCTTCGTGGCATTTATAGTAAGGTTGGTTATACAGACGAACAAATTGAGGAACGAGCAAGGAATCACCCAATTTCCGGTTATCGTGTTAGTAACCTGTTTACGGGTGGCAATGATATTTCTATTGATGATGAGATTAAACGTGACATACAAACTGCTGACCAGATTGATTTTGTGGTATCGTTTATAAAATTCGAGGGGTTGCGATTAATATACCAATATCTGAAAGATTTTTTGAGTCGATCTGGTGCCCGATTAAGAATTCTGACCACTACATATATGGGGGCAACTGATCCGAAAGCAATCAGAAAAATATATGAGTTAAAGGAGTTTGGTGATGTTGAGATACGAGCTTCGTTTAATAATAATCAGGAGCGTCTACATGCAAAAGCATACATTTTTTATCGTAATAATGGTTTTGATACTGCTTATATTGGTTCGAGTAATCTTTCTCGTTCGGCGTTGACTAAGGGTCTCGAATGGAATATGCGTGTTACGTCGATAGAGAATGCACATATAATCAATAAGATTAAAGCAACTTTTGATAGTTATTGGAACAGTGATGATTTTGAAGTAATAGACTCAGAAAAAAAACTCTTAGCGTTTGATGATGCTATTGAAGAACAGAGACATGAACGTAAGAATAACAATTCAGACGAATCTCAGTATGTGATACGTTTTGAACGTAAAATGCATCAGATTAAGGTGCTTGAAAAATTACGTTTCGAGCGGAATCACATACATTCTTATAAGAATCTTATCATAGCGGCAACTGGCACAGGAAAAACTGCTATCTCCGCTTTTGATTTTAAAGATTTTAACAAGATAATCCAACGGGAAAAAGGACGTAAGGCTAGATTGCTTTTTATTGCTCATAGAGAAAAAATTTTGAAACAAGCACGCTCTACATTCCGATCTGTGATGGTAGATACCAACTTTGGCGAAATATGGACTGGACGAAATTCGCCAAGCAGTAGTGGTAGTATGGAGCATATGTTTATTACAATTCAGACGCTGAATAATAATTGGGATAGTTTTGAACGGCTTGGCAAAGATTACTATGATTATATTGTAATAGATGAAGTTCATCACAGTCAGGCTGGTTCGTATCGAGAGGCGTTCACAAAATTTAGTCCTAAAATATTCGTAGGTCTTACTGCAACTCCAGAGCGAATGGATGGCAAAGAAATAAAGTTGGATTTTAACGAACGGTTTGCAGCAGAAATAAGGCTTCAAGAAGCCCTCGATCAACGATTGCTGTCACCGTTCGACTATTTCTGTATTACTGATGATAGTGTAGATTTGTCAATGGTTCCATGTAATGGGGATACTTATGATAAAGGGAACCTAACAGAGCTATATAAGGCTCAGAATATCCAACGATTCGGTTTAATACAAAGAGCTCTTGAGAACTATGTGACTAATCCCCATGAATGTAAAGCCGTTTGCTTTTGTGTGGGTATTGAACATGCAGAGCTGATGGCTGAGATGTTCAATAAGAGTGGATATAAAGCTAAGTCAGTCACTTCAAATAATAGTGCGGATATTGATGCGGTTTCTGGTCAGTTGGCCAGAGGTGAAATCAATTATTTGTGTGTAGCAGATATTCTTAATGAAGGGATTGATATTCCAGAAATAGACACGGTTCTGTTCTTGCGTCCCACTGAATCATTAACTGTTTTTTTACAACAGTTAGGCCGAGGACTTCGTCTTGCAGATGGAAAAACTTGTCTTACGGTACTTGATTTTGTAGCGCAAGCAAATAAAAGTTACAATTATGAACGTAGGTTTAGGGCTCTTGTTGGACGAACAACGAAAAGCATTTCTCACGAAATTAAGACTGGTTTCAAGTTTTTGCCAAGGGGCTGTTCTATTACAATGGAGCGTCAAGCCCAGGAATATATTCTTCAAAATATTAATGAGGCTATTTTCAATCTTCGTCGTCTGAAAGATGAGGTTGGCAGGTTCGAACAAAATACAGGGCGATCGTTGACATTAAAGAATTATCTTGATAATTTTGGCCTTGATATTCGGACGATATTCAAAACTCCGGGGTCGTGGGCAAGATTGAAATTCCTTGCAGGAAAATCAGTTTTGTCGTTTGATGCAGAATCTAAATATACGAAGTTATTGGAAGGGGGCTTAGTTCGTCTTTATCATACAAATAGTTACGATTATTTGAAATTCTTGCAGTCGATTGTGCTAAATGGATTTAGACTTAATATCATAAACGATAGGGATAGAAAGTTTGTAAATCTTTTTTACTACACAATTTGGCTCAACCCTATTGAGAAAGTTAATAAGGAGTATGGAAAAAACTTTGCTACAATAGATGACGCAATTATTTCGCTTAGTGGACAAAACTGGATTGTAGAGGATTTACAGACGCTAATAGATCTAAGGTTAAGAGACCTTAATATGTCTACTAAATGGTTTGAAGTTGTCAAAGGGGCTGAAATTGAATTATATGGTTGCTATTCGGCGGATGAAATACACCTATTACTTGAGAATAAACTTGGTCGATGGCAAGTGTCTGGTGCACAGTATAATAGAGAGAATAGGTTTGCAATGATATTTGTGACTTTGAACAAGTCTGATAGGGAGTATTCACCGTCTACTCTTTATGAGGATTATGCTATATCTCAGTTTCAGTTTCATTGGCAATCAATGAATAAGACGCAAGAGCTAAGCGAATCAGGGCAGCGTATTATTAACCAAAAACAAAATGGATGGAAGTATATACTCTTTGTACGTGAATCCAAGACCGATGAATATGGTATTATAAATGGTTATTATTGTTTAGGTGCTATGGATTTTAATTCGAGCCATGGTGAATCTCCTATGAATGTTATCTGGGATATGCATGAGCCAATACCTGGTTTTATTTTGGAATCTGCAAAAGCTATTTAATTTATGTTGATCGATAAAAAAACAATACGAGTTGTTGGTGCTGCAATTGTATCTTCGGGAAGAATACTTGTTGCACAAAGGTCTTATTCTGGCTGTCCATATAAATCCCTGAAATGGGAGTTTCCCGGAGGTAAAATTGAAGTCGGTGAGACAGAAGATCTGGCAATCAAGCGCGAAATTCGTGAGGAGCTTGATTGTGGTATTGAAGTTGATAACCTTTTACCAGAAATGGAATACGAATATCCTGATTTTATTCTTAGAATGACTATTTGTATTTGCCATTTACAACCTCAATCTTTACCGAAATGCATGGAACATAATTCGATTCGATGGATGTTGCCCAACGATCTGCCCAATCTTGATTGGGCGGCAGCTGATGAAAGCTGTTATCCTTTTGTATTGGAGTGGATGAGGAATATAGATTGAGATTATTTTTTTTGATTGTACAGAATTTGTCTGATTATCATTTCCCATATTAAATGATTATCGGAGAGTGAAAATTATAGAAGGCAGGAGATACTCGTATGAAATCGTTGGAAGAGATGACCTTGCAGGAACTCTGGATGCTTTTTCCGATAGTTCTGGTCGAACACAAGGATTGTTGGAACGATTGGGCTGTGGAGGAGATAGCCCGATTGAAAGAATTATTGGGCGATCGTGTCGTTGCGATCAGTCATATAGGAAGCACGGCGATAAAAGATATATGGGCGAAGCCTATTATAGATATACTGATGGCGGTCGGAGCCGGGACAGCCCTGAGTGAAATCAAAAGCTCGATCATTGCTGCCGGGTATCGATGTATGTCGGAAACCGCGAATCGGATAAGTTTCAATAAAGGTTATACCCCCGAAGGCTTTGCCGATAAGGTATTTCACCTCCATTTGCATTACGCCGGTGACAACGATGAAATTTATTTCAGGGATTATCTGAATGCTCATCGGGAAATAGCCGTTGCATACGAGACCTTGAAAATGAATCTTTGGAAGCGGTTTGAATATGACCGTGACGGATATACGGCGGCGAAAACGGATTTTGTAGCCCGTTATACGAATTTGGCTAAATCGGAGTTGTGATGGAAGAGGATGGCGGAATACGGTTTTATAAACCATGTAGGGCGTTGCAGCCGTATGTACGTTACTATTGGGTGTTGAAGAGCCGCGAGAGTTTCAGCACGCTGACATTTCCTATCGGCTGTCCGCAGATCATTTTTCATAAACGGTCGCCGTTGTTTATTCCCGAACTCTCCGTTTCGCAAAACAAATTTACGATTAGCGGTCAAGTGAATTTCCCGGCGCATGTCTGTTCCGATGGCGATACCGAAATGATTGTAACCGTGTTTCAGCCTCATGCCATAGGGCTGTTTATAGACACGCCTCCCTCTTTGTTTTATAATCTTGAAATTTTGGGATATGAGGTGGAGAACCGGAATCTGAACGAACTTGCCTCGCGGATCTTCGACTGTCGGGACAATGTACAATGTGTGCGGATGATCGAACTTTGGTTGCTTGCGAAGTTGCGCGACATTTCGGTGTCGAACTTTGTACGTATCGGTTCGGCGGTGCGGATGTTGATGAAAACACCTTCAACTTCGGTCTCCGAACTTGCCGGCATTGCTTGCATTGGTAGGAAGCAGTTCGAGCGACTGTTTAACGCAAGTGTAGGAATGAATCCCAAAGAATATGCCCGGGTGGTACGGTTTCAGAAATCGTTGTGGCAGATGCAGTGCGGATGCGACGACGATACCGGTATAGCCTATGTATGCGGTTATGCCGATCAGTCGCATTTCATTCGCGAATGTAAAATGTTCAGCGGATGCACGCCGGGAAAACTGAGAAATGAGTATCGGCCGTATTCCGATCTGTTTACCCAGCCGGTATAAATCCGCTTTTACTCTGAGTTTTCAGAATGTCCCATTTCTTCTATCCGGTGAGACCTTTATGCCGTAACTTTGTCGCAAAAAAAGTATGAAAGAAGTAGATCCGCAACAAACCACGCGAGCCTATGCCTATGATATGTGGATGAAAGCACCGATGCCCATGGTAACCTTTTTCAAGACACTCGACGTATCCCGCCTTGTACGGATTAGCCGTAGACGAGGTTTGAAGTTCAACATGCTGATGTGTTGGTGTATAGGGAAGGCGGCAAGTCAAGTAAAAGAATTTTATCTGCTTCCTGTCGGTGATAAACTCATCCGGTACGATAATATCGCTGTCAATACCATTGTGGCAGACAAGAGGGGAGAAGTCAGTTCGTGCGATCTCCCTTTCACAACCGATTTCGCTCTGTTCAACCGACACTATTTGCAACTGACCAAACAGGTTGCCGAGTCTTGCCGGAATCACGATTTGCCGGACTGTATGGTTATCGGTACCTCTGCATTAGCGCAATTCGACATCGACGGCGCAGTCGGAATGTACAGCGGCATCTTCAACAACCCGTTCATGATATGGGGCAGGTATCGAAAAAAGTGGTTTAAAACGACATTGACCGTATCATTCCAATTTCATCACACACAGATGGATGGCGCACACGCCGCCCGTTTTCTCGATCTGTTGCAGCAGGAAATATCTTTCGGGCACATGGACTGATCAATTCTCTCCTTTCGCTATTTTGTGGACTTTATCACCCTCAATCCTCCGCTTATTTATGTGGGGTTTTGAGGTTTTAATAGGGAGATTGTTAAATGATCGGTTTGTTTTGAATGTGGAGAAAGAGAATAAAATTATGGTTATTCTGTTTCCAAATATTTTAATAATTTATCGCGCCATCATCGGTAGTCTTTGTACTGTCGATGATGGCGCGACTTACAGATCTAATGGCGTTATACGTAAAAACTTCATAGCCATTAGTATCTATTTTAGCTGTTCCCTATTTGTCGGAAGCGAAAGGTAAGACGGGAAGTCCGGACTCGATGCCATAGAGATTCCCGCCCGGATAATCCGCCCAGTTATATCTGACTGCCACAGGATTTTGTATCAATGGCGACGACAGCCTTATTGTATGGTCGGAGGTGAGTCGGGCATTTGCATACGCCCAAGTGCCGTCTTTATCTTTGATTATGAATCCGGTAACGGCTCCTCCCGTGGCTTTTATACTATCGTTGAAAGTCAGCTCCACATAACCGCTGCCGATTTTACTATCTATGCAACGTGGCGTGTTACATTTCTGCTTCATTCCATAGGTTTTATCCAGCGCAAGCATAGTCAGACGCCGTGCCACTTCCGCCTTGTTGGTGGGGTGAATATCAATCGGATTGCCAAGATCGATAGCCGTCGCCATGTCGGTATGCGGCAGTTCGAGAGCCTTTGACTGTGCGTTACGCAATAATGCCCATTCCGATTCGGGCTGTACAATGACAGGTTGCATAAAGCCGGCAAGCTGCACGAAATAGAACGGCATAGAGGGATTGCCAAATGCTTTTCTCCAACCATTTATCATGTTTTTAAAACAAATTTCGTATTGCCCGGCTCTACCGACATTGGCACAGCCCTGATACCAGAACACGCCGGCAACAGGCATCGTTCTGAGCGGGTTGATCATCGCGTTGTAGAGAGCAGTGGGGTAGTACTGGCTTTCCGGCCATTCGCTTCGTACGTCTGTTTTGGAAAAATCAGCCACGATGGCATAGTTCCACTCTCCGTCGAGACTATGGCTTTCGCCATTTACAATTGCGTATGACGATTTCCATATACCGCCGCCTCCGCCATTGTCGATGACTTCCACGGTGATGACGTTTTTGCCGGCTTTGACAAGCCGACCGTCTACTTCATATTCCCGCATGCGGTCAAAAATCTGACCGCTACCTACCATTTCACCGTTGAAATATGCCGTGTCCCAGTCGTCAATAGCTCCAAAACATAGTTTTAACGATTTCCCGGAGGCTTCGGCAGGGAGGACTAGTTCATATTGCATCGCAACAATGCCGTCAAATCCGGGCAGTACATTCTCCTCCCACATCGACGGTACAGGCATCTTTCCCCAGCCTTTGCCCTTTTGCATCACATTTCTGTCATACGGGTAAGCTATTTTACCGGGGCTGTCATACGACTCGTAAACCCGCTTTATCTCCATATCTTTCAGAGCTTGTTCGTTTTTCCCTTTTCCCAGCAGACCATATTGATATTCAAGCCCGGGCACCCCTTTGAGTGCTTCGTACGGTGTCCATGCCTCGACAGGTGTGCCGCCCCAACTTGCATCGATTATACCTACCGGTACATTCAGCGAATCTTGAAGCATTTTGCCGCACAGATAGCCTATTGCCGAGAAGGAAGCTGCCGCAGGCGAGGATTCCGCCCAGCCGTATTCAACGTCCGTGTCATCAAGTGGATTGACTGATGATGTGTTCCTGATCTGTAACAGCCGCAGGGCAGGACGCTGCATAGTGGCAATTACTTCGTCTGCATCCATCAGTTGCGCCCAATCTCCCTTTATGGGGAATTCCATGTTCGATTGCCCCGAACAAATCCACACTTCGCCCGACAGCACATTTTGCAGCACGGTCTTCTCTCCATTGTCCGATCCGTCATCAAAAATGAGCGTATAGGGACCGCCGGCGGGAGGAGTCGGGATATTCAACTCGAAACGTCCGTTTTTGCCTGTTCTGGTTTTACCCTCTCCTCCGGTCCAGTCTGAACGGAATGTTACCGTAGACTGCGGGCGGGCAGTTCCGGTTACGGTCAGAACCGAATTCTGCTGAACGACCATGTTGTCGGAAAAGACCGCCGGTAGCGTGACTTTCGCCTGCATGGCTGCCGTAGATACGGAAGCAAGTGCAACAATTGCTATTCCCCGAATGATATTCATCTGCATTTTTATTTACTGTGGTTTTTTATTATCCGCCGGTTTGTTTCCCTGATGCGGTCCTCGTCGATTTTTATGACTTTGCGGTCGTAGGTCATCAAGCCGTTCACCTCGATTTCCACATCGGTCGTCTGCGTGTAGACGGCACCGACAAACCAATCGTAGGCAAGTTGGTCGAGATAGTTGGCGTAGCCGATGTATGCGTCGGTCACTTCGGCAGGAGTCTTATATTGGATATAGCCCCAGTTCCGATCGGGAGCCCAGATATGACCTTCTACCGCCATTCCGATACCGCCATATTCGCCAAGCACGTTGGCGCGTTTGGCATCGTAGACATGGGTCACCGGCGGTGACGGATAGCTGTGGGCATCGACCATATCGCCGCACGGGTAGTGGTTGCCGCCGCTTGCCGGATTCACCAGACGCGAAGGGTCGTAGTTCTTTGTCCAGTCGGCTATTTCTTTGGTTTTGAACTGACCCCAAGCTTCATTGAAAGGTACCCATATAGCTATGCACGGATAGTTGTAGAGTGCATCAATGATCTCTTTCCATTCTTTCCGATAGGTTTGTTCGCTTTCGGGTGTGCGTTGCAGCTCTTCCCCGTCGAAGTAGTTTCGTCCCTGCCATTCGGGGTCTTTGTCGCCGCTGGGCATATCCTGCCAGACGATAATGCCTTTGCGGTCGCAGTAGGTGTACCATGTGGCGGGTTCTACCTTGATATGCTTACGTATCATGTTGTAGCCCCAGTCGATGGTCTTGTCGATGTCGTATATCATCGCCTCGTAGGATGGAGCGGTGTACAATCCGTCGGGCCACCACCCTTGGTCGAGAAGCCCGTAGTGAAACAGGTCTTTGTTGTTGAGTTGGAGGCGCACCATTCCTTTGTCGCCCATTTTCGTGGAAATCTTCCGCATGGCTGCGTAACTGTCTACTTTATCGAGTGTCTTGCCCTTGTCGGTGAGGCGCACTTCAAGATCATAAAGATGGGGGCTGTCGGGCGACCAGAGTTTCACGTCGGCGGGCATGCCGATAACCATCGGTTCGCCTGCGAGGGCTTTTCCCGTAGCAATGGTCTTGCCGTTCTCTTTTACCGTAACCTCGGTCATATAGCCGTTTCCCGAACCTGCCGACTGCACTTCGACTCTCAACGTATTGCGGTCGATGTCGGGTGTTATTTTCAGGTTGGAGATATGTGTCGGGTTTACCGGTTCAAGCCAGACGGTCTGCCAGATGCCGGAGACGGGAGTGTACCATATAAGTTCCGGTTTTGCCACCTGCTTGCCTCGCGGCTGCGGACCGAGGTCGGTCGGGTCCCATACGCGTACTACCAGTTCATTGTCACCTGCGGTTTTGAGTGCCGGAGTGATATTGAGGCTGAACGGTGTGTAACCGCCTGTGTGGCTTCCTACTTTCGCACCATTTACCCACACGTCGGCTTGCCAGTCCACAGCCCCGAAGTTGAGCAAGATGTCGCGTCCGCGCCATGACTTCGGAACGGTGAAAGAACGTTTATACCATAGCGCATTGTCGGCACCGACTTCTTTGCCTACGCCCGAGAGAGCCGATTCGGCGCAGAAAGGTACGAGTATCTTTCCTTGATACTCCGCCGGAGTGACGGCATCGGCACCGACGATGGCATAATCCCACAGACCGTTAAGATTTTGCCATTCGCCGCGCTCCATAATAGGACGGGGATATTCCTGCCACACTTTCGCGGGGTCGATGTTCTCGCCCCATGTTGTCATTATATTATTTCCTGCCGGTTTATAAGCCGAGGCGAAGTTAATCGCCCCGGCGAATAAGCCAGCTACTAAAAGATATCGGTTCATTATTTATATTTTACGGTTATTTCATGAGCTTTGTTGCATTTGGCTGACGGAACATGGATAACGGTGCAACGTGTCGATGCATCGTATTCGGCTTTCACCTCCTTGCCGTCTACTTTCGCTTTTCCATCTGCGGGCGCATCGGTGTTATAGATGCGGAGTTCGTAGGCGCGTTTCGAAGGCAGCCGGTCGGCTATCCCCTCACGGGCGGCGATGGTGTAGGAAGCCAGAGATCCGGTTGTTTTCTGAGCGAAACGGGTGTTGGCAAAACGGGTGTCGTAGTCGTTCGAGTCGCCCGAATCCTCATAAAGCGTTGTTTCTCCGTCTTTCCCGGCAACGATATTGACTATCAGTTTGGCGGGACGTTCGGTTGTGCTTTTCACTTCCGGGGGATTGTTCACGATGATAGCGCCTTCACGATAGAAATACGGTATCTGGTCGAGGGTGAAGTCGAGTATCTGGATCGAATTTCCTTTGACCATTTTGTTGTCAGCCACCGACCACCAGTTTCCCTCGGGGAACCAGATTCTCTTTTTGCTTACGCCATCGACCGAGGGTTCTACGATCGGGGCTACGAGGATGTCGTCGCCAAAGAAATACTGCTCTTCGAAAACGTAGGCTTCGTCGTTTTCGGGGTACTCGTAATACATCGGGCGGCAGATTCCGACACCTGTGTCATAGCTCTTGCGTGCCATGGTGTAGATGTAGGGGAATAGGGCATAACGCAGCTTCACCGTCGCGTTGAGTTGCGGGAAATTCTCATAGGTCCATATCTTGCGGTTGATCCATGTGCCGATTGCGGCATGGCTGCGGAATATCGGAGTGAATACACCGAACTGGAACCAGCGCAGCAGCAGTTCGGGATCGTTCACCGGATAATTGCTGTCCCACATGTGTCCGCCGATGTCGTGTCCCCAGTATCCGTAGCATACGTTTGAAGCCGTGGCAGTGAAATAAGGCTGGAATGCGAGCGCGGCATAGTTGATGAACGTGTCGCCCGAAAAGCCGATCTGGTAGCGATGGCTACCCAGACCTCCCCAGCGGTGGAAGATCATCGGTCGGCGGTCGGAGCGGTTTGCTTTCATGTCGTTGTAGAAAACATGGTTGCACCAGAATGTCTCTCCTAAGCCGTCGGTGTAGGGACTTGTAAGATGTTGCTGCCAGTCGAGCCACCAGAAATCGACACCCTGTTTCTCGAACGGGCGCAGGAAGTTGTTTGCGAATGCCTTATAGAAACTTTTGTCTTCGAGTTGCCACGGAATGACTTTCGTGGTGTCGGCATCGAGACCCATATCGTCCGCCATGCCTCGGAAAATGTCTTCCGAAGCATCCACGCCCATGGCTGGATGGAGGTTGAGTGCGAGATGCAGCCCGTTGTCGTGGATGTCTTTGAGCAGTTTTGTCGGGTCGGGAATCAGGTTGTAGTTCCAGCTCCAACCGGTCCATCCGCCGCGTCCGTTGGATTTGTTGGGATCCGGGTCGCCGTTCCAGTGCCAATCCATGTCGAGAATCAGGACATCGGTATTGATGTCATTCTCTTTAAGGTCTTTGATGATGTTGCGGTAATCGTCGGCAGTATAGTTTTCATATTTGCTGTACCAATATCCGAAAGCATAGTCCGGTGGCAGCGGCATCTTGCCGGCAATAAGGGTATAGTCGTGTAGTGCGCGTTTGTAGTCGTGACCGTAGCCGAGGAAATAGAGGTCGAGCGACTGTTTGTCGTCGCGTGGAGCAACCCAGTCTACGCCCGTTTCATCGGGAACAAGGGCGAGTGAGCGGCTGCCGTCGGTACGTACGCACTGTGGCGAATCGTCGATTACTGCCCAGCCCGAACGCGAAATCAGACCATCCTCCAACTTTGAACGATAGCCGTCGCCGAAGCAACGGTCGAGGGTACGGTAAGTACCTTTGAGATTCTTTCCGTCGCCCTGACCGGGGAACCAGGTCACGGGGCGTCCGTTGAGTTCCATCGTTATGCTGAGATTGGCGGGAGGGTTCGGCTCGAAATAGGGATTTGTACCTTTGCGGTATCTCAGTTTCAGCTTGTCTGTGTTGATGTAGAGGAATTCATTATCCTCCGACTTGGTGAAGTGAGGTACGGGCAGATTGCGGTTCACGACTGTAAATGTGGCACGGTCCTCGAACTGTTTCGACGGGCTGTATTCCACGCGTATCATCTCGGGAGTGAGGACTGTAATGCGTACTACCCCTTCGGTCACTACTGCCTCAGGGTTTGCCACCGGATTAAGATCTGCTCCCCAGAGAGCCATAGCGGCGGATAAAAATGTGATGATGTTCAAAAATCGTTTCATAGATTATTGCAGTTGGTTAGTTTCTTATTATGAACTTTTCGGCGAAAGGTCCGGACTTGGCTACATAAATTCCTTCGGGAAGAGTGATGACATCGCTTTTTGACACAGCCAGTACCTTAGCTCCTGCCATATTATAAATCATTGCGTCGGCGAGACTTACAAAGGCATCGGCTTCCTGTTTCACGATCCCGGCATTTCTGGTCTCTACCTGTGCTACGGATGATACTTCCGTGTAGTGGTGGGTATAAGTGCCTCGCAGAACAACTGTCAGGCGGACTGTTTTCCCATCGTAACTTGCGGGGATACGCCAGGTATTAGCCCAAGTGCTGGCTGGCTCTACACGCATCATGTGGAAATAATCTTCCGTACCGTCAGGTTCCATGGTCGCTCCCCGTGTATAGCCCCAGTTCACTTTCTCGTCGCCGAGAGTCATCATCAGGCGGTAGCGATTTTCTTCGCCCCATGCCATTTGAAGGTTTACGTTCCAATCGCCGATCCATTTGCCCTCTCCGGCATAAGTCAGGTCTGCCAGGCTCTTTTTGTTAAAGCAGTTGAGCACGCACATCGAGGTCACCTCCTTGACAGAAGCTACCTTGGTCAGGAAATCGAGAGAAATGCAGTACACCCCGTCTTTCGCAACCTGCATCGGTTGTCCGTTTTCTGCGATCTTGTTGTCTGTTATGAAAAACGATGTGTTTTCCTCATTCTTGATTTCGAGGTTTCCGCCTGCTTTCAGTTCTGCGAAAGCCTCGAATCCGGTGATTGACACTTTGGTGCAGACTACCGGATTGGCTTCGGCAATCGCCGAACCCGAAAGCGTTACTTGTTGGGGGATCACACCTCCTTCGAATTGTATACGTTCGCGGATAATCGGCAGAACAACGCCTTCCATTATGCGGTATCCCTCTGCATTGGGATGAACGCCGTCTCCGGTAAGGGCATAGTTGAATTCACGGTCGCCGTAGACTAGTGCCGAATAGTAGTCGATATACGGCATATCATGTGCGTCGGCATATTCCTTTATCCGCCTATTAAGGTTTTCGATTTTATCTTTATGGTTCGTGATGGCGGGATTCCATTGGAAACTGGTTACCGGAAGCACCGATGCGAGAAACACCTGTATGCCGTTTGCACTGGCTATTTCTGCCATTGAAAGGATGTTGCCGAGCGTGCGCTCCTCGTCATACGGGATGTCGAGATTTTGAGCAATGTCATTGGTGCCGGCACAGATTACCACACCTGCCGGGGCGAGGCGCACCACATCTTCGCGGAAACGCATGATCATTTCGTACGAGGTCTGACCGGAGATGCCTCTGCCGATGAAATCGTTAAGGGTAAAGAATTCCGGACGGTTGGTCGGCCAGAAATCCGTGATCGAGTTGCCCATGAACACCACACGCGATCCTGTGTTGGGCAATTCCATTATACGTTTGTTGTCGTTGGCGTATCTGTTAAAATTGGCAATATCGTTGGCTGCCGTTGTTGTCATTGCAAAGAGTCCGAGGACGATAGCAATAAATGTTTTTAAGATTTTCATATCTGGGATTTTTAAGATTTTCATATCTGAAATTGGTCATTGGATTGGGAGTTACTTATCGCTTGTCGGATCTGTGCCGCAGATGTGGGCGGCAAAGCCTCCGCCGGGGGCGAGATGTATATGAAGAGAGCCCGAAGCGACAGTAGTGGTTTGGCTCCGGTAATCGTTGCCGTTGCGGTGTGCGTTGGCTCCGTCGGTGAATATGGTCATTTCAGTACCCTCTTTCAAGTTCAGCGGGCTGAGGTCGATTGTCAGGTCGCGAGGAGTCCAGTTGGTGATACCTCCGATAAACCAGTCGTTGCCTTTTCGGCGTGCGGTCACGATATATTCGCCCATTTTGCCGTCGAGCATTTTCGTTTCGTCCCATACGGTAGGAACCGAGGCTATGAAATCGGTACATTCCTGTTCGCGGCGATAGTTGCTGGGCGAGTCGCAGAGCATGTTGAGCGGAGAGAAAAGGATCATGTACAGTGCCAGCTGGTGTGCACGTGTTCCGGGTGCCATGGGCTGGCTGTGGATGGGGCGGAAATTGTGGCGCGCGGCATTGACCATTGCCCCCTGGGTATAGTCCATCGGACCGGCTAACTGACGAAGGAAAGGAAGCATGGTATCATATTGTATGATGTCGAAATCGCCTATTTCGGTCCATTTCACGTTTTCAAGTCCGTTCACACCCTCTACGTTGAGCACGTTGGGCCACGTGCGGTTGATACCTGCCGGTTTATATGATCCGTGCAGGTCGAGCACGAGGTGATAGCGTGCAGCTGTTTCGGCAGCACGGTAGTTGAAGGCGGTCATCAGTTGGTCGTCGCGGTCTTCGAAATCTACTTTGAACCCTTTCACTCCCAGCTCCGAATAATGCTTGCACACCTTTTCGAGGTCGCGTTCGAAGGCGCGGTAACCAGCCCACAGAATGATGCCGACATTCTTTCTTCCGGCGTATGCGATTATTTCTTGAAGGTCGATTTCAGGATTGAGGATAAAGAGGTTTTCCCCTTTGCCCGCAGCCCAGCCGTCGTCGAGAATCACATATTCGATGCCGTTGTCTGAGGCAAAGTCGATGTAATGCTTGTAAGTGGGTGTGTTGATGCCAGCCTCGAAATCAACTCCGGTAATATTCCAGCTGTTCCACCAGTCCCATGCCACCTTGCCGGGTTTGATCCATGAAGTGTCGGCGATGCGCGACGGCTCCGCCAACAGATAACTCAGGTTGCTTGATGCAACCACTTTGTCGTCGCCGATGGCAAGGATACGCCACGGGAAAGTGCGCGGACCATCGACGCGGGCGATATAGTCGGCTGTCTCGGTGACAACGCCTTCTATATTGTTATATCCGCCATCGACAATTTTTGTCGGGTAGGGCGCATGTTTGCCTTTGAGTGAATTTGTGCCGTCGGGGTTGTAGAGATAAAGCCCCGGATAATCGTTCAGGTCGGTTTCCGTAATAGCTACGGTCACGCCGTCGGCATCGACCGAAAGGGGGAGGAATGCAAGACGACGCGGGTTGAGAGCCGATAGTCTCTCTACCGTGTAGAGATTTTCAAAAGAGTTGAAAAACTGCGACTGCATGTTGTCGTCCGATCCCGTGCGCACATAGGGCACCGAGGCAGTATAGTCGGCGGGGAAATTGAAGTCGGTCTGCTCCGTGGCTATTTCGTAGGGTTTGTTCAATGTGCTCGCAAAGCGGTAGGCAAAACCGTCGTCATAAGCGCGGAACTCTACGCTCCATCCTCCTTTCATACGCAAGGTAAGAGAGTTGTAGACATCGGGCATAGTTGCCGACGGAGAAAACAGGCTTTCGATAATGTTCTTATTCGATTTACGCACAGCTTTGGTTATCTTGGCTTTCTCTCCCCACACAGTCCCGTCGGACAGTGTCATCGAAACGGACGATTGGGCAAGGACTTCTTTGCCATCGCAGCAGACGGAAAAACTCAGGTTGTCGCCGCAGTCGATATTTGCAGCGATTTTGCCCGAAGGAGATTGCAGGCGGTATTCTTTCGCCGAAATGCTGTTGAAACTCGACAGCAGAAGGAGTGCGAATGCGTAAAACTTGATTGTTCTCATGACATGAATTATGACTGATTAGGTTTTGGATTCACTTATTGTTTGTTTTTTAACTGCAAGGTGTTACCCGTGTCTTCCAGCTCGAAGATCTTTGCCCGTTCGGCACCGAGGGGGCTGTTGGGCTGGTGCAGGATCAGCCTCAGACCTCCGTCGAAAGTCTTGAAAATCATGCCGTGCCCGCCGTTTTTCACGAACAACGGTTTTTCCTGCTGACGCCATGGACCTTTCACGCTTCCGGTGATCGATTCGGCTATGCCGATGGCATAGTCGCCGTTGCTGAAACTCGACCAGATCATCAGCAGTTTTCCGGTCTTGGTACGGTAGAGATAGCATCCGTCGGTAATGTAGCCCTTGGGCGAGCCGGGCGAAGGCTCTATGCCGGTAGACCAGTCGGGGGCGGAGCCGTAGAAGAGTGTCTGTGGTTCGCCTGCCATAGCCGATAGATCCGATTTTAGTTCTACGGCTTCCATTGTGCCGTCTTCGGTCTGCACCCATTCGTGGCAGAATACCATATAGGGCGTACCGTTTTCCACCCACAGCGTACCGTCGAGTGCCATCCAGTCCATCGGGGTAGTGACAAAACAGTCGAACGGCTTGAACGGACCTTCGGGTCGGTCGGCATGGAAAATCTGTGTGCCACGCCAAGTGTAGTCTCCCCATCCTTCTTTTCTCTTTTTCCACTTGATGTCGCTGTTGATGGTGGCAAACAAGTAATATTTGCCATTGTATTTATGTACTTCGGGAGCCCATACAGTACCTGTCAGACCATTGTCGGCAGGGATGCGCATCACAGTCTGCGGACCGTTCCACTTTTTCAGGTCGCGGCTTGTGAATACTTCCACGCCTCCACGTACCTTGCCGTCCGCCATGATGGAGTCGGAGGTGCGATACATGTAGTAAATCTTTTTCACATTGTCGGTAAGAATAAAAGGATCACGGATGTTGATATCGTCGATGTTCAGGGCTGACATTTGATACAATCCGCAGCAAAATAGCAAAAGGCAGAAAACGGGTTTCATTATGGCATTACGGTTACATTTTAGTAAAATAGATGCGCTTCGTTTCAAAAAAGAGGCGAAGCGCATCTTATAAAAACATCAGGGTTCTTTACTTGGATATTCCGGAGATGGACGTTATTTCATCAGTTTTTCGGAAGTACCGTCGTTGTAGCGGACGATATAGATTCCCTTGTTGAGGTTGTCGATGTCTACCCGTGCACCGGAGAGGTTATAGACAGCTTCGACACGGCGGTCTGCGGTTGTCGTAATCTCATCGATGCCGGAGGGATCGACTTCGGAAAATTCGATAGTATCGTCATTGAGGTTAAGTGTCACCTTGACTTTCAGCTCGGGTGTGCAGTCTTCATCGGCGAAGCCCCAGAACTGGTCGAGGTTACCGTCATTCCACGCACGTCGGATGTTCAGTTTGTCACCGAATTTGACGAACTTCACAACCCCGTTGTCGGTAGATTCCGGCAGATAGAACCATGTTTCCCAGTAGTTGCTGGGGTAGGAGATGAACTTGATATGTTTGCCATCTGCACCCGGCATCACGGTACATTCATAAACGAAGATGTCTTCTGTCCCTTTCTTAGGATAGATATTGTAGGTATAGGGAACGGATGCGCTGTCCCACTGACCCGATGCGGCTCCCAAGGGGACCACCATAGGTTCAAGTTCTCCTACCCATTGCGCTGTTATCATCACCGAATTGCCGTCATCGCCGAAATAAACTTTGACTTCGTAGGTTCCGGGTTCGGTAACCCACCAACGGTTCTCGTTGCCGATACCGCTGATAATGGTTGCCTCATCGGCTTTGATAAGCCACGAACCGCTTACTTCGGGTACATAACGCACTCCGGTATTCCAGTCCCGGGCATCAATGAATTGGAGATTCTGATTATAGAGGGCACCGCGATAGCTGAACACGCCGTCGCCTTCGTTGGTCATCTCTGTTGCGATGTCGATGTGCCACAAACTGGGCGAAGCTTCGCCTACCATGTAGAGGTGTTCAGGGATTGCAGCTGTTGCGGCAGCGGTGCCGAGTAGCATTGCCGCTCCGGCAAGCATACTTGAAAGTAAATTTCGTTTCATAACATTAAAGGTTAAATGAATAATTAGTAATTTGTTTGTAAATCCACTCTGCGGGGCAGGGACGGATTATTTTTTCATTAGTTTGATTGAAGCTGACGGGTTTCTCACCACATATACTCCGGCGGCAAGACCGTCGATGGTGAGCAGACCATCGGCTGACCGACCGAGGCAACGTCCGTTGATATCATATACCTCCACAGGACCATTGCCGCTTTCGGCATACAGTATATCGCCTGAAAACCATGCGTTAAGACGATTCGCCCCGGCAGTTGTTTCGGTAAGGTCGAGATCCGAACTGCTTCTCGGGGTAAAGGTCACTGTTTTGGCAGCCTTGTTTACCGTCACACGGTAAAATCCGCAATCGACCGGTGCGAAGCCCCAGAAATAATCGAAACCTCCGCCGTAATCCTCACGGTATTTATGCGTCTCTCCGGGTTTGACCAACTTCACTTTGTTGTTGAAGTCTACGGTTTCGGGCACATAAAACATGGATTCCCACCATTCCCCGGGGCAAGCGGCGAATTTGAAATGGCAACGGTCGGCATCGGGTCTGACAAGACCGTTCCACTCCACTATGTCGGGATTGTCATCGGAGCCATAGGCTATATAAGCGTTTACATTATTCCAGCAGCCGGTCGAGACGCCCAATACCGTCATCATGGAAGGAAGTTCGCCCGTGCGTGTCGCCGAAAGCGAGGCGAGGTTTCCGCTATCGGAAATCTTCATCCGCACTTCGTAGCTCCCCGGCTCATTGATCCACCAGTTTTTTGCAAACTCATGAGGATCGCCGTTAAACACCTCCACAACCCCCGGGTCGGTAAGCCATGTGCCGTTATCTCCTTTGGGGATATAGTTCACCGAGTTCCAGTCGCGTTTGCTGACAAATCTGACTTCTCCCTTGAACAGAGGTCCGCGATACACGAACGTGTTTTGCTCGACCGTCATCTCACAGGCATTGTCTATATTCCAGAATGCCGGTGTGGCGCGACCTATCATATAAAGGCTTTCGGGTTTTGCCGCAGTTTCCGGCAATAATTTCACCACTTTGCAACCATGCTCGGGCACCGTGGCGCTGAATGTGCCGCTGATAGAACTTTCATAGGCATGCGTCCACATGTCTCGTACGCGGCATGTCCCATGAATTCCGAACTGCGACAGATCGACGCTCATCTCGCGGGAATAATCTTCGCGGTTGAACATGGCAAGAACCACATCGCCGTTGCTCATCGTTCCCCACCAGATGCAGCTGCCTTCGCTGCCGATTTCATCCGACAGAGGTTTGCCCACGAATCCGTCGGCATTGAGAGCCAGAAGTTCCGTGTTGGTATAGAAACTGTCGAGATCTCCGATGGTCTCGGGGGTGTCGGCGATGGCTACCGGACCTCCGGCAATCAGTTGCAGCGATACCTGCGAGCGGCGTTCGTGGTCGGTCGTGCATTTATTCAGCCGCAGGAAATCGCCGTCAAGGATAACATTTCCGCGTCCGCCGATATGGCTCCAATGGGTGAAGCCGTCCATCTGGTTGTCGGCATAAGGCCAGCGGTCGTAGATGATACCTCGGTTGAACGACGAGAAATGGTGCCAGCCGCCGATGTTGGCATCCTGCACGATGCGTGTCATGTTGCAGTATTTCCTTTCGAGTTCGGCATCGTTGTAAAGCTCGGGCATCACGATCGACGTGAATATTCCGTATTTGGTCGCCGCCTCGCAGATGTATGCCAGACCGCGTTCATAACGCTCTCGACCGTAGCCGCAGGTCACGGGATAATCGCGTCCGGGGTCTCCGTCTTCATACCAGCACATGAAGTCCATGCGCACGAAGTCCACCCCGAGGTCGTGATAATGTTTGAACCATCCGTCGATGTATTCGCGGGCGCCGGGGTGGTCGGTCACAAGCCAAGTGAAATCGGGACGGTCGGTCACATTGGGATACAGCACGACATCCTGCGGATTGCGGGTGAGCGAGCGCAGGGTATAGTTTGTGCCGGGCACTTTGCTGTTGAGGTTTCCTTTGATCCACAAGGGGTTGTCGTAGACACCTACCCGAAGCCCTTTGGCTTTGGCGCGCTTTACGAGTTCTTTGAGCGGCATCGATCCATAGTGCGACATGTAGATGCCGCCGTCCCGAGCCCGTTGGGGCAGGAAACCGTCGGTGCAGATCATATCGTAGCCGTAAGGCTTGAATTTGGTAGCCATCATGTCGATTACCGCATCCCATTGGTCGGAAGTAAGATCCATCTGATCGTAGGGAATACCGGCAAGTTCGAATTCCCGGGCATATTCATAGATTGTCCAGTAGAGTGGAGCTTTGTATTTATGGATATCGCCGGGAACAGGCAGTTCCGGAAGCTCGGGGGTCGGAGGTTCCGGAACGGTGCTTCCACCTCTTTTATTGTCATCGTCGCAGGCGGTCGAAAAAATGGCGGTCGAAAATAAGATTGCCGCAATTGCGAATTTGTTTATAATCGAGTGTCTTGTCATATTATCTGTTTTATTTGTTTCATTTGATGAGGCATCCTGCGTTCCGGCAAAAAAGCCGGAACCGGAAGACCTCATTGTAAACCTAAACAACCTTCATACTTACTTTGACTCTCGACTTAATAACCGAGGAAAGTAGTGCTGAGAGTCCAGTTGCGCAAGTCAAACACCAGACGATAGTGACCTGAATCCTTTACAGACCATTTAAGGTCTTCGCCTCCGGTGTAGAGCTGGAATTGCTCGGTGTTGTCTGCCTTGCTTATGGGTGAGCCTGCTGTCATCGGGCGTACGCAGGGGGCTTGATCCCAACTGCCTTGCGTAAGGTACGCTTTAAGCTCTCCTTGCGAAAGATTTCCGTCGTAGATAAATACAAGATGATCCTCTTCGCTCATTTCCAAGGGATACATGTTGTTTACATCCCATGCGGCAGGAGTGGCATCGCCTACGATATAGAGAGTGGAAGTCTTGATGGGAATATTGCCATCAATAACGATTATATCTTTTTCTTCGTCGCAACTTGCCATAAAAAGTCCCATAAGCATTATTGCGACAATCGCTGTGAATTTATGCGTCTTCATTTTTATATCGGTTTAAAATTATTTATATCCCGGATTCTGTTTGAGTGCTGCATTGGTAGTGATCTGCACACGCGGCACAGGATAGATTTTGGTATGGTCGTCGGCATCGGGCTGTTTGTCCCACCATGTACCTTTGTTGAACTTGTCGAAACGGATAAGGTCGATGCGGCGACGTCCTTCTGCCAGAAATTCGCGACCCCATTCATCGAGCATCTCGTCGAGGTCAAGGGTTATGTTGCCTTCGGGCTGATAGAGCACCTCCTTGTGTTTGTCGCTCGGATAGTAGCGGCGGCGCACACTGTTGAGCAGTTTGCCGGCTTCTTTGTCGTCGCCACGGCGCAGTTTGCATTCGGCGAGCGCATATATGATTTCGGGCAGACGTATTTCTGCGAAATCGCTTTCTCCGGCACCGGGGTCATTGTTGCTGTACATCGGATATTTCACCGTGTACCATCCGGAGTTGTAGTCGCCCGTGGTCATGTTGCTTTCGGGCGATGTGAGCCATTGACCTTCTTTCTTATAATGGAACTGACCCACGGCATCGCGGATGCAAAGCTCGTAAGGCATTTCAGGGGCTTTGAGTTTGCGGGGTATGCCGTTCTGCATATATTCGAGATAGCCGAACAGGAACATGCCTTCGCGTTTGCCTCCTCCGAGGTTTTTATATTTCGTAAGGCGTACGTCGCCGGGATACTTGCGGAACTTCTGTATGGTCATACCTAATTTGAAATCATAGAGGTTGCCGGTCGGGTCATAACTCGGCGAACATACGAATTCGCCGTTATGACCGCCGTGTTTCACTTTGGCATCGTCGAAAAATTGTTCCGAGTAAGAGGGCACGCCCCAGTTGTATAATTGGTTGTAATGCCAGCTGGTGTAGTTGCAGGATCCGGAGAAGAAGAAGATCAGCTCGTCGCAGCTGTCGTTGTTGGAATCGAAAGGAGCATCCCAGCGGTCGGCTACCTTATACTCACCGTAAACGCCATCGACAATATCCTGAGCTACCTTTTCACAATCTGCAAGACGGTCTACTCCTATATATTCTTTGGCATTCAGATACAAACGCACCAACAAAGCTGCTGCACCGGCCTGTGTCCACATGTTTGCATACTGCGATCCGCTGCCCAAGCTATTTTTCTTATAGAGGAGCGGGATGGCATCAGTAAGCTCTTTCTCGATGAAATTGAAGATCTTTTCAGGCGGAACCTGCGAGAGGGTGTTCTGCGATTGGTCGTCGTAGCTTATGCAGAAAGGCACGTTGCGGAAAGCATCGAGCAGACGAAGATAATACCAGCAACGCAAAACCTTGTTCTGCATCTTCAATGCATTCCACTCTTCCTCTTGAAATTCGAATTTCTTCGGATCCAGTTCGTCGAAACGGTCAATGGCGAAATTGGCTTGGGCTATACCTGCAAACTGCGAGTCCCATTCGTCGTGCACATGGCGCGAGATATCGGGTGTCCATGTGTGATAGTGGAACTGACGCCACACGCCTCCGTCATCCCAACTGCCGTCGCGGCGGGGAATGATCAACTGGTCGGCAGGGAGTTCGTTTATTCTGAAACGCGGTACGATGGTCCAATAGCCGTGCTCAAACGAGCGGAAAGCCATCGCTATAACATCGTCGCGGGTATTGAAATAGTTGTTGGAGCCTATCTCGCTATAAAGATTCTCGTCCAAATCGGTACATGCCGATAGAGACGTTACGGCCAAAGCCAGGCAGGTCAAATATTTATATGCTTTCATTGTAATTTGATTTTTGTTTGATATTGATTAGAAATCAAGCTGCACACCGAGTAGGAACTGGCGGGTAGTGGGATAATAACCACGGCCGCTGTGTGCTCCGGGGTTCAGTCCATTGACATTGAAATTCGACGGATCCATACCGCTGTATTTGGTGATAGTAAACACGTTGCGCACTGTTCCGTAGATGCGGAACGAGTTCAAGAAACGAATATTATGCAAGGGCAATGTGTAGCCGAGCGTAAGGTGGTCGAGCTTGAAATAATCGCCGCGTTCAAGGAAGTAGTCGCTGACAATCGGGTTCTGATCCGGTGAGATCAGGTTGTTTTTACCGTATGCCTTGCGGAGTGTGTTTCCGGTGAAGTTGCGTGTGCCGTAATAGAAATCATGGATGTTGAAAATGTGGAAGCCGAATGCTCCGCTGAAAAAGAGCGAAAGGTCGAAGTTCTTATAGCGGAAGTTATGACCGGTCGAAAGGGTAAACTTGGGCAGACCGTTACCGACATACCGGCGGTCGGCCTCTGTACCTTGGATTCCTTTGATGATATCGCCATCCTTGTCGTAGATAAGCCATTCGCCATCGGTGCTTATACCGGCATATTTGAACATATAGAATCCGCCGATCGAGCGACCTTTTTCTATGCGTTGCAAGGGAATGTTAGGATAGGGGATCTCGGTGTAAGCTACATCATAATAATCGTTACCGACGAATTCGGAGTTGCTGAAATCTACGAACTTGTTCGACTGTGTGGAGCCGATGAAATTCATCGTGTAGGAGAAATTACGGGTCTGCACGGCATTGAAAGTGATGTCGAACTCGAAGCCCTGATTTTCCATCGTACCCACGTTTACATAGGTGTGAGTGAACAGATAGGGAGGCATAGGCACGCGATAGCTGCCGAGCAGGTCTTGCTGACGGCGATGGAAGTAGTTGAACGAACCGTAAAGCCGGTTGTTGAACATCGAGAAATCAAGACCGACGTTCCAGTTTTTGCCTTGTTCCCAGTGGAGGTCCGGATTGACATTCTTGCCGGGTCCCCAAACTTTAACCCACTCTCCGTTGTAGTAGCTGTATCCGAACGGACCCATGGTGTCGAGCGACAGGTAGCTGCCGAACTCTTGGTTACCTGTTACACCGAAGTCCGCACGAATCTTCAAGTCGTCCAACCAAGACGAAGCACCTTCCATAAAGCTCTCCTTGGAGATGCGCCAACCGACTGAAACCGCAGGGAAATTACCCCACTTGTGGTCCTTACCGAATTTCGACGACCCTTCGCGGCGCATCGATGCGGTGAACAGATAGCGGCCGTCGTAGTCATAGCTCACTCGACCGAAGAATGCGATCAGTTTGTTGTCGTTCTTGTAACTGCTCATACCGATATTACCTTCCTCTTTCATTCCGTCGCCTGCACCCAAGTTGTCGGCTCCGATACCATCGTTGGCGAAATCATAGTTTTCGCTGCTGAATCCGGAATTCTGCCAATATTGGTATGAATATCCGACCATTGCGCGGAGGTTGTGTTTGTTGATGTTGATACTGTAATTGCCGATCCATTCAAGGCTGAGGTTGCGGGCGTTGTTAGAAGTACGCGAACCGTAGCCTTTTCTGTCGTTGCGGCGATTCTGGTTCATCGTCGATGGCTCGTAGTAATTGACGTCGTTGTTGTACTGGTGGTCGGCAAATGTAACCTGTGTGTTGAGTGTCTGCTCGTATTTGGCATCCGGCATAAATAGCGGAAGCAGGTTGAGTTTCAGCGTACCGTCCCAGTCGATGACTTTCTCTTGGCTTTTGTTTCTGACTAAATTCATCGATTCGATGGGATTGACAAAACCGTTATAGTCGGTGAAGTCGTAGTAGCGGCTGGGATCGTTGGGATTCCATACCGGTGTGGTCGGGTTTGCTTCGATCGCGCGGCGAAAAACATCGTTGTCGGCGAGGTTACGGTAAACTACGCGGGGGGCAACATTCACGTTTACAGAAAACAGCCCGTCTTTTGTGGTGTGGTTTACTGTGGCACGCGCACCGTACTCCTCGCGGTTACCGCGTCTCTCAACGCCGTCGGCATTGCGGTAATCGGCTGTCACGCGATAGTTCGAGTTCGCACCACCGCCACTGATGCTCAGTGTGTGTTGCTGCTTGAAACCTACCTGTTGCACGAGGTCGAAGAGATCTTCGCTCGCACCGAGATCGGTAGCCGCATCACCCGCAGGGATACGCAGGTTGCGGTAATCTTCGGCATTCATCATGTCGAGGTCGCGGTTGGCTTTGTCCCACGATAGTGTTGCCGAATAGGTGGTATGGGTCTTACCGTCGCGAGCTCCTTTCTTCGTGGTGATGATGATGACACCATTGGAACCGCGGGTACCGTAGATGGCCGATGCGGCACCGTCTTTAAGCACGTCGAACGATTCGATGTCGTTCGGATTGATATTGGTCAGGCTTGCCCCCGGGATACCGTCGAGCACGATCAGCGGGCTTACGTTTGCTTCGCGCGACGATACGCCGCGTATTTGCAGACTTGCGGCAGAGTTCGGGTCGGCAGCGGCAGTATTCACTACCGAAAGTCCCGGCACCTTACCTTGGATAAGCATGGACACATCCGTAGCCGCGACCGACTGGAAATCTTTGGCGCTGACATGCGATACGGCAGATGTCAGCTCTTTCTTGTCGATAGTACCGTAACCGATGACAATCGCTTCACTCAGGACCTTGCTATCCTCTTGAAGTACGATTTTTATGTCGGAACGCCCTTTCAAGGATACATACTGGGTCTTATATCCGATATACGACACCGTCAATGTGGCATTGGGGTCTACGTTATTCAATTGAAACGCACCCTCTTCATTGGTGACCGTTGCTGTTTGGGAGCCCTTTACCACAACTGATGCTGCGATGAGCGGCTCGCCTTGCGTGTCGGTCACTGTGCCGACAATCTTTATAATATTACCTTTGGAAACCTGTTGCTTGTTTTTTGTTGCAGAGGAAGCCTGATTTAATGATATCCTCTTGTTGTTTATCACATAGTTTATCCCATGTGTCGGCAAGATTTTGTCCAAGACAGCCGTCAGCGGCTCGTTCTGGACATTGACGGTTACATGGACATTAACATTGATTGTTTCTTTACTATAAAAGAAACGGTAGTCTGTTTGTTTCTCGATCGAGCGTAGAACACTTTCGAGAGTTACGTTCCTGGCATCAAGTGTGACCTTGTTGTCGGCTGCATAGCCCGATGCTCCGATACAAAGCATAAGCAAGACCAAAAGCGGTCTTAACGCCTTGCCTAATCGGTAGCGGCTTGGAATTGGTATTAGATTGTTCATAATTTAATAATATAATTGGTGTTTATGTGATTTTTTAATATCTATAATATAATTGTCGTTTCTGCGGTTTTATTAAAAGAACACTTGACCTTTAAAAAGCCACATCATAAAATCACAAAATTTTACATTCATGAAAATTTAGTTAGCGTTTATGTGTTTATGCGGTATTTTTAAGGCTTATTACAGTTTATCCGTAACCGTAATAATTTAATAAACACTTGATCTTCAAAAAACCACATCGCAAAATCACAAAATTTTATGTTTGGGAAAATTTCCTTAAAAGCTCTTGGTTTTTGAGAACGTTCTCCATACTTTCGCAAAAAATACTATGAAATGACAAACGAAGAATGTAAGAACGATGCGCTTTTGGTGGCAGCCCTCAAATTTGACAGCCACGAAGCCTTTGTGAAAATTTTTCATCGGTATTATGCTGATCTTGTCCGTTTCACAGCCCGCTTTATCCCGGATAAAAGCACTTGTGAAGACATTGTGCAGGAGGCATTCATCAAACTCTGGACCAATCGTAAAAGACTGGAAACAGATACCTCCATCAGCTCTTATCTGATATCGCTTGTCCAGAATCTCGCTCTTAACGAGCTGAGACATACGAAAGTCAAAATGCAATATCAGGATATGAACCATGAAATAATTCTTTCTCTGTCGCCCGAAGAGCATATGTTTTTTTCGGAATTGTATGATGCATACGAAACGGCATTGGCAAAACTCGATCCGGAGGTCCGTGAGACATTGTTGCTCAGCAGACAGGAAAAACTGAAATATGCAGAGATTGCCCAACGTCTTGATATATCTGTACGTACCGTTGAAGCACGTATAAGCAAGGCTCTTAAAATCCTTCAATATAATTTGCAGATTTATAGGGTACTGCTATTTATAACCCTATGCGCTTGTAATCTCCTATAATATACCAATAATATATGGATATGAATCACATTGATAACGACAACATGGATATCATCATAGCCCGCTATTTCGGCGGTGATGCGACACCTGATGAAATCGATCGGCTTCGGAAATGGATTGAACTCTCTTCGGAGAATAAAAAACTTTTCTTTGAGCAGCAAGACATTTGGGAAGCCTTGAACCCGTCATTCGAGGTCACTGACAGTGATATTGAAAAGGCTGAACGGAAGTTGCTGATAAGAACCGGAATCATGCCGCGAGGTTTCGGCATGATGCGAAAGTTGTTTGTGTTTTGGTCGAGGGTTGCGGCAGTGGCGATCCTGCCGTTGCTTGCCGTCACCATATATTTCTTCCACAGGACCGGCAATACCGTACATCAAGAAGTAACTCTCTCTACCGATTATGGATGCACGAGCAAAGCATCGCTTCCCGATGGCTCCGTCGTATGGTTGAATGCGAACAGCGCTTTGGTATATTCGCAGGATATGAGCGGCGATAGCCGCGATGTCAATCTCCACGGCGAGGCTTATTTCGATGTCCATGCCGATGCGTCGCATCCTTTCAATGTCCATACAGCCAATATGACTGTCACTGCAATCGGTACCGAATTCAATGTCAATGCTTATGACCGGAACACTTCGGTAACTTTGGTCGAAGGGAAAGTCGTGGCTCGTGCATATTTTGGGTGGAAGGGAAAGTCGGGCCTGCCGATGCCGAAAACAGCGTGTCGTTGCAGCCCGGCGAACATCTGACAATTCGGGATGGGAAGTCGGTTATCTGTAAAGATGTCGATCCGGATAGGTATTGTGCATGGCGCAATGGAATCCTTATTTTTGAAGATGAGCCGATTCATGACATCTGTCGCCGATTGCAGCAGATTTATAATGTCGAGTTTGATATTGACCCTGCTCTGACCGGCTACACTTTCCGGTTTATATTGAAAGGAGAGAGCCTCACCGAGATAATGAGCCTTTTCCAATTGACAGCACCGGTTGTCTGCATTACCGACAGCGACAGTCATACATCCGATTCAATAAGTTCACCTCAGATCATCCACATAACACCATTATGAAAAAGATACAACACCCTTTGATGGCATTGCTTTTGCTTGCCACTGCTCTGTCTGTCGCATGCTCGGCTGACCGGACAGAAACAGTGTCGTCTCCCGACGGCAATATCGAAATCAAATTTTGCCTTACTCCTCAGGGCGAACCGACCTATTCGGCAACTTACAAAGACCGTCCCATAGTAGCGAACTCGCTCTTGGGATTCGAAATCAAGGATGCCGAACCGCTGACCGGCGGCTTTCGCATGGACGGAGTAAATAGTTCGGAAACCCATGAAACATGGGCTCCTGTATGGGGCGAAAATGATTCCATTGTAAATAACTACCGTCAGATGGCGGTGAACCTGAGTCGGGGTGATTTAAAGATGAATATTGAATTCCGTGTCTATGATGATGGGTTCGGTTTTCGGTATCTTTTCCCCGAACAAACTGCAAAACAGTATATCGTCACCGACGAGATGACGCAGTTTGCGATGGCGGGCGACCACACCGCATGGTGGATTCCCGGCGATTACGATACTCAGGAATACGAATATACCCGTTCGCGGCTCAGTGAAATCCGCAGCCATGCCGACGATGAGTTCATGCCTAACGTTTCGTCGCAACGCTTTTCGCCGACCGGCGTACAAACAGCTCTGCTGCTAAAAACCGACGATGGCTTGTATCTGAGTCTGCACGAAGCGGCTTTGGTCGATTTCCCTGCGATGCACCTCGATCTCGACGATAGCACTTTGGTATTCAAGGCTCACCTTACGCCCGGTCCTGACGGCACTATGGCTACTTTCGATACCCCGTTCAAAACCCCTTGGCGCACAGTGACTATCGGCGAGAAAGCCACCGATATCTTGGCTTCGAATCTCATCCTTAACCTGAACGATCCTTGCGCGCTCGACGATGTTTCATGGATTCATCCTACAAAATATATGGGCGTATGGTGGGAGATGATTACAGGGGCAAGCTCTTGGAACTATACCGATGCCGAAAATTTCGATCTCGCCACATTCGATTACTCGAAAGCCAAGCCTAACGGTCGTCATGCAGCCAACAACGAAAATGTGCGCCGTTATATCGACTTTGCCGCACGTCACGGCTTCGATCAACTTCTCGTTGAGGGCTGGAATATAGGCTGGGAGGATTGGTTCGGAAAAGAGAAAGACTATGTATTCGATTTTGTAACACCGTATCCGGACTTTGATATCGCCGCCCTTAACAAATATGCTCACGACAAAGGCATCCGGCTTATGATGCATCACGAGACATCAGCGGCTGTGGATAATTACGACCGGCACATGGACAAGGCTTACGATCTGATGAAAAAATATGGCTACGATGCCGTCAAGAGCGGATATGTAGGAAATATCATTCCCCGTGGAGAACATCATTATAGCCAGAAGCAGGTGAGCCATTACCTGAATGCGGTCAAAAAGGCTGCCGACAAGCATATTATGGTGAATGCCCATGAAGCCGTGCGTCCTACCGGACTGTGCCGCACATATCCCAATCTCGTCGGAAACGAAAGTGCTATGGGACAGGAATACCAGGCCATGTCGCCGAAGCATTGCACCATGTTGCCGTTTACACGGCTCAAAGGCGGTCCGATGGATTTCACTCCCGGTATCTTTGAGATGGATCTGTCTAAAACAGCCCCCGGCAATAAGCTCCACAAAAATGCCACCATCGCCAATCAGTTAGGATTGTATATGACAATGTATTCGCCTTTACAGATGGCTGCCGACACTCCCGATAACTACGAACGCAAAATGGATGCATTCCAGTTCATTAAAGACGTTCCTTTGGATTGGAGCGAGAGCCGGTATATCGATGCCGAGCCGGGCGAATTTATCATCGTGGCGCGTAAAGACAAGAACAGTGACGACTGGTTTGTCGGCGGTGTCAATGCCGAAGAAGCACGCGACGTTGTATTGGATCTTGATTTCCTCGATCCGGACATGAAATATATGGCAACTATTTACGCCGACGGAAAGAGGGCAAACGGTTACACGAACAGCAACGACTACTCGATTTCGACCCGCGAAGTCAATAGCAGCGACAATATTCAAGTGCGCATGGCAGTAGCCGGAGGGTTTGCCATATCGCTCAAACCTATAATTTAAACAAGAGGGATCGACTAATTAAACACACTCCTATATGGTACAAATTCAAAAGATTATTTTATCGGCGGTTCTTGCTGTCGGTTTACTGCCTGTTGCCGCTCGGGCAGACCTCCCGGTCTATCTGGACAGGAGTAAGCCTATCGAAGAACGCGTAGAGGATGCGCTCTCCCGCATGACACTCGAAGAAAAGGTTGCGTTATGCCATGCGCAAAGCAAATTCTCATCGGCAGGTGTACGCCGGCTCGGGATTCCCGAAGTATGGCTGAGCGACGGACCTCACGGTGTCCGTGCCGAATTTAACTGGGATAACTGGGACTATGCAAACTGGACCAATGATGCCTGTACGGTATTTCCCGCCCTAACGGCACTTGCCGCCACATGGAATCCGGAATTATCGGCATTGTATGGCAAAAGTGTCGGCGAAGAAGCCCGTTACCGCGAAAAAGATATACTTCTCGGACCGGGAGTGAATATATCACGCACCCCGCTCAATGGACGGAACTTCGAGTATATGGGCGAAGACCCGTATCTTACCGGTGAAATGGCTGTTCCCTATATTCAGGAACTTCAAAAAAACGGCGTGGCAGCCTGTGTGAAACATTTCGCTCTTAACAATCAGGAAAAATGGCGCGATAATGTCAATGTCAAGGTATCGGACCGTGCACTATATGAAATATACCTCCCCGCTTTCAAACGAGCCGTGCAGGAAGGCAAGGCATGGAGCGTAATGGGTGCCTATAACAGAGTGTGGGATGAGCATTGTTGCCATAATGCCCGCTTGCTCAATGATATTCTGCGTGGCGAATGGGGATTCGACGGTGCTGTTGTTTCCGACTGGGGTGCTACACACGACACAAAACAGGCGGCTCTTAACGGTCTTGACATCGAAATGGGATCTTATACCGATGGACTTGCAACCGAGTCGATGTACGGTTACGATGCTTTCTATCTGGCTACCCCTTATCTCGAAACGATCAAGCGTGGTGAGATTCCCGAATCAACAGTCGATGACAAAGCCCGCAACATTCTGCGTCTGATCTTCCGGACTGCAATGAATACCGACAAGCCGTTCGGTTCGATGACTACTCCTGAGCACTATGCCGCAGCAAAACAGGTGGCTGTCGAGGCAATTGTCCTGCTGAAAAACAACGGACTGCTTCCGCTCGATCCTGCCAAGTACGACAATGTCCTTGTAGTAGGTGAGAATGCAGTACGTATACTCTCCGATGGTGGCGGTTCGTCGGAACTCAAAGCCAAAGATATGTTCACACCTTTTGAAGCTATACGTGAAACTTATGGCAACGGAGTGAAGTTCGCCGAAGGTTACCGCACGGGTCGTCCGTTCTTTGGGTGGGAAGAAATTATTCCTGATGAAATTCTCGATTCACTGCATAATGAAGCCGTGGAGTTGGCAAAGAAAGCCGATGTCGTTATCTACATCGGCGGATTGAATAAAAACGGCTTTCAGGAGTGCGAATCGACCGACCGACGCGAATACAGCCTGCCGTGGAATCAGGACAAGCTGATTGAGGATCTGGTTGCAGTAAACCCCAATCTCGTCGTGGCAAATATCTCGGGCAATGCATACGCTATGCCGTGGGTCGATAAAGTCCCTGTGATTTTACAAAGCTGGTATCTTGGCACCATGATAGGCCCGTCGATGGCCGATGTGATTTCAGGCAAAGCCAATCCCAGCGGCAAGCTGCCCTTCTCTTTCCCGAAACGGCTGGAAGATAATGGAGCACACCATTTCGGTGAAATTTCGTATCCGGGTATCGAAATCCCCGGCAAGGGTCCGCAACAAGAATATCTCGAAGATATATTCGTGGGGTACCGCTGGCATGACACCAAGAAGATTCCGGCACTATTCCCGTTCGGGCATGGTCTGAGTTATACGACATTCAAATACGGAAAAGCCACACTTTCCTCAAAAGAAATGTCGGATAACGGAACAATCACGGTTACAGTACCCGTTACCAATACCGGCGATGTAGACGGAAAAGAAACAGTCCAACTCTACATCCAAGATGAAAAATCATCCCTTCCTCGTCCTGTAAAGGAACTCAAAGGATTTAGAAAAATCCATCTTGCTCCCGGTCAGACAACGGAAGTCTCATTTTCAATTACCCCCGATGACCTGAAATTCTTCGACGACTCCAAACACGAATGGATTGCCGAACCCGGTAAATTCAAAGCTATGATCGGTGCATCTTCTACCGACATACGATCGACAGTCCGGTTCTCGTATAAATGATGATTTTGCCGGTTATGTAAAATCTCGTTATTTCATAATAAAGAAGCAAAAGCATCTACGCACTTGGTGCTTTTGCTTCTTTTTAGTTTACACCTTAAATAGAAAAATAATTTTGCAATGAAAAATAAAGTAATTATCTCCGTCTTTCTGGGCGCATTATTGGCATCGTGCTCTGTAAGTGATAAAACCGGCTTGACAAAATCGGGGCTGAATCCCGAAAACTTTGAGGCTGTTATAGATGGAAAACATACCTCTCTATATACCTTGACAAATGCCAATGGCATTGAGGCATGTATAACGAACTATGGCGGACGTGTGGTATCGCTTATGGTCCCGGATAAAAACGGTGAACTGCGCGATGTAGTGCTCGGGCACGACTTGATAGCGGATTATAGAGACATCGACAATAATTTTGGTGCGCTTATAGGTCGCTATGGAAACCGTATCGACAAAGGGAAGTTTACCCTCGATGGCGTTGAATATGATCTGCCTAAAAATAACTTCGGGCATTGTCTGCACGGAGGAGAGAAAGGCTTCCATCACTCGGTTTGGGATATGGTCCAAATTTCTGATACGCTGCTGGCACTTCGGCTGAATACCCCCGACGGGTACGCCGGATTCCCGGGCAATGTCGATGTACAGGTTACTTATACGCTCACGTCCGACAATGCCCTGCGTATCGCATATCGTGCGACAACCGACAAGCCAACCATACTCAACCTCACCAACCACAGCTACTTTAACTTATCGGGAAATCCCTCGCAGGATATACTCGCTGAAACTCTTATAATGAACGCTTCGTCGTTCACGCCGATCGACAGTACATTCATGACCACAGGCGAGATACTGACGGTCGAGGGAACACCTTTCGATTTTCGTAAGGGACGTGTGATTGGTGACAGTATAAACTCTGGAAATAAGCAGATTGCCAACGGGTTGGGCTACGACCACAACTTTGTGCTCGATACCGCCGGTGATATTTCAGCCGTAGCCGCCCGCTTATATGACCCGACGAGCGGAATAGCGATGGACGTGTTCACCGATGAGCCGGGAATCCAATTCTATGCAGGTAATTTCCTTGATGGAACGGTCAAAGGCAAACACGGTATTGCATACCCTTGCCGCAGTGCGGTCTGCCTTGAAACGCAACATTTCCCCGATTCACCCAACAAACCCGCATGGCCGTCGGTTGTAGTAACTCCCGACAAGACCTATTCAAGCACTTGCATCTATAAATTTAGTAATTAGTTCGGCAACCAAAGAATTATATTAAAAAAACAGGGCAGTCTAACAAGTTCGGTTTTAGAGATTTCACCCTCGTCAGAACAATCTTTGGCGAGGGTGATTTCCATTTCGGGGATTTATTAGACAATCTAAAATTATATCTTACTGACACCCAATTATAAAACTTTGGAATTCACTTTTTTGTATTTTGTAACTACAAAAGTAACAAAAAAAATCACCGATTTTCAAAATTAAAGAATCGAGTCGTTGTCGGGGTTTTGCTGATGTTTGATGAATTTTTGCCTGGCTGAATATGGATTAGCATTGGCGTAGCAATAGATACAGCCGTGTGGACAGCTGTTGTATGTGCCAATGTCCTTTGATGTAATGCAGTCGCAAAGTGTACGTTGCCCCTTGTCTGTTTTTAGATTTTGGATATATGGTTGCAGTTCCGGTTTCAAACGGCTGATCAAATTGGGGTCTATGCAGCGGTTGTGAATTATTCCGGACTGTAACAAATCCACCTTTTCGGCGCAGGTGGCAAGTTCCAAACCGAGATTCAGTTCAGAAAGCCGGTGCGAGAAATCAATCATTTCATATTCAGTCCATTCACGATAATGCACACCGGCTTCCGAAAGGTTTCTGCCGACTTTTCGGTATGCAGAGATATCTGCAAAACTGAAAACGAGTTTATCGGTATATCCATGCAGTTGATTGGCAATGTATTCAATTTTATTCAATAAATCATCTGTTGAGATCTTGTCGGTAAGAATCAACGGATCGAAACGCCAAACAACAGCTCCGATGCCCAATTCATCAACCAATCGCTTGAATGTGTCGATTCGCTCGGCGAGCGCCGGGACATTCGGCTCCAATCCCTCTACAAAGTAGTCGTTCAGTGTGTATTGAATATAGCACCCGATTCCCATCTCTTTTAGGATAGGGAGGAATGGTAGAAGCGGTTTTGGATTTTTTGACCAGAAAACGATGAACTTCGTGTTGGCGAAAGAAACATAGGAGTCTTTTCCATTATATGGATTGCGCCAACGTACATACCCTTGCCGAAGCCGATTGAAGAACCAACCGGCATAAAACGCAGGAATATCTGTCGCACGACTCGCAGATACAATTAGTGGGGCTTGCGCCTCAACAACGCTACCGTCACTCAATGTCAGTTTTATCTTCGATGTTTTCATGGAACAAAGTTAATAAGAGGCATGTGCAAGAATCTGGCATAATGATGTTAAATGATGTTGTTTAGATATATAATGTACGGTTGTCTGTTATACAAGTGGAACAAAATAACTTTATCGCATAATGTCATAGCGAATTAATTCCTGGCAGCCGGAACGGACTTCGTCAATTATCTCGCGGCATCGGGTCTCGGGCAGTTTTATTTTTGTGCCAACAGCGATAAAGTCGGATAATCCGGGATGACTTGTGCCATTGACGAAAGCTACGTGTTCTCCGTTATATCCTTCGGTGTATCGCGTGAGGTCGTATGCCGGTGCAAGCCTCTAATGCCAGGCTTCTGTATCGGAGTTCTTGATCATATAATAAAAACTGAATTTTTTGCAATGATCATCCTTATTGTCGATATAGAGCATGGGATAAACGTAATAAATGATAGGTATGCAATATGATAAACAAGATTTGAGCGATTCACAGCAATAAATGAATGAGAATCGGATACAAAAGCAGATAGAGTCGAGTAGCCTCAATCGGGAGCGGATTTTTTGGGAATGTCAGAGGCAAATTTGTGAAAGCCTATAAAATTGTTGCTATTGTTGCTCTTTTGAAAGTCGGGCAACAAAATTGTGCGAAAATTCGAGCTTTTGAAATTATAACTTATTGGTAATCAATTGTTCATATGAGATATTTTCCGATGCAGCATACATAGCTACTTGAATGATAGATGGTTGCAATATAATCGGTAGAAAAGCTATTTTTGAGCCTCCTGGACTTGTTTTTGAGGCTGTTTTACACTTTTTTTTCAATGAATCAGAACTATGAGGAAATATTGTATCCCCAATGAAGTTCACCTATCTACTATCAGGCTACAAAGGTACAAAATTCCGTGATGTTTTCGCCGATAATGTCAACTAAATGCAAGATATTTTCACGGATATTGTATGCTGACCAAAAGAGAAATATTCAGTTGAAGCCTTTTTTCTTTTCTTCCCCTCT
>OAUV01000531.1_pt1 | contig 38233 bp, 58 predicted proteins | sample 1516841 | NCBI WGS metagenome assembly OAUV01 (sample SAMEA2580044, study PRJEB22360) | human gut metagenome | biome: human gut; feature: human-associated habitat; material: faeces | place: Denmark | collected 2008/2010 | reverse complement strand
CACCAACATGGACACCATCAAGCGCAGCAGCAACAATGTCATCGACTTCATGGAATCCGAGGGCTACTTCCGTTTCAAGGCGGACTACTCCATCAGTTCCAAGGAGTTCTACGACATTTATAAGCAGTGGTGTGAGGACAACGCCTGTCACAGCGTATCGGCGATCCGTTTCAGCGCAGAGCTACGACAGAACGACCGCCGCTATAACCTTGAAGCCACCAACAACATCTACCTGCCCGGTGGCCGCAGGGGGCGGGGTTTTGTAGGCATCGAGCCGCTTGTCCACCCCTGTCCGTAAAAAGTGCATTTTTTTCACGGAAGAAGTTCGTACAACCTGTACGGTCTGTACTTGTACGCACCCGTACGGCAAATCGAAGCAAATTAAAACGTGTTATCGTTTGTATTTTGGATTTTTGTACGTCGTACAGACCGTACAGGTTATTTGAAGTTCGTACAGATTTTTTGTACACCCCAAGAAGGAGCGTGGTCTATGAAAGCCCAATACGGCATTTTAAGATTCAAAAAGTACAAGGGGCCTGCCATCAGCCCCATCGAAGCCCACAACGAGCGCACCAAGGAGCAGTACGCCAGCAACCCGGACATCGACACGAGCCGGAGCCGCTACAACCTTCATCTGGTGCAGCCGCAGGGCAGGTACCGGGAAGAAGCCGACCGCATGATAGCCGCCGCCCACTGCCGTGTCCGCAAGGACAGTGTGCGGGTGGTGGAGGCGCTTGTCACCGCCAGCCCGGAGTTTTTCAAGGATAAGACCAACCGGGAGATCAAGGCGTATTTCGAGTATGCCTTGGAGTTTCTGAAAAGCAAGCAGAACACCCAAACTTTTATCTCGGCTGTTGTCCACATGGACGAGAAAACGCCCCACCTGCACCTCTGTTTTGTGCCCCTGACTGCTGACGGGCGGCTGAGCGCCAAGGAGATCATTGGCAACCGCAAGAATCTTGTGAGGTGGCAGGACGAGTTCTGGCAGCACATGGTCAAGCAGTACCCGGAGCTGGAACGGGGCGAAAGTGCCAGCCAGACCGGGCGGGAGCACATCCCGCCCCGCATCTTCAAGGAGATGACCCAACTGACCAAGCAGAAGGAGCAGTTGGATGCCCTGTTGGTGGGCATCACCCCCTTCAACGGTAAGAGCCGTGCGGCAGAGATCAGCAAAGTGCTGGACAGCTATATCCCCAACGTAGCACGGATGAAGGACCAGCTGCGAAAGTACAATGTCGCCTTCACCAAGACCGCCGCCGAAAACGAAAAGCTGAAAGAGAAGAACAAGACGCTCTCTGCCTCGCTGGATAAAGCGAAGGAAGGGAGCGTCTTGAAGCGTCTGGAGGATGCCAAGCTGCGGCAGGACTATGAAGCCGCCCTGAAAACGCTGGACAGCATCCCGCCAGAGGTCATTCGATTTTATGAGAACCGCACGCAGGAGCCTGTGGTGCGTCATGAAGTATAAGGAGAAAAGCATATGGATATGAATTTTGAGAAGAACGCATCTGTGAAATTTGAAGATTATACGCAAAAGTCAACATATTTTTGCAAAAAAGATAAAAAAGTTTCAGACACAGGCCGCGAAGGCGGTGGAGAAGACCGCGTCAGCAGATAGGAAGCCCAGGATTTCGCGGGGATAGGCGTTCAGCCAGTCTTCGACCTTCTGGATTTCCTGGACGCTGACTTTGCTGAAGTCCGTCCCCTTCGGGAACCAGCGGCGGATCAGGCCGTTCGTGTTTTCGTTGGTCCCGCGTTCCCAGGAAGAATAGGGGTGGCAGTAGTAGACCTTCGTCCGCGGCCCATTCCGGCGACAGCTTCGTTCCATGCCGTCGGCGTCGGCAAACTCGGAACCATTGTCGACGGTTATCGACTTGAAGGTGGCACGGAAGGCCGGCGATCCCATCTTCCGTTCCAGGCGGTCCAGGGCGCGAACTACGCTGGCGGCGGTGTGATCCTGAACCTTGATGATCAGTTCCTTCCTGGACAGTCGTTCAGACAGGACCAGAAGGGCCGGCTTCGTCTTCTTCTTTCCCAGGACGGAGTCCATTTCCCAATGACCGACGGTCGTCCTGGCGTTCACTTCCTCCGGCCGGTGTTCAATGCTGGTTCCGGCGGACGCTCTGGCGCCCTTCTTGTGGGTGCGGGTGTAGCCGCGCTTCTTCTTGCCGTGACGGGGAAGGTCGCGCATTTCAAGCGACAGGAAGACACCCTTCCGGATATAGGAATACAGGGTCGACTTACAGATCGACGTTTTGAACTTCAGGCCCTGGACCTGGATTTCACCCAGGACCGCCGCCGGCGAATATCCGTCGCCGGCGATCCGCTGTTCAATATAGGCCGCCAGTTCGTGATCGTTGCCGATCTTTAACTGGGGGCCTTTATTCGTGCCGTTGTACTTCTTGACCGCTTCGGCGACGTCACAGCTATAACGGATTTCCTCCGTCAGGTCGGAATTAGTGTGGACATACTGGCCCCGCTTCAGTTCATAATAGACCGTCCGAAGGCTGACGCCCAGGGCGTCGGCGATGGCCTGTTTCGTCATGCCCTGGCGCATATACTTTTCGATGTTCAGGCGGTCCGTCCTGGTCAACTGCTTGAATCTGCGACGCTTCATGGTGTTTTCCTCCGTTCGGTAGAATAAAAGGCCCCGTCCTTTCGGACAGGGCCTTCGCGTTCACGCGATCTGCTTTGCGATCTGTGCTTCGATCGCTTCCTTGATAAAGGCGTTCACGCTCATTCCGGCCGCCGCCGCGGCCTGGGCGATGATCTCCCTGTTTCCCTTCGGGACCGTGATTTCGATTCTATCATACGCCTTCAGGTTATAGCGTTTGTTTGCGGCTGTCTGCGCCTTTGACATTGTGAATCACCTTCCTTCTGGTGCTTATTATATACTACCGGTAGTATGTTGTCAAGCAGAAAAAACGGCCCTCCGGTTCTGGTCCGGAAGGCCGGTCATTCTTCGTCTTCGATCAGGTTTTCAAAGGCAACGCCGAAGACCGCCGCAAAGGCGCGGACTTCGTAGTCCGTGACCAGGCGGTCGCCGGATTCGATCTTGCTGACGACGTCCTGTTCCATGATCACGCCCTGGGTCTGCATTTTGGCGGCAAGGGCCGCCTGGGACCATCGACGCGCCGTCCGAAGGCAACGGACGCGATTTCCACAGATATTCTTCCGGCCGTTGTAGTCGAACTTCTTCACGCCTGATCCTCCAGTTATGGTAATATTCCATATTCTAATTGACTTTAGCATAAGATTCCGATATTCTTATGGTAATATCCCATAACTTCGGGGTAAATATCAAAGGGAGGTTCTGGCATGGGTGCGAAGAACTGGGTCCTGGAAGGCGACTACAAACACAAAGCGGTCATTATGCAAGGCGGGAAGGCGGTTTTGAACGTCGGCCTGATGAAAAATCTGAAGCTGGACAGTTCCACGATCGACCAGATCGAAGTCGTGGACGAAGAATCCCAGAAAAGCATGGGTTCCGCCGTGGCGCGCGGTGCCGCTGGCGCTCTGCTTCTGGGTCCCCTGGGCGTCGTGGCGGCCGCCACCGCGAAGACGAAGGGGGTCCATGTGGTGGCGGTCCAGTTCAAGGACGGAAAGCGGTCCCTTCTGGAACTGGACGACACACGGTTCAAGGCAATCAAACTCGCGATGTTCTGAAAACGAAAAAACGCCCAGGGGTTCGTCCCCTGGGCGTCTTTCTATTTGAAATACTTCATGTAGCCACGCTTCTTCAGTTCCTGTTCGAAGCGGCGCTGAAGGCGCGCGTTCTGGGTGCGCTTCGTGGCGTTGACGGCCCGTTCCAGGGTGTAGTGACCAGGAATCAGGGAATGGACGAACATTCCCCCTTGCGGGTCCTTCGGCTGGTAGACGAACGACTTCCCGTCCCAATGTCCAGGGACGAAGTGGCCGCGGAAGCCATATTCCAGGGGCTTCGCGTAGTTCAGGTTGTTGAAGACGTCGATCTTGTAGGCTGTTCCGGTTCGGATCGCCTTCGAACTGCTCTTGAAGTTCCGGCGATAGTCGCCGGTATTGATGATGTTTTCTTCTGTGCAAATCTTCCTTGCCTGGTCACGGGCGAAGCGGCCTTCGCCGACCGCCAGGTGGTCCATGATCTCCGGAAGGTCGGCCTGAAGGGCGACCAGGGCCTTTCCGAAGTTCGCCAGACCGTCCAGCTTCATTCCCATAGTCAGACCTTCTTCGTGTAGGACAGACTGATCCAGCCGGCGCCGGACTTCAGGCGGCCCCAGTTCCCCTTCTGCTCGACGATGGTATAGACGCCGCGGTCCTTGATCTGGCCGGTGACAGCGTAGGACGTGCCAGGGCCTTTTCGGATATTCAGGACGGACGCCGTGATCCGCACCAGGTAGGGGGTGAAGGTGGCGCCGCTGGGCGTCTGGCTGGGCTTCTTATCCGGCTCCGCCGGCGCGGCCGCGCCCAGGCGTTCGTTCACCTGGGCCGCGATCTGGGGGTGGAGGTTATAGAGATAGTCACCAGGACAGGCCTTGTTCGCGAACCACCGGTGAACGGTCATGTTCTGCTTGTCCACCTGGCCGATCAGGGACTTGTCGCCCTTCCACAGAAGGGCCTTGATCCCATTCCGGCGGCAAATATCCACCAGAAGGTCGATCAGGGCGGCCAGGGCCTGGTCCGTCACCTTGTAGGGGTGCTTCGCGTCGGACGCGACTTCGATCGTGATCGCGCGGTGGTCGTTGGAGCGGGACGAACTGCACCAGGACCGGTCCTGTTCCTCCACGGACAGGCCGATCGAACCGTCCTTCCCGACGACGTAGTTCGCGGAACACTCGCGGCCGGTGGTGGCGAAGTAGTCACAGCCTTGCTTCGCCGTCCATTGTCCGACAATACAATGAATCGTGATGGTGTCGATCTTATGATTCCTGGGGCTGGTCCGGTTCGGGCTGATCCTGGAATACGTCACTAACGGGCTGTTGCTCATGCTCTTTTTCCTCCTTTGCGGGTACGGTGTCCGCCGGCGTGTTCAGGATCGCGACGAACTTTGTGAAGGCTTCCTTGATATACTTACAGGCGACCAGAAGGACCGCGCCGACGATGATCAAATCGGCGAACAGTTCCGCGTATTCGTCAGGAATCGTCCAGCCGACTTCCGTCGCGAAGATCGGAAGGGTGGTGATCGCGATACACAGAAGGGTCAGTCCGACGATGAACGTCAGCGCCTTCAGGCCGCCGGTCGCCAGCTTTTCGCGGCTGAAGGGTTCACAGTTGATCTTGATGTTGTACCACAGGGAGAAAACGACGTTCGCCAGGTAGGCACACAGGAAGATCGCCATAGCATAGCCGATCTTGATCAGGTTTCCGATGATGATTTCAAACACGGGTTCATTCCTCCTTGTCGACCAGGTCGCCGTATTGTCGGCGAAGTTTGATCCTGTTTTCAGTCTTTGCCTTGCTGTAATAAAAGCCGGTCGCCGTGGCGGCTTCCCCGAAGATGGCCGGTATCAGGTAGGCCAGGGCGTCCGTGTTGCTGGTCCTCCACACCATGACACAGGTGAAGGCCGTCACGAAGATCGTGACGGCCCCCACGGTGCAAACGATGATTTTGGAGAACTCGCGGCGGGGTTTACTGCGCCTTTTCAAGGTCTTCGATCCGGTGGTTCGCGACCTTGATCCGCTCTTCGATAAGGGCGGCCTGTTCTTCCAGCTTGAAGGTCCGTTCGATCACGGAATTATGCTTGTCGACCTTCTCTTCCAGCTTTTCCAGGCGGTAGGCGATCAGGGCTGAACTTTTCCGGTTCGCCAGGTAGGCACCGGCCAACGTGCCGACCATAGAAAGGACGGCGATGATGATCCCTTCGGTCATGCCGTCACCTCCGTCCAACCGTAGACGCCAGGTTCCCAGACGTTCGACGCGACGTCGGACGTCCAGTGCTTCCCGTTATGGGACACCTTCGCGCCGGCGTCATAGGCGTCATGGGCGCCGACCGGCTGGGACCATTCCGGCCATTCCTCCGTCGGGTCGCCGATCTTCGACCACAGGGACGCGGCGGCCGCGGGGGTCCAGTCGGCTTGCGAAGTGTGGTCCTGGTTGCACCGGTACAGGTCGGAACCGTAGCGGCGGATATTGCCCTTTTTGTAGGCGATCGGGTAGGCCCAGGGGGCGAACTGCTCGACGTTCTCCGTGGCGGTGACGTCGTCGATCTGGCCGCCCTCCGCCAGGACCACGAAGGCAATGGACGTCGCCGCCGCGATCTGGGTGACGGGGTTGTTCTTTTCCTGTTCCTGGGCTTCCTTCATGCTGACGGTTTCGCAGTCGTGCGAGTTGAAAGACATTTTGCTTCCCTCCTTCCATCAGGCGAAACGGATCGTCGCCTGGGTGATCTCGATTTCCTCCGTCCCCTTCAGCAGATAGAACCGGTATCCCAGGCCGTAGCCGTTGGCGACGGTGCTGTTCGTGAAGGTGTGGACCAGGCGGTTCGCCTTCTCCGTGATGTCCTCCCAGACGGGGTTCGTGTCGAACGGGTTGTTCGTCACTTCCAGGTGGAGCGTGGAGCCGGCCGGCCGGTCGGACGGGTACAGGGAAACGAAGACCTTCGTGACCTTCGCGTCGGTGTTGAAGGCGCGGGCCGCGGCGATTCTGGTGACGGTGCGGCTGAAGGTGATGTTGCGGACGGCCGTTCCGCCGTTGCCGTCGGAAGCGGTGACCTTCAGGACGTGGGTCCCCGCGATCAGCCTGATCCAGACGGAAGACAGGTCGGCGGTGTTCTGGGCGCCGGCCGTGGCCGTGTAGGTGCGAAGGGTGATGGTTTCCGTTCCGTTGGTCAGGGTTTCCGTCACGGTCAGGGTCTGGGTGGCGGACTGGGCGTCGGTGACGGTGTATTTGTAGGTGAAGGGGTCAGTCTTCGCGCCCATGTTCTGGTCGGAACCGCTAATCACGGGCGGGGTATTGTAGGAAATGGTCTTTCCGGAACCGGTGCAATACGCCGATTCATTCCCGACCGCGTCCACGGCCTTCACGCGCGCGTAGTAGGTTGTTCCGCTGGACGGGACCGTGTCCTGGATCGTCTTCGCGGTGGTGATCCCGATCTGGGTCCAGACGCCGGAATCTACCTTCCGTTCCCAGACGTAGGAAATGGCGTCGCCCTCCGGATCGGTCGATCCGCCGGTCGACAGGGTCAGCTTCTGCCCCGCCTGGGGGGTGCCGTAGGTGATGGAAGACGGGGTCGTGGGCGGCTGGTTCCACAGAAGGATATAAGCGCCGTCTGTGTCGGTTGTATCGGATACCAGATTCGAAGATGCCAAATACAAAGCCGGCCGGACGCCGTAGTAGCCGTCGTACGCGTTGTAGCCGTCCAGACTGCCGTCCGTGTTGACATAGCGCGCGTAGTACGCGTAGCCGGCGGCCGGGGTTCTTAACCACCACCACCAATATTGAGAAGCGGACAGACTGGAATTAGTGTAGGTGGACTTGCTGACGGCTTCCGCCGTGGGGTAGCACTGGCGGCGCGACGCGGAATTGAAGTAGGACCACAAGGAACCTTCGGCCACGCCGTTTTCGTTGGAAAGGCCGACGTTCGTGTTCGAAAGCAAAAAGACCTGTCGAACGATGTCTTCATAACCGCCGCCGTCGGTGACGGTGTTCTTCGCGACGCGGATCGTGGAATCCAGGATCGCGTTTCGGAAGTCGGCTTCGAAGTTCGCCAGGAAGCCGGCTTCGGTGTCGTAGGGGTTGTGATTGCTCCAACAGTTCGCGGCCGTGGGCGGGGCGTCGGCTCCGTGCTGTGCGGCATACCAGGACGCGGCCGCGCTGTTCAGCCACTTGTCGATGTTGGAAACGGAATAGCGGTTGTTTCCGTAGCTTCGGCGGTCACTGTTGCTGTTGCTCGGCTCCTTCGCGTCGAAGCATTTCAGGGTGATCATGCGTTCCGTCACCAGGCCCGTTCGGCCCTGGGACGTGTCCTGTGTGCCGACGATCCACCTGATCGCCTGTCCGTTGTACTTTGTGTTCGCCGACTTGACGACGCTTCCAACGGGCAAAGCGGATAGAGATTTCGCCATAGGGTTTTCCCTCCATTTCTTCCCTGAACAGGTTGAAGAACAGGTCGTCGATCTCGCTGATCAGGTGATAACTGTTTCCGTGGTCTGCGTGACCGGTCCAGGAATTATAAGACTGAAGGACCGTGTCAAAGTCGACACGGCCTTCGTCTACCAGGTGGCGGAACTTCTTGATCTTCCGCCTGATCCGGTTCTTGCTCTCACGGCGTACCTTCCGGACGACCTTTCCGCTGTCCGTCAGGTAGGTCCGAAAGCCCAGGAAGTCGATTCCCTGGGATAACGGGAATATGGCCGTCTTCTGGTTCAGTTCCAGGCCCATCGGGACCAGGAACCGGCGGATTTCTTCAAGGCAGAACTGCAAATAGGCCCTGTCCTCATGTATCAAATAGAAGTCGTCCATGTAGCGGCCATAATACTTGATTCCCAGACGTTCCTTGATCATGTGGTCCATGTCGGACAGGTACAGGATCGCGAACCATTGTGAAGTGTGGTTCCCGATTGGAATACCTGGTCCTTCCGTGGAATCGACGATCATATCCAAAAGCCACAGGACGTCGCGGTCCTTGATCAGCCGGCGAAGCTGGCTTTTCAGAACGTCGTGATTGATACGATAGAAATACTTTCGGACGTCGCACTTCAATACCCAACCTTCGAAGCCGTTCTTCCGGTAGTAGGCCGACATGAACGACTTCAGGCGGTCAAGGCCGAAGTGGGTCCCTTTGCCCTTCTGACTTGCGTAGTTGTCATAGATGAACGTCTTCGAAAGAACCGGTTCAAGGACCTGTTCACATAAACAGTGCTGAACGATCTTGTCGCGGAAGCTGTTATACATGATCAGCCGTTCTTTCGGTTCATGCACGAAGAAGCAGTTGTACGGGGACAGGCGGTATTTGTGGCGCTGAAGCATGACCTGAATGAACAGAAGGTTTTCCAGGACGTTCGCTTCATACTTGCACACGGAATACTTCCACCGTTTCCCTTTGCGCGCTTCTGTAAACGATTGATATAGATTGTTGAAGTCCGTCACGGACGCGAAGTCATGGGCGGGCGTTCCCTGATCCTTCATAAAGAAAAATCCTCCTTGACGCTGATAGTCCGGCCGTCGCTGTTGAAGGCCTTTCGTCGTCAATCATGTATTTACCGAAGGGACTGTCGCGGCCCTTCGGAAGGAAACGATCTCCTTTGTTGGTGATACTCTGTTTTCAGGCTTTCCGCCCTAATCAGTCCCGTTTTCCACCAAATCCGGCCGGACGCCGTTGTTGCCGTTGTACGCGTTGTTGTTGTTCAGACTGCCGTCCGTGTTGACATTGCGCGCGTTGTTCGCGTTGCCGGCGTTCGGGGTGACAGATCGTTCCCTAATGATTTATGATCAGCCTTCAGGGATCGGGCCGGCCGGCTCCACGGGGATTCCCGTCTTCCGTTCGGCGTCATACCATCGGGCGGTCATACATTTCACGTCGACCGTCAGCTTCGTCCAGCAGTCGAAGGTCCCGCTGTCGATATAACCGCGGTCCTTCGATAGCTGGATCATGTGGAGAAGTTTCTTGCACTCCGTCAGCGCGGCGCGCTGAAGCTTCAGTCGGTCGGCCTTGTCCTGGTCGTCCATTATGGGGAAGATTTCGTTCGCTTCGACCAGGTAGTCATAGATCGCCAGGGCGTGGCCCTGGATTTTATTCGTCACGGAAAATCTGATCTTCTTCGGAAAACGCTTCGGGTTGTCGGTCGTCGACAGGGTGAAGCCGATCATTTTGTCCGCAACGGGCAGTATATGAAGCGGACTTTCGCCCTTGCTGGGCTGGCTCCGCTGGTAGTTTCTTCGCGATCCCATTGATACACCTTCGATTCCGGATATTCTCGATCACGGCGCCGTCGCCGGTAAAGTCGAAGCCGTAGTCCCGAAGGACCACGGCTTCTTCCGTCCCGTCATAGGTAACGCCGCAAAGAACCACGCTGTCGCCCTCACAGAAGCCGCACACGGGACGAAGTTCCGTGAATAGGTTCGATATAAGGCATGACGTTTCTGACGGCGTGGCGGCGATCCTGGTCATAAATACAGACGGTTCCGTGTCTGATCCAGAATCCCTTCGGGAACTCCGGTCCCGTCATAGCCCTTCCAGTAGGTAAGCTGTGCGGGTGCGAAGGTGTGGGTCACGGTGGTTCCGGTGAAGCCGGTGTTCAACTGCTCCTTGATCGCTTCAATGTCGCTGTCCTGGCGGCGCTGAACCTGTTCCGTGTTCTCTCCGGTGGTTTCGTTGACAGTGTCCGCGGCCTGGGTGTGGAACATGGGCGCCGCGTAGGCGGTCATTTGCGCGCGGGTGACGTAGGAACCAGGGGCGACCTGAACGGACACGGACGCGGCTTCCTGGTTCGTCACGAAGACGGCCAGGTCGTGAACGTGGACGGTGTCCGCGTCTTCTGCAAAGGCCGTCGCCGGAAGGCCGTTGTCGGTGTCGCCGCCGTCCAGCCAGCCATAGCAGAACATGATTTCCGCGCCGTCGATGTTCTTCCCGTAGACGGCGACTTCCCTGATCCAGACAGGGGCGTCCAGGCCTTCGTTCGTCACCTGGACGGGGATTCGCATGATAGCGGGGTCGCCCTCGATCAGGCCCTTTTCGCCCAGGCTCACGGCGACGTTCTCCGGTGTCACGATCCCCGTCAGGGTGTTCGGGCTGACGGTGGCGACGCCGCTTCCGGCCGCCGCGTGTGTCAGGATCAGCGGCTTTCCGGCCGCGATCAGGGCTGTCAGGGCCGCCGCGCCGGCGTCCGTGACGATAGACTTGAATCTTGCCATGTGGTTTTCCTCCTTATGTGGCCGGCGTGTAGACGTGCCGGTTCATAGTGACCATGACGGAACAGGCCGCCGCCTGGGCCGGTTCGTCCTTCTGCGGAATGTCCGCCGTCAGTCGAAGGACCAGGTTCGCGGGGATCATCTGGCCCAGGGTGGCGATCAGGGCGTCCCGCTGGGAATAGCCTTCCAGGCGGATTCGAATGAACAGGTCATAGGCGTTTTCGTCCAGGGTGACGGTGAAGTCGTCCGTGATGGTCTTCAGGTACTTCAGAAGGGTCCTGTAAGTGTAGGGAAGCTGGTCAAGGTACTTGATCAGGATTCGTTCGCGGCGCGCTTCCAGGGTGTCCCCGTCGGCCGCGTGAAGGCCCATGATGGCTTCCCAGCGTTGACACCCATATTCGGATAGGGTCGCCAGGAAGAAGTCGTCAGCGGCCGTTCTGACGTCGTCCAGGGCCGTTTCGAACTCCGGCTGTTCCGCGTTGGCGATCTGCTGGAACTCGACCAAGTCCTGAAGACAGCGCGGCCAGTAGTCTTTAAGCTTCATTCGTGATCCCTCCCATGACGGGGATCGCGTCGGACGCCAGGGCGATATTCTGGGTTCCGCCGTTGATCTTCGTTCCGGTAATGTCGATCACGCCGTCCACGGACAGGACCTTCGTTTCCACCTGGGACACGCGGACGGTGATTCCGGACTGGTTCGCCCAGTCCTTCGCCAGGGCCGCGAAGTAGTCGTTGACCGCCTTCGTGACGCCGGCCTTCACGGTGTCCCATGTGTAGCCGGCGGCGAAGGTCAGCTTGAAGGACACGTTGATCTTCGTTCCGGTGACGCCGGCGACGGTGACGACGTGGCCGATCGGCGCGATCCCGACGCCTTCGCCCTGGTTCTGGGTGGGGTCGACGGCGGTCTGGACGGTGTCAACCAGGGTCGAAGACGGAACGCTCCAATCGCTGTCAACGAAGACGATCTTCACGGTCCCGCCGCCGTTCCAGACGGGGATCACCTTCACAGCGCCCACGCCCTGAAGAAGTTCGACCTTCGCCCGGTAGTCGGCGATATTGCCGCCGTATGCCTGGGCTTCCAGGCTTGCCTTGTATCGGGCCAGAAGGTCGGCGTCGCTCTCTTCGTCTTCGCCGTTGATCAGAATGTCGGCCAGACGCGCCGCGCCCAGGCCTTCGACATAGTCGATCGGGAAAAGGGTTCCCTGGTACTGGTTGCCGGCGGCTCCGGCCGTTTCACACAGAAGTTTGAACTGGCCGGTGGCGATCTTCTCCGTCACGACGTAGTTCAGGGCGTCGCCGGAATAGCGGGAACCGATCGGGACGTCCATCGCTCCGCCGTCCCCGTCCTCAAAGTAGCCCTTGCGGATCGCGGCTGTGGCCGGCGTCCGAAAGACGCTTCGCTCCTGACACTTCCTTGTCAGGTCGTCGCCTTCCTCTGTATCAGGGAAGGCGCGGTCCATCAAATACGCAAGTTCGATATACATGATCGCCAGTTCGGCGGCGGCCGGTGCGATCGCGTCATAGACGACCGAACCTTCCCGCTTGTCGATGGAAGCGGCCACGCGGGAAAGGCACCGGTCCATGATGTTTTCGAAGGTCATGTTTTCATACAGCATTGTCGCCGACCTCTCTTTCGATAGGGATTTCGCCGAAGATGGTTTCGGCGGTGAACTTCACGGTCGCCGTCCGCTTGTCGACCTGGGACACTTCGAAGTCGGTGACGTCGGTGATCCGGCTGTCCGCCAGAAGGGCTTCCGTGATAACGCGCTTGATTTCGCTTGCAAACACCTGATAGCTTTTACCGACGACCGCGTCCAGTTCGATTCCGTAGTTCCAGGAATAGATCAGGTAGGCGAACCGTTCCGTCTGAAGGATTTTATAGATCGCTTGCTTCATGGCTTCCGTTTCATCGCAGAAGCCGCCGACGCGGCCGGCGTCGAAGTCGATCTTGTAGGTCCGCGAAGGGGCTTCGGCGGCGGTCTGGACTTCCAGGTCTTCGCCGATCTTAACTGTGGTCGCGTTTGGAATCATAGGTCACACCCTCCCCAGGACAAGAAAGGCCTGTCCGCCCTGGTTCCGAAGAAGGATCACCTTGTCGCCGACGGCCAGTCCGTAATAGTATTCCGACGTTTTGTCGGTGTTGGTTTGGTAGTTGCTCTTCAGGACGTGGGAATGGGAAGCGAAGGCCGCTTCGCCGCTTCCGCCGCCCTTCTCTTCGGTGGAAGGGCCGCCCTTCATGCCGGTGTGGTAATGCGTGGGATAGTAGCCGGCCTGAAGTTCCTTCGGAACGACGATCGCTTCGCCGGATATGTCGAAGCGGTTGTCGACGCGGATCGTCAGGGGTGACGTCTTTGTCACCTTCCCGAAGAACCAGGCCGTCGGCGCGCCGGCGGCGTTGGTGTTCTCCGCGACTTTCTTCATCGTGTCTAAAAGGCCCATGTCACACCACCTTTAATTTCAGCGTCATTGTTTCCTTCAATAGGTCGTGCGTGGCTTCCTCGATCAGGAAGAAGGACTTCACGCCCACGGCGCCGATCCCGATATACAGGACGCGGCCGGCGCGGACAGACAGGTCAGAAAGCGCGTTCAGGCTGAAGGATCGTGACGGCCTGTTGTAAAGTTCCAGCATTTTCGCGCCCCGTGCCTTGATCTGGGCTTCGTTCATGCTTTCGTCGACCGTTTCATAGTCCTGAAGGATTCCCCACAGGGTCATGTTTTTTGAATCCTGGTAGATATAGACGTCGCGCTTGCCGGTCGTCTTGTTGTCCTTGACCAGTTTGATCTTGTTGTAGGTGTCGGAATCTATGTTCTGTTCGTAGGTGAAGCCGGTCGCAAGGCTCCCGTCGCCCACGAACAGGTCCAGCTTCGCCGTTTCGACGTCCGTGATCGCCAGGGAACCGAAGTCGTCCCACAGGACGAACATTTTCCCCGTGTTGATCAGGGTCAGGTCGATCGCCTTCAGGGCGATGTCGAAAAGGGTCTGGCCGTCTTCGATCATGGAGGGGATCGCGTAGCCTGTATTCGCCAGGGTGCCGGTCTTCAGCTTGAAGTCTTCGGCGATCTGCTTCACGATCTGGTCGGCGCGTTTGCCGGTGAAGACATAGGTTTCCTTGTTTTTCTTCAAATACCAGGTCTGATCGTAGGCTGTGATCTGGACCTGGTCCTTTTCGCTCTGGCTGGTCTTCACGACGTAGCCATAGAAAAGGCCCGTGGAACCGTTCTTCAGGACCAGAATCCCGCCAGGGTTCCACGCCACGGCGTCGTCGACGATCGCGGTCACGGTCAGGGAAGCGGGGGAACCGGACCTTTTCGTCGTCCACTTTGCCGCCGTGATCAGCGTCGTCACGTCATGCGCGGCGCCGGTCACGTTGTTCTGGTAAAGAATAGAGATAGCCATATCAGGGGATCGTGAACGTCTGTCCAGGGTAGATCAGGTTCGGATTTTTCCCGATCGTCCCCTTGTTGGCGTTATAGATTTTCGTGTAGTCCGCCCCGTTGCCGTACAGCGCCTTCGCGATGTTCCACAGGCAATCCCCAGACTTCACGGTGTAGGTTTTCGGTTTGCTGGCCGGCTGGCCGGCCCTGGTCGGTTCCTGGGCCTTCGCCGGCTCCGACTTCTGGGCGGGAAGGGCGATCCGCTTCGCGGAATAGTCCCGCCATTCATACAGCTTGATCGAATAGTAGAAGTCCCCCAGTTCGCCGGACCGCTCTTCGTACTCGAAGGACTCCACGCCCATTTTGACGTTCATGTCCAGGTCCGTTCCGGTGATCAGGAAGCGAAGGGGTGTCCGGCCGTCCCTGGCGGACTGGATCGCCTGGATAATGGCGGTCGGGTTCCGGACCTGGCCCGTGGTATAGGGGGCGCTGGACTTCGGGAAGAAGCTGTCCCATTCGATGGTCCGAAGCCCCTTCTTCCGAAGGATCAGGACTTCGCCCAGTTCAAGGACGGTCGTCCGTTCGTTCTTGCCAGGGGAAGACACCTTCAGGGAAGCGGGAAGGACGGGAATGTTGATTTCCCGTCCCCCCGCGATCAGGGTCATTCTGTATCGGCTCATTAGTTATACACTCCTTCCGCGGCGGCGATGAACTCACCTTCCAGCTTCCGTTCGATTGCGCTGACGACGTCGTCCAGGTCCACGCGTTCGCTGATCTGGGCGTCCATCGCGACGGTCGGGGTCAGGGTGACGAAGTTCTGGACATAGCGCATTTCGGCCACGTCGCGAAGGAACTTCAGGTCTTCGTCGGCGATATTGACGTCGCTGTCGATCTTGCCGACGGAACCGACGCTGTCCAGGTCCCCGCCGTTGATCGTGCCGGTGGAGCGGGACACGTCCCAGGAAGAAGTCAGGCTGTCCAGTTTGCCGGTGATCTGGGAAAGGTTGTTCGCGATTCCCTTCGCGCCGGTGGACCAGGCGGCCGCCGTGCTGGCCGTGTCGATCTTCTCCATACGGTCATAGCGGACGGCGTTTTCTCCATAGCTGGCTTCGATCTTCGCCTGAAGGCCGCTTCGCCAGTTGCCGACGGCGTCCGACAGGCTCGATCCGAAGACCGCGTCGATCGCGTTCGCTATGGTTTCCAGGACGCCCAGGACGGAATCCGCCAGTCCCAGGAACAGGCGTTCAATGGAACCGATCGGATCGACGAAGACGTTCGCGAAGAACTCCGCAAATGTGGCGATGAAGTTCCAAATGTCGGCGATCAGGTTGTAGCCGAAGGCATACAGGCCGCCCAGAAGGCCGCCCACGAAGCCCACGACGTCTTCAATGGTGACGCCGGCGTCCATTGCGGCGGAGATCAGAAGGGCGACCAGGGCGATCATCATAATAAGCGGCGCATTTGCAAGCGCCCAGGCCGCGGCCTGGGCCAGGACAGGCGCCACGGTAGCCCACAGGCGGGAGATCATGGCCGGAAGAAGAACGATCGCGATTGCCGTCAGGATAGCGGACACGGTGGGCCAGTTGTCGACGACCACCTGGGCGATCCAGGACACGGCGGTCGCCGCATAGCCCAGAAGGCCCATGATCACGTTCAGGACGACACAGACGCCGTCCAGGGCGCCGGTGTTCTGAAGGGTGTCCAGAAGGTTCGTCACCGCCGTCAGAAGGCGCATGACGCCGCCGACCAGCTTCTGGCCGGCCGCTTCGTACAGTTGGCCGATCTTGTTCTTGAACTGCTCGATCTTGCCGGTGGGGGTGTTGGCGTAGGACTCGGCCAGTCCCTTCCAGGACTGATTGATCACGTCGTTGATCACAGCGACCTTTTCCATGTCGGTTCCGGTTTCTATGATCTTCTGCTGGGCTTCGGATAACTCGAAGCCCTTCTTCTTCAGGCCGTCATAGGTGCCATCTAAGGCCTTGCCAAGCTGGGTTGCATATTCGACCATCTGGCTTTGGTCCACAGACGGGCCGCCCATGCCGGCGGCGTAGTTTGCAAGGGTCCCCATAGCCGTGGAAAGGGCTTTAGGGTCCTTCAGATAGGTTCCCAGTTCGGCAGCGCCGGCGACGAAGGTGTCACCGCCGAAGGTGGTCTTCGATTCCAGTTCGGACGCCCTGTCGCGGATCGCGTCGAAGGCTTTCTGGTTCATGCCGGCGTTCTTCATAACGACGCCCAGTTGGACTTCGGCGTTGTACTGGTTTGAAAACTCTTCCAGGGCCTTTTGAATCTGGCCCTTGACGGCGGCGACCGAAAAGACCGCCAGGGCCTTCCTGATCAGGACTTCCGTTCGGGACCAGGCGTCAGATACTTCTTCCGCCCCCCTGCCGGCGTCCCTCTGCCTGTTGATAAAGGCGTCCAGGCGCTTTCTGGCGCGGTCAATCAAAGACGCGCTGTTTTCCAGGGTCCGGCCAGGGTTCACGGCCTGGGTTGCCTTGTCCGCAGACCTGGCGGCGCGCTCCATCTTCTGAAAGGCGGACGTGATCCGCTTCAGCTTTGCGGACATACCGTCGCGGATCGTCATAGGTGTCGAAACACCAGGCACGGTTCTTCACCGTCCTTTCTTCCCCCGCCGCGCCGCGGCCCGTTTCTGTTCCTTCTTCTCCTTCTCGACCTGAAGGTCGATGGAAGCATAAATGAAGGCCCGTTCCCGAAGGGGAAGGGCCATCAGCGCGCCAGGGAGGATTTTCAGCCGGTGAAGGGCGTAGTGTGCATAGACGGCTTCGCCGTCCGCGTCCTCTTCACGCTCTCCACCGGTGATTAGTTTTTTGCTTCTTCGCGAAGGTCGTTCACGTCGTCGGTGAAGCCGTTGACGTCCTGGATTGCGACCAGAAGGTCGACGAACTGTCCAGGCTTCAGAAGGACGTCAATCAGGGCTTCGGCGCCCATGACGCCATACTTCGCCTGAAGGTCGGCGTCCTTGAAGTTCGGGTCCACGCAACAGGCGATCACCAGGCGGTTATTGTAAAGGTCCATATCGGTTTCCGTGGTCTTCTGGTGGGTCTTCTTGTCGAAGTTCACCTTCTGACAGGTCTTCCGAAGGGCCTTGTTCTCGCCCTCTGTAATCGACTTGACGGTGAAGGGGACTGGGAAGCCGCTGATCGCGACTTCCGCCGTCACCTGTGCGCGCTCTTCGCTCTGCATAAGAAATTCCTGAAGTTTACCCATTTGTTAGTCCTCCTTCTGAATGGTGGTGGTTAAATCTTATTGAAGGCCTTCAGAATGTCGAAGTCCTCAAAGGTGAAGTCCGCGTCTTCGTCCAGGGCGTCGTCGCTGTCGCCGTCCAGCTTCGCCAGGATCACGGAATCCAGGTTACAGCCGATCAGAAGGGTCGTCTGTTTGCCGGCGGCGGATTCTTCGTCGTCGTTCTCGACGACCATGTCGAAGTAGACGTCCACGCCGGTTTCCTTCCACTGGCGGATCAGTTCGCGGAACAGGGGCGTCATGTAGTAAAGGGTCATGGAGCCGGTCCCGTTGGCGCCGGTGGTCTTATGGCCCGTCATGCGCTTCCCGATCGCCTTCACTTCGGACTTGCTCTTCTCGACGGTGGCTTCGATGGTCTTCGCGAAGAACAGTTCTTCGTTGTTGCCGTTGATCTTCGCGTAGGCACGGCCGGCCTTGCCGGAAATGGTATCAGGTGCGTTCAAAGTCTTCATTCTGGGTCACTCCTTTCGTCAGTTCACGACGACGGTCATATAAAGCTTTTCCATGCTGTCGTTCGGCTGAAGGGCGCAGTCGACAGCGACGTCGCGCTTCCCGTCGCCCTGCTGAACGGTGATGTCGTCGGACTTGAAGTTGCTGATCGCGTCGATCGACTGATACTGAAGGGCCAGGGACACCAGGTCAGCCTTGAAAAGCTGGCGGCCGGTGTCGCTGTTCGTCACCAGGCCGATATAGGATTCGCCGAAGATACGGGCGACGTCGTTCGCCCAACCGTCCATGACGCGGACGACGCGGTTCGACGTCCAGTCGGAAGACATATTCTGGCCGATGGTGGTCAGGCTGTTGATGTCCGTCAGGACACGGGCCTTTCCGTAGTCGGCATAGAATACGAACTCTCCGGCCTTGATCGCGGCTTCGAACTGGGACTTCGTATATTTGACGTCCACGTCCACGGCGTCGTCGTAGGCGGTGTTCGTCAGGGATTCGTTCACTTCCGCGCCGGCGGAAGCACCAGTTACCCAGGCGACGGCCTGGTCGCCGGTGACGGTGGTCCCGTTGGTCAGGACGACGCCGTTCTTCACGTTGATCAGGCCCATGTGGTCGCCGACGTAGCCATAAAGGACGCCGACGATCTTCTTCCCTTCGTCGTCACGAAGGCGCTTGACGAAGGCCGCATACAGGGACTTGATGTCCTCCACGGTGCCAGGGTAGCCGATCACGTTGAAGGTTTCCACTTCGAAGGCCGTCAGGGCGGCGGTGTGCTTCGAAGCGTTGACCGTGGCGTTCGTGCCGCCGGTCAGCGCGGTCGCGGTTGCGGCCGTCAGGGTGGCGACGGTGCCGAAGGTGACGAAGTCATTCGCGACCAGGGAAGCGGCTCCGCCGGACTTCGCGACGGTCTGGCTGTCCATGACCATATCGTCAAGATAGGTCACGACGTCCATTTTCGTCGCGTCGTCGACGTTTGTGACCACGGCGACCTTGATCGCGTTTCCGCGGGTGCCGCCATACTTCGCGGTAACGGTCATTCCGCCGACCGTGCCGCTGGACTTCGTGCCGCCGCCGTTCACGCGGTAGATCAGAAGGGTCTTCGCGCGCTTCATGGCTTCGCGAACCAGAAGGATATTCGCGTCGGTGGGATCGTAGCCGAAAACCTTCAGGCTGGTCGCGTTGAAGTCCGCGGCGTCCAGCTTGAAGACCTGGCCTTCAGGTCCCCAGTTCAGTTCCAGGGGAAGGGCCGCGACGCCGCGTTCCCCCATTTTGGCGTTCGTTCCCATGCTCACGTAGTTGATGTAAGCGCCAGGAAGAACCTTGTTCTGTACGGTGAAAGAACCTCCACCAATAGGCATAGTTACACGCTCCTTTCAAGGAAGTCGGTCACAAGGCGGACCGCTTCTTCCCGTGTGTAGGTCTGGCCGTCCTTCAGGATCGCCGCGACGGCGTCCCTGGGGACGCCCAGGGTTTTAGACTTGACCAGTTGTTCCTTTGTGAAGACCGGCGCTTCCTGGTCGACGGCGACGGTCTTTTTCTTCTGGGCCATTTGTCAGACCTCCGATTTGATCGTGTTGTTCTGATCCAGATAATACATGGACGGGATCACGTCGGGCGTGATCACGAAGTTCAGTCGGGCGTCGAAGCGGAAGGAAAAGAACCGTTCGTCGCCGTCCTGGTTTGCCGCGATGTTCGTCAGCCGAAGCGACCGGAAGACGTCCGTCCCGTCCTCGGTCTTCTCGAAGACGGAAAGGGTTTCGAAGTCGTCCAGCATAGCTTCCAACCAGGTATTGAAGGACAGGTTGTCCCTGTCCGCCTGAAGATAGCAGACTTCGAACCGCGTCGTCCTGACGCGGCGGCGGTCCAGCTTCTGTTCCTGGGTGGTTTCGATCACGCGGACATAGAAGTTCCCGTCAGCTTCGGCCGGAATCCGGTTGACGAAGACATGGCGGACGGGCCACCTGGCGATCAGCTTCTTTGCAATCGCTTCCAGGAAGTCGTTCAAGGTCACGACAGATCACCGTCCTTTACTTTGATTTCCTGGTGGGTGGCATACACCGACGGGCGGCCGATCACTTCGAACGTCACTTCCTGGGTGCTGGAAGGGTCGTCGCGGCCGAACCGCTTCACGACGATCGTGTCGCCAGGAAGGACCTTCAGGTCCGTACCGGCAAAGACGACGGCGTCGTGGTCGATGTTCTGTTGTGCGTTTGTCTGCATACTGCTGTTTGTGCCTGAATACGACAGCGCGCAAATGATACCAGAATACACCACGTCGGGGACGCTTGCGGACAGGCCGTTCGCGCCCCTTTTAGGTGCTGTCCGGTAGACGGTGGCGGTGTCTTCATAGGTCGATTCGATCGCGGCGCGCTCCGCCGCGGGGCTTCCGAAGGCCATTCCGTCACCACCTTAACTTCCGATATTCGTTCAGGACTGTCTTCCAACCGAAGAAGTCGCCGTTGTCGTTTCCCAGGTTGAAGGTGCCGGCCGATCCGGAAGAACCGGAACCGACCGCGAAGGACGTCTGGACGTCGCCGCGCTTCACGGAAGACACGGCACCAGGCGCCGCCGCGGTGGTTCCCAGTCCGGCGGCCTTGTAGTAGCTGACGCACATGACAGCCAGGACGTTTTCCAGTTCCAGGGGGAGTTCGTCCCAGTTGATATAGCGAAGGACCAGGGTCTGAACGGTCTGGATCACATATTCCAGAACGTCGTCCTGGTCCTCCGTGGTGATCCCCAGAAGGGTTTTGACCTTCTGAAGGACCGTCTGTCCGGACATAAGCGTCCGAAGGACTTCGGCCCTTTCAAGGTCAGTCAGGCCTTCCAGGGAAGCAAGGATTTCTTTCAGCATGATAGACCACCTTTCGGCGGCCCCGTCAGTTCTGCTTCAGGGCTTCGATCTGGTCGATGATCTCCGCCTTCTTCGCGCCGTCAGGGACCGCGATTCCGGCTTCCTGGGCCATTTCCAGAAGTTCGTCCTTCGTGAACTTCGACAGTGGCTTGTCGCCGTCGCCAGGGGCGGCGACAGGCTCCGGATCGTCGAAGGGGATCAGGTCAGGGGACTTCTGGAACTGTTCCAGAACGAAGTCGCTATGGGGTTCCAGGATCGCGCCGGTTCTAATGTGCTTGAACTTCACGTTCTGTTCCTCCTTTCAAACGGGCGTCACGCCGATCAGGCGGAAGTGACGCTGGTGGAGTAGGTGAAGATCAGGTCGGGGGTCAGGGCCTTCGTGCCGTAGTCGAAGAACATGGACACGCCGTAGTCGTTGGACAGGGGGATCTTCTCCGGCTCCTTGTAGGGGTAAATGACCGCCGGCTGGGCGATCGCGCCTTCGATCATGGCGACACCGTGACAGGTGGTGGTCTTCGTCTTCGTGGACTCCACGGTTTCGGTCTTCACGGGAAGATTGATGGAGGAATAGACGCGGACGCCGTGGAACATGGCGAAGTCCTCCGCCGCGGTGTCGACGTTGGCGTTGTTGGTGTTCTTGTCCAGGTAGTTTCTGGCCTTGCCGTAGGTGACGGGGTCCAGAACCAGGCGGATCAGGTTACGGGGAACGCCGCGGACGTAGTCGTTCTTCACGGTTTCCACGCTCTGGATCAGGCCTTCCAGGATTTCTTCGATCGTGGCGCTGGCGTCGTGGGTGTAGGCGGTGCCGGCGTCGAAGGCGGTCTGGAAGAAGGCGGCGTCGAACTCTGCGGCCACGGTGTCGACGTGGTTGTCGGCGCGGCGCGCCATGATGTTCGTCACGCCGAAGGTGTCCAGGTCGAACTTCGCGGCTTCCTCGACGATCTCGCGGTGGTTGTCCAGGTTAACAGGGGTCGGGGGAACGGTGATCGCGGTTCCCTTGTTCGCGGTGCGCGCGGTGCCGTAGGGCTGGGACGCGCTGTTCTTGAAACGCTTGAACTCGACGGAACCGCTGGCGGGGTTGCCGGTGTATGCCTGGGACTTCAGGCCCTGGGCCAGTGTGTCCTTCTGAATGTTCGCGATCACCAGGCCGGACAGTTCGGCCAGGTCGGCCTTCGTGGAACCGCTCTGGATCAGGCTGATAGCTTTAGTTCTTGCCATTGTGTATCATTCCTTTCGTTTTTTGGTGGTGTAGTTTACAGGCAGACGGGGCCGTCTACCTTGCCGGCCGCCGGCGGCGTCTTCGGGCCAGGATCGGCCGGCGTCGCGCCGTGGACGGGCGGGGTCTTTGCGGGGTCTTCCTTGAAGAGGTACGCCTTCGACTCCTTGATCGGCTTCAGAAGGCCTTCCAGGTCAGTTTTCAGGCTTCCGTCGTCGCTGACTTCGATCTTGTCCATGTCCAGAAGGCCGATGATGTCGGAAGGGTCATAGACCTTCCCGTTCAAGGCCATCTGAAGGGCGGATCGCTTGCTGATCTTCGCAAGTTCGGCGGCGTGGGTCGTCTGAAGGGTGTCGAACTTCTCCTTCGCGACCTTGACGTCGTCCGCGATCTTCGCCGGATCGCCGGAACCGCCGACAGCTTTCAGGGCTTCCGCGGCCGCCTTCAGGGCGTTTTCCGCGCTGGCCTTCCCGCTGTTGGCGCCGTTGTACTTTTCGGCTGGAACGAAGGTCCCGTCATTGCCGACCACCAGGTCGACGTCCTTTCCGTCCTTGCCCTTGCCCTTCAGCGCCGTTTCGACCTGTTTCGCCAGGTCTTCGCCCAGAAGATTTCTGATTCCTTCAATGATCATAGGTGTTCCTTTCTCCGCTGTTTATATGGCGGCTTCCACGCCCTTCGCGGTCCCGTCTTGTCGCCGGACGGGTACGGCTGATTTTATGAAAAAGACGCCGCCAGAAGGCGGCGCCTGTTCCACCTGGAAAAGGGTATAAGAAAACGCCGGCCGACCGGCCGACGTTCACTTCTTCTTCAGTTGTGACGGAAGGAAGTCCTTGAACAGGGCGTCTTCAATCGTGTTCCCGTTTTCGTCGAAGAACTCGACGGTGTAGGCTTTTCCGTCGCCCTGGATATAGACGACGGTCCCTTCCGTGCCGGCTTTGACGCCGGTGTCATGGTCGTCTTCCAGAAGGACGACGGTGTCATATAATTCAAACATAGGCTGTCACTTCTTCCTTTCCGGCGTTGCCGTGATGAAATGCGGGGTCTTCCCGCCGTTGTCGATCTGCCATACGGTGTTCAGGCGAAGGAACCGGTCCTTCCGGCCGTACAGGATCACGGGGACGGTGTACCGTTCGCCGAACTGCGTGGACACGGTCTTCGTCACAGGGGACTTCTGGACCTCCGTCAGAAGTTTCTTCTGGAAGGTTTCCCAGTTTTCCACATTGTAGCCCAGGACCTTGTTGATCACATGGGCCTTTTCCTTCCCGCGGGGGTGTTCGTGGTTCAGAAGATAGCCCTGAAGTTTGTCCTGGGGCGCCGACGCGGACGCCGCTTCGGGAAGGGTGCCGCGGCTGGCGGTGCTGTTGTAAAGGCGGACCTTCGCCTTCATCTGGCGCCATTTCTCCGGATTCGTGTATTTCACGTTCTGGAAGGCGTCCAGGGTGGACGGGACTTCGCCGTCCGGAAGGACGCCCAGGAAGGCGTCGAATTGCTCCTGGTCTGCCTTGATATTATACGCTTTCTTCCGTTCGACTTCAACAGAACCTTGACCGTTCGCGGCCGTCTGCCGGCTGTACCATTCCTGATAGGTGGTCCGCTTCGGCATAGGCTCCCCGCTGTTCAGCCAGTCCAGGGCCTCTTCTGGGTCATATTCGACCGTCGTACAGCGACAGTTCGGGTGAATGGGCGGGTAGTTGACGCCAGGTTCCGCGTCGGACACCTTAAAACGCCGGCCGTCCAGGCCGCCGCAAGTGTCACAGGTGCGTTCATTGACCGCGGCTATATATTCATATTCCGCGACGCCGGCTTCCTTGTAGGCCTTCCTGTCGGCTTCTGCGTGGATATGGGCGGTTTCGGTGCGGATCAGGCGTTCGGCGTTTTTGTAGGACTGGCCCATTCGGGAAGAAAGGGCGGACGCCATAACGCCCACGCTCTTTCCATGAATCAGGCCCTGGGTGATGATCTCCCTGGTGTTGAAGACCAGGGCCTGTTTCGACTGCCACAGGCGATCGGAGAACATGGCGCCGGACCAGGGATAGGACACGGCGTCTTCGACGGCGGAAGCGTCGATCTTCGCGATCTCATTGTAGAAGCCGGCGCGGCTTTGGAGGTCATAGGACTTCTTGTAGTAGCCTTCGACGAAGCCTTCGCCCAGTTCTTCCTTCATCTGCTCGACGCCGCGTTTCCACAGGTCGTTCAGGATCAGGTCAATTTGACCTTGAAGGGCTTCCAGGCGGGAAATGGAACTGTTAGCCGACAGGGCGTCCAGTTGCGCCTTCAGGACCGCCTTCACGCTGGGGTCGGTGGTGGCTTCGATGGTGGCGACATAGTCGCCCAGGGCGGCCTTCCATTCCTGGAACTCCTTCCGGTTGAGAAGGCGGACCGCATGGTCGTAGGTCAGGCCGTACTTGCCGGCGTACTTCGAATAGAAGCTGTCGATCTCTCTTCGGATCGACTTCGCCGCGGCTTCGTACTCTCTGAACATTTTCCCAGACAGTTTCGCGCCGCGAAGATAGGCTTCATTCTCACGCGTCAGGGCGCGTTCGGCCCAGTAGTCACGGTTATTCGTCGCCATCGGCTCCACCGCCATTCACGGGGTCGCCCTGGCCGTTCTGGCCCTTGCCGGCGCCCAGGGCGTCGCCGAACAGGCCTTCGCCGTATTCCTCCATAGCGGCCTTCTTCTCCGCGTCGATCCGCTCCATTTCTTCGTCGACGTCCGTCACCCATGGGTGGTTCTGAAGGATCGTCCGCTTCGACAGAAGGCTTTCGCTGGCGACGGCGTTCTGAATCACGTCGGTTTCGTTGACGGGGAGGTCCATGTTGAAGACGATGTCGAAGGATTCCTTCGAAAAGTCGCCCTTGCCGGCGATCTGAAGGTAAACGTCGATGAACAGTTTCAGGCGCTGGAAGGTGTCTTTCAGTTCGGTCGCCAGGGAATCGCAGTCGGACGACAGGTCCATATAGCGGAAATTGATCGCCGTTCCGGACGCGTTCCCCAGGTCAGGGTCCTTCGTATCGACGGCCGCGGCGAAGTCATAGACGTCGCGGCGCTGTTTATCCAGGAAGGCCATGACGGCGTCGATATTAAGATCGGCCTGAAGTTTGTCCACACCGCCGTCGGTGGTGACTTTGATCGCCATGTGTTCCTTCAGGTCCTTGATGAACTCGCCCAAGTCCTGGCCGCCGTAGTTCTTCAGGATATAGATGAACTTCGCCACGTCGCGGAGAACATCGGCGGTCACGGACGTCTGCCAGTTGATGTCGTCGATCAAGTCCTTGATGAAGTAGCAAAGGGGAAGTTCCTCTTCGTTGTACTTCAGCCAGACGATCGGGACGGTGTCCCAGTTATAGGCATTGTTGCCGACGGTGAAATGGGGTTCGGTGTAGTCGTTGGCTTCGTCGCCGTGTTCGGTGTCGACGATAAAGTCGCCGGCGATTGTGCCGGCGAAGGCGTCTGTTTTGAAATACTTGACGCCGCCGGTCCACCACAGTTCGGCGTGGGTGATTGTGTGCTTCCTGGTGCCGATGTAGATCACCTGGTCATAGAAGCGAATGAAGGCGTCCAGCTTCGTTCGCTCCGCGTCGCGCCAGATCGGGACCAGTTCCGCGGACGGGATTCGCATGAAGGCCAGTTTCCCGTCGTCGAAGTAGGGCTGAAGCCACGCGATACCGGACTTCACGGCGCCCTTCCCCAGGGACTTGATCTTCCGGCGGAAGGTCTGGTCGAAGACGTCGTTCAGTGCGTCGCCGTAGGAACTGTTCTTCGTGTCCACGGTGAAGGGCTTCCCCAGAAGGTAGTTCGCCTTCTGGTCGACCAGCTTCTTCAGAATCGGGTGTTCAATCCTGGTATTCGACCGGTTCGCGACGTCGTTCGTCTTCCGCTGGACGTCGGTCCGGTTTCTGTAATAGGCTTCGGCCTGGATCATGTTCGCGTACTGCTCGGACGCCTTGAACTCCCTGATCTCTTCGGTCACGATCTGGGCCAGGGTCATTGTCGCGTGGTCCGGATCGGAAATGATCATATTGATCCGGTCCATGACGGAATATTCGGCCATGTGGTGTCACTCCCTTATTTCAAAACTTCAATAGCGGAACCGCGGCGGAGTCGTTCGACGGAATAGCGAAGGGCCGCCATAGCGTCGTCCATGAACTCCACGGGTTCGTCGATATAAAGGCCCGTGGTCGGGTCCTTTTTCCACTTCCATTGTTGAACTTCCTTCAGGACGTTCACACAGGAAGGGTGAATGTGGATTTTCCGGCCCTTCAGCCAGTCGATTTGTGCCTTCACGCTTCCAGGCTCTTTCTTCACAGGGTAGGCACGGAAGCCGGCCTTCTGCCAGGTCTTGATCCGGTCCGGCTCCGCAGAATCACAGAACATTTCCACACGCCGGTCGACCTTCGCCTGATTTGCAAGGCCGATGATCTCTTCGGTGTCCTTCTCGAAGACGTAGATTTCGGAACAGATATAGACTTCTCCGTCCTTCCAGCCGACGCCCAGGATCGCGTTCGCGTGGTTATAGCCGAAGTCCTGGCCGTAGTAGAAGGCGTCAAAGGCGTCCATGTTGACCTTGAAGTCGTGGACTTCGAAGTTCGTCAGGATCAGGCCGCCCAGTTCGCCCCATTCGCCCAGGCCATAGACGCGATAGCCTTCAGGGTCTTCTTCCTTGCGGCGCTCCATGCGGCGATAATAGGCGGGGTCTATGAACCGGTTCGTCTTATAGGTGGAATGATGGGCCAGGACGTCCGGATCGGCCTTGTCGAAGTATCTGGCCTTGATCCAATGCGTCGCGCTGACGGGGTTGAAGGTCATTGTGATCTGGTAGTACAGGTTCGGATTCATGCCGTCCAGCTTGCCGCGAAGACGGTCGTCCAGAATGTCGACGTCTTCTGAAAGAAGTTCCGTCGCTTCCTCGCACCATATCCAGACCAGTTTTCCGTTTTTGAAGGTGATGGACTTCACCTTCTCCCGCTGGCGCTGGTCCTTCACGCCGCGGAATATGATCCGGTTCCCCGTGATCTTACATTCCAGGGCCAGGGGGTTCAGGTTGACCTTCCAGAAGCGGTCAGCGTATGGGCCGAACATTCGATAGATCGCGGCCTGAAGTTCCGCGAAGGTGGAATCGCGGTTCGTTTCCTCGATCTTTCGGACTACCAGAAGGTTCGCGCCGGTATAGGCGGAGTCAGACAGTTTCGCTATGTAGTCCTGGGCGATGTTCACGGATTTTCCGGAACCGGCCGATCCCTTCAGAATACGATAGCGGCCGCGCCACTCATTGACAGGGCGGAAGACTGGGTTGAACTGGGCGGACGCCTTGAACTCAATCTTCGCCGCCGTAGTCATAGTTGATCACCACCGTCACAGGTGCGTTCCCTTCGGGATTGTCCTTGAACATTCCCAGGTGACGACCACACAGTTCCAGGGCCTTCAGCTTGTCAGCCATCTTCACTTCGCGTTCGATTGCCTGTTCAATGACAGGTTCGCCGTCTTCATCGAAGTCCTTGTGTGGGACATACTTCACCTTGACGCCGGCGATCACCGCCAGGTCGTCGTCGGTGGCCGTGTCCAGGACTTCAGCCGTGTTCAGGTCGATCACGTCCTTCGGGTTCAGGAAGGCGATCCGGCCCAGTTCGCGAAGGACGCGGTCGGCGTTGATTCCCGTCCGTTTCGACCTTTCGGCCATCGCCTGGTCAATGCGCGCGCGAATTTCAGGTTTCTTCAGCAATTCAAATCCAATGCTTCCCGCGGAATCCGGAGAATATCCGGCGCGGATCGCGGCCTGGGTCGCGTTCAGGTCGATCAGATATTCTTCACAGAAGACTTCATTCTTCTTCGTGATCTTCGCCATGATTCACACCGTCCTTTCTTCGTGGTCCTCTGAAAGCGGGTACAAAAAAGACGCCCCCGAAAGGACGTCTTTCTGTACCCTATTCAAAAGGAGGGGGAACACGCTGTTCCCGACTATAATTCTACCACATGGTTTTCCAGATTGAAAGTCTCATGTGTATTCACCTGTATTCATCTTTCAGCGGAAGGAATCGGATTTATACATGGCGGCGAATAGGGAATCCAGGGCCGTTTTCCTCTGGCGGTAGATCGTGGCCTTTGCCATGTGGAGGAAACCGGCCGCTTCTTTGTAGGATCGGAAGGGGTAATACAGGGCCAGAAGGACGCACTTCGATTGACTGTCCATTCCCAGGATCGCGGACAGGACGTCTTCGATCTGTTGGGCCTGACGTTCCAGGGTGCCGATCCGTCGGGCGGCGGTGTTCCGGCGCTTCTCTGCCCGTGTGACCATGTTCACCATTCGGGCGTCTGGGTCTGGGGAAGACTGTACGCGGACGCCGGCGTCTGAAAGCTGTCCGGAAGGGAAGGCGGATTCCAGGATTTCCTTCAGGTCTTCGGCCAGGGCGGCCCGCTCCGCCGCGATCTGGGATTCTATGACGCGCGCTTCCTGGTCGTGGTTGCGAAGGACGTCCATGACGCGGAAGCGTACCCAGGCCTTCCGCTTCTCTTCCTTTTCATTCTGATCCATGCGTTTCACCGCCTTTCTTCTTGGGTGTGTCAGAACGGAAGTTCTCCGTCTTCGTCTTCAATCTCCGTGAACTGCTGGCTTCCGCCGGCGGCCATCTGGTCGGCGGCGTAGGAACCGGCGCCCTGGTCCTTGCCGTCTGCGAACTCCACGGAATCGGCGATCACTTCAACCGACTTCCGGTCGTTCCCGTCCTTGTCCTTCCACTTCCGGACCTGGATCGAACCGGTCAGGGCGACACGCTTCCCCTTGCGGAAATACTTGTCGACGAACTCCGCTGTGGACCTCCACGCCACGCAGTCAATAAAGTCCACGGCGTCACGCTGGAAGCGGCGGTCGACGGCCAGGGCAAAGGACACGACAGGCGTCCCCTTCTCCGTCCGTCTTAATTCCGGATCACGGGCCATTCGGCCGATCAGTTGAACTTGATTCATGGTGTCACCGTCCTTCAGAATCGCTTCCCGTGCTTATAGGGGCGGTCGGCGTTGTATGCCATCTTCTCTTCGATCACAGCGTCCAGGTCGATTCCCAGGTGTCCGCACAGGTCAGCGATCCGGATCACGGCGTCGGCCAGTTCCACGGCCACGCCTTCGGGCTTCTGGTTTCTGTACTGACAGGCGTCTTCGTGGCCGTACTGGAAGCACTCGGTTTCGTCCGCGGGGTCGCAGGGAAGGGACGGGTCGCCCTCCGTGCAATGATACCAGACCAGGGGCCGGCCGGCGCGTTCCTCTTCCAGGGCTTCGGAAAGTTCGCTATGGATCAGCGCGATCGCCGTCCCGAAGGGAAGGGGTGGGTCCCAGAAGCCGTGCTTGACGGCGTTGTCGTGTGCCTTCTGAACGATGTCTTTGATCTCCATGTCTGTTCTGTTTCCTTTCTGCACGATAGCAAGTCGGACTTCGTCCTCTTGCCCGTGCTATCATTTGATTTCAGCTTCTTTCAGTCGTTCACTATGTAGAACCGGACATTCTGGCGGCCGAACTGAAGGGCGTCGTCGTGGCTCTCGAAGTAGACGTCGATCTTCTGGCCCTGGATCGCTCCGCCGCGGTCCTGGACGACCATTTCGCCCAGGCCTTCCACGAACAGGACGGTCCCTGGCGGGTAGATCGACCAGTCGGCGGCGATCGTCACGCCCTGGACAGCTTCGGCGCCGCTGGCGGTGTAGACGATCCCGTCCGGCCGGTTCAGCGCCCAGGAACCACAGCACCGTTCACATGGACAGTACGCGGTCGCCACGGCTTCGATCCACTCCGGTTCCAGTTCTGGGTCAGACTCCGGAACTGTTTCCGTTTCGGAAATGGTTCCAGAAGGCCCCTGGAAGGCCGCTGGCGGCGTTTCCTGGGCGGGGGGTCCGTTTACACTTCCGGCGTCTTCGGAACACGCACCGGCGAAGGACGTCAGCACCAGGGCCGTTCCCGCGATGATGGACAGGACGCCGGTCAGAAAACGCTTCATCATGTGGGTTCACCTTCTTTCTGTTCTTCCTCTTCCGGTTCGGGGATCGGCCGAAAGCAATCGCACCGGACGACGCGGTCGTCGTCGGCGTGGATCGGGTTCGGCCGCCCCTGGTCGAAGGCTTCCACACACGCCACGCAGTAGTCGCCCAGGCGGCCGCGCGCGGGGTCGTCGATGAACTGGATATTGTCGCACTTCCGACAGTTGAAGTCGTAGCGCCACTTCGGCAAGTTCTTACGCCTTCTTCCGATCATGGCTTTGCTTCCTTTCTATGGGTTGTCCGCACTCCGGACACTTGCGCGGGATTCCGGCTTCAGTCCGTGCAAGGTCGGCACAGCAGAAGGGGCAGACGAAGACGTCGCCGCCTTCAAATATGGAATACTGGATCGCCGGCGGGACTGGCGGGGCGTTTCGGCTCTTCATGGTGTCAGAACAGGGACAGGTTCTTCCCGAATGTGATCCGGCCGTTCTGACAGGCGGTGTCGCCTTCCTTTCGGTATTCAGGCCAACCGTCACACAGGATCGAACCGTCCGTCATTTCACCGTGCTTTCGGTCGCAGTCGTGGCAATATTCCGGCCGCGTCCAGGTCTTCGGCTCGAAGTGTGGACAGGCCGGCACTTCTGCATAGACGCGGGTCTTCGTCCCCGTCCGCGGGCGTTTGCAGATCGCGCCGGCGGTTTCATCGAAGCCCAGGTAATGGGTCCTATACTGACGGCCGTTTGTCCCTGGGATAGGTTCCCAGGGACCGACGACCATCTTGTCATAGTCGCCGAAGAACTCACAGTCGCCGCACCTGTTCACACCCGTCGCCGCCTTTCCTGATCTCCCAGATCACCTTCTGGCCGTCTGGGTATTTCTCTGGTCGCTCCCGCGGTCGGCTTGGGACGGACCAGCCGGCCGCCTTTGCTTCCGTCATTCCGACCTTCCGAAAGCCGGCGGCCCGAAGGCTGGCGCCGGATTCCTCCGGAAGGGTGTATGTGATGATCCGGCTATATCCCATAGCGCGCGCCGCGCGCCATGCCGCACTGTAAAGGGCGCTGTTTGCGTTCCGGTTGTCGTCCAGTACACAGACGCGGGTCACTTCGACGGTCCGTCCGTCGTCCTGGCGCCGTGCTATCGGGCGCCCTACGATAGCGACACCGACCAGGGTCCCGTCCCGCTCGATCCCGACGCTGAACTTGTGGCCCTGGGGCGCTACATTGTGCCGGTGATGGGCGGTTACAAAGGCGCGGGCCGTTCGAAGTGTCACAGGAACAAGGTTGAAGTCCGTCATTCCTGTTTCCATCCTTCCAGGGCCGCTTCGGCCGCTTCCTTTGTCAGGAAGACCGTCTTCCCGATGTCGTGTTCGGTGAACTGCTCGGACGACCAGGCCGTCGTTCCCAGGCGTCCGCGAAGGACGCTGAAGGACGTCAGGCCGTCCGCTCCCGCTCCGACGAACATGACGGTCGCCGACACGACGCGGCGGCGCCGGATCAGCCAGACAGTCCCGTTCGGCTTCACAGGGAGAATCACGCCGTCGCCCTCCTTCCGTCATACCTGGCCGCCAGGGCCATTTCACGGATCGCGTCAGGGATCAGAAGTTCCAGGTATTCGTCGCCACGGTCCAGGCCCAGGGCTTCGTTCTGGAAGGCCATCTTCCGTCTGGCGTATGCTTCCGCTTCGTCGAAGACCGCCTTCGGCACCTTCACGCCCAGGGTCCGGTCGACGGACGCCCGAAGGCGCCGCCGACTGATCCACTGGCGGATCGTCACATGGTCATTCATGGCCTTCCACCGCTTCGCCGCCGTCGGATTCCAGAATGATTCCAGATTCCGCGAAGAAAGCCGGCCGGACGCCGTTGTAGCCGAAGTACGCGTAGCTGTCGTTCAGACTGCCGTCCGTGGTGACAATGCGCGCGTTGTGCGCGTAGCCGGCGTACGGGGTGACAAGCCACCACCAGTTGTCCAGGGCCAGAATGGCCTTGTACTTCAGGAACAGGGCTTCGGGAAGAAGGCTGATCTTCGCCTTCATGTTGCCGTAGCCGAAGCCGCCGCGATGGTCAGCCAGGGACCAGGCCGCTTCCACGATGTTCGCGGAACGGATCGGGCCGCCGGCGGCGTCGAAGGCCGCCAGGAAGGGGCCGTTCAGTTCGTCCTTCAGATAGGACAGGCTGAAGTCGTTCGGATAAGGGGTAGGGGCTTCCTCCGGACGGGTCTTCAGGGGTTCCATGGAGAAGGGACGCCACGCGACCGCCTTGTCTGCGATCAGAAGGGTCGTTCCGTTGGCCATGTGATCTAGGACGCGGACGTCGATCGGGCCGGCGTCAAAGACGGTCCCAGGGGTCAGGTCCTTCAAAGTCTTAATATTTGCCATGTCGTTTTCCTCCTTCGAATATCTCGATAGTCACTTCCACGCGGGGGTTCTTCGGGTCCACGGCGAAGTCGTCCGTGAAGCCCTCGATCTGGTTCCAGCCGTCGTTCACCAGGACGCCGGCGTGGACCAGGCTGTCCTGAATGAACTTCTTCGCGAAGGCGACGTTGTCCTTGTCGCGGCGGCGGTTCGGCTCGATCCAGCGGTAATGAATGATCACCGGCCGGTCGAAGCGGACGCCGCGAAGCTGGGTCTTTACCATGAAGCCGATCACGTTTTCGGCCTGTTTCTTCATGGCGGCGGCCTTGTACTTGCCCTTGACGGCGCGTTCCGCGTCTATGTACTCATTCAGGCCAGGTAAAAGGCCAGGGATCGTCACTTTCCAGGTTTCCACTTGCGGCCCTCCTTCACATTCCCAGGATTTCCTTCGCCCTGTCGCGGCGCGCGGCCGCGTTGACGGTCCTTCTGGATTCTCCGGCCAGTTTCAATTTGATCGGACACATTTCCAGGACGCGGTCATAGATTCGGGCGTAGCCCATAGACGACGGGTTTCGAAGATCGTCCAGGGACAGGTTCGTCGTCACGATCAGGGGCTTCCCCGAACGGGACCTGGCGTCGACGACGTTGTAAATCTGCTCGACGGAATAGGACGTGTCCCGCTCGACGCCCAGGTCGTCGATCACCAGGCAGTCATAACGGTTCAGTTTGTCCAGGAAGCTTTGCTTGTCCTCTCCGAAGCCCTGAAGGCGGTTCATAATGCGGGGGAAGTTCGTCACGCTGGCCTTCACACAGCGGTCGATCAGGGCGTTCGCGATACAACAGGCCAGGAAGGACTTTCCGGTCCCGACGCCGCCATAGAACAGGATTCCGATATTGTCAGCCTTCATTTCGTCCCAGTGGTCGACGTACTTCCGGCACACGTCCGACACGGCGGGGTTCCGGTTGTCGTCCTGGGCGAAGGTGTTGACCAGATAGGACGGGTCCGTGATCCCGTCGCGGCGAAGCCGTTCGCAGTCCTGGCGGAACTTGATTCGCTCTTCTTCCTTGCGCTGGGCTTCCTGGCGCTCTTCCTCGCACTTGCACATGACCGGCACCGTGACCACCTTCGGCGGGTCGGTGTCCAGTTCCAGGCGGTGTTCCTTCCTGGTGCGGCACCGGCCGCAATACAGAAGACCGTCTTCGCCGTGGTAGTCGCCGGCGCGCTCATGGCCGCGTCTGGCGTTCTGGGCGATGGTTTCCAGTACGTCGGTGAAGTCATTCATGGTCGTCACCGCCCAGGAAGTCGTCCCCGTCGCCGTAGTCCTTCGCTGCCGGCGGAACGGTGGCCGGCTTCACGCCGGCGGACTCGTTCCAGCGTTCGCCGCGAAGGAAGGTCGCGGGGTAGGGAATGAAGCGACCTTCGTCCTTCGTCCATTGTTCGGACCGCTTCCAGCGTTCCACGCCGGCCACGATCCGGTCGACAAGGGCGTCGTCAGGACTGATCTTCTTCCAGACGGCCACGGCGTCCTTCTTCCCGACGCGTCTGGGATAAGAAGCCCAGAACCGGTCAAAACCGTCCGCCGCCCCGCGCCCCGAATGGGCGCGCTTCTCGTTTTCGTTATCGTTTCCGTTTTCGTTCTCGTTTACGTTTACGTGGACATTTGCAAGCATTTGATTTCCATTCGCCTGTTTGCATTTGCTATCAAACGAAGACGGTTCAGGGTATTTGCTGGACTTCGCCCTGGTCTGTTGGCATTTGCCCCAGTTCAGAAGTTTCAGGTACTTCTTCCCGTCTTCGGGGGCCGTGTAGGTACCCACCATGTCTTCCCGAACCAGTTCGTTCAGCCAGGACCGGATTTTCTGTTCGGAAGGGGGCTTCTGGGGGAAGCACAGTGAAGCCAGAATACGGGGGTCGCCATAGTACAGGCCGAAGTCGTCGGCCTTCACGACCAGGCGCCAGAAGAACCGTTCGGCTTCGGCGCTGATCGCGGTCAAAGACTCGCTGATGATGATCGTTTCCTTAATGATACGGCTGGGCATTGTCTACACCACCTTTCACGCGTTGCGCTGGCACTTGCGGCACAGTTCGCGGCCGTACTTCCGAAGGGAATAGTCGCGTTCGGCGTCGCTGATCGGGCCGCCGCACACGGGGCAGACAGCACCGCCGGCGGGGATAGCGGGAGAAGGGGCGCCCTGGGGCGCTCTCTGGGCCGCCTGGGACGTCTGCGCCGCGGGGGGCGGGGTCTGTGCCTGTCGGCCGCTCTGCGCGCTCTGGCGGCTTCCCTGGCCGCCCTGGTTGGCCTTCTTCTGAACGCCGCCTTCGTACAGGAAGCGGACGTTTCCGAAGCGGTCGACGATCGTCAGGTCCACGATCTCGCGGCGGTCGTTGTAGCCGATCTTCGTGACGGAGAACTTGACGTTCGGATAGGTTCGATACACGTCGCGGCCCTGGACCTTCTCGACCTTCCATTCACCGTCGTTCAGTTCGACATAGGTGAAAGGGGCGGAATACAGTTCGCGGCCGATCCCGACGTTGAAGCCGGCGCGTTTGAAGGCGTCGGACGCCTGTCCTTTTTCCTTCTCCGTGTTGCTCTCGACGCCGACGTCCTGTTTCTTTACCCAGGCGGACTTCTCTTCGTCCCAAATCTCGATCGTACAGAACAGGTTCCCGTTGATCAGTTCGTGGGTTCTCTGCCAGTTGCCAGGTCCGAAGACCTGGTCAAGGATTCGCATATCGACACGGGCGTCCTTGTAGAGAAGAAGGACCGCGCCGACCGTCCCGTTCTTCGCCTTGCTGACGGACTGGACGCGACAGTCGATGTCTTCCGCCGTCAGAAGGGGGATTTTCAAGTCCTTCACGGTGATTCCTCCTTACTTGATCTGAAGGTTCCGGTTCTCGACCAGGGCGGCGCCGGCGATGGCCTGTCCGGCCTGGATTGCCTTCTTGATCGCCGTCTTGTCCGGCTTCGTGGTGACGGTGGTCGTCACGAAGTCAGGGGGAAGGGCGGCTTCGTCGTCGATCTGAACCTGGGTGGACTTGCGGAAGCTGATCTTCGTCCTGGCCGTTTCGACCTTGTCACGGCCGACGGACAGCATGGAGGACGCCAGAAGGTCCTTCAAGCGCTCGACACGCTTTTCGGCGGACTTGCGGCGCTCCGCCAGGGCGGCTTCCTCTGCCTTCACGTCGCCGACGAAGGCGGTCAGGTTCTTGATGTAAAGGGCGGTCGCTTCAGCCTTTTCGTCGAAGGCGGCGGAAAGGGCGTCAAGCTGGTCAGCGTTCAGCAGTTCGCCGGTGTCGGGGTCGACCTCGATCGCGTCCAGGGCGGCCAGGAAGTCGGCGCTGATCTCGTACAGGGTGTTATTCATTTCGCGGCGCCCCCTTCCGTCTTTTCCGGTGCCAGGATCAGAAGGGCTTCTACGACCATGCGGTCAACGTCCTTCCAGCCGATTTCGACGCCTTCCTGACGCGCTCCATTGAAGGCGGACAGCTTCGCGATCGCGGCCTTGATATTTGCTTCGGCGGCTTCTGCGCGCGCCTTCTGTTCCTGATACTGCCCGAACCAGGTCTGGGTCTGGCGACGTTCGAAGTCGGCGTCTTCACGGGCTTCCTTGTTTTCGATCAGGATATTCAGCAGAAACGTCTTTACGGCGTCCGTATCATAAAAATTCAATTTAGGCATTGAAAACCTTTCCTTTCCGTGATATGATTCACTTAACCTTTTTGGAATGGGCCGTTTCGGTTGTTGTGGTGACGACGAAACGGTCCTTTTCTGTTTCTTCGATCGTGATCTTCTTTTCGCCCAGAAGGACCAGGGCCTTCACGGCCTGTCCGACCTGAACGGGCGACAGGGTCGCCGTGTACTTCATCTTCTCCGTTCCCTCCTTCCTCCGGTGGTGTCGAAGGCTCCGGCGACGGCCAGAAGGCCGGCCCAGATCAGAAGGAAGCCGAACATTCGGATCGCGCCAGGGAGAAGGGGGACCAGGTCCTGTTCGACGGCTCCGACGCTTCCCAGAAGCGCCAGGAAGGCCACCAGGGAAAGAAGACTGGCCGCGTTGTGGATTCTCCGGCGCGTTCGCAGTTGCCTTGCTCTGGGGGTCATTCTGCCGGCCCCCCCTTCCTCCGGCCGCGTCGGCGAAGGCTTTCCTGGGCGCGCTTCTGGGCCAGGTCTGCGTCGTAGGACGGCCGGAAGTTCTTGTCCAGCTTGTCCCCTTCGCGGCCGCGCTTCAGTTCGGCGTAGATGGTGCGGGGTGCGACGCCGATTTCCTTCGCGATCTGTCCGGCCTTCGCGCCGGCGGCGTAAAGGGCCGCGATCGCCTTTCGGTCCGGATATTCGATCGTTTTGTAACATTCAGCCACGTTTTCACCGTCCTTTCTCTGGGAGAAAATAAAAAAAGTGTAACTGCAAAAAGCCTGTCGACTTAATGCAATTACACTATACACGGGGGCAATTTGAAGATTATACGAAAAAGTTCTTGCAGTCGGACTCTGTTCCGGCTACAATGGAGGTGGTCACTCGAACCAATGCCGTCAAGTCTCCGACCAACAGCCCTGAGACCACAAAGCTGGTGTATACGGTGAAGGAGGTCGCACAGATGCTGGCCATCAGCCAGCGTGCCGCCTACAATCTGTGCAACAGCACCACCGAATTCCGTGTCCTGCGGGCAGGCGGAAGCATCCGCATCCCGAAAGACAGCTTCGATGCGTGGCTCTACCGGGCAGCTTGATAAGGAGGCAAATCTATGGCATATATCACGAAACGCGGCAGCTCTTACAGTGTCCGCTACACCTATCAGGATGAGCACGGCAAGAGCTGCGACAAATGGGAGAGCTTTCCCACCAAAGAGGAGGCGGTCAAACGCCAGAAACAGATCGAGCATGAGCTGGCGACCGGCAATTTCCTGATCCCGTCCACCGTGACGGTGGCAGAGTTCCTGATGGACTGGCTGCCCAAGCAGTGCAGCAAGCACAAGTGGGCACCCAAGACCTACCAGTCCAATCTGGCGCTCATCCAGAACCTCATCATCCCTTATATCGGGGAGATGCAGATGCAGAAGCTGCGGCCTTACCACATCGAAGCCCTGTACGACACCCTGAGCAAGACCCCCTGCGGACAGTATGTGGGCGGCAAGCGGCGAGACCTCTCGCCCAAGCAGCAGAAGCGCACCCTCTCCGGCACTACCCTCCATGAGGTCCACCAACTGCTGCACACTTCCTTTCTGCTGGCGGTGGAGTGGGGCATTCTCATCAAAAGCCCCGTCCCGGTGGAAGCGCCCAAAAAGACCACCCAAGAGCGCAGCATCTGGGAAGTGGACGAAATGCGGGCAGCGCTGGACAGCATGGAGGACCCCATCCTGCATCTGGCGGTGCACCTGACGCTGGTGGGTGCGCTGCGAGAAGGGGAGGTGGCAGGTCTGACCCCGGAGGACATCGACTTTGATGCTGCCAACGGCATGGGCACCTTCACGGTCAGCCGTTCCATGCAACGGGTGCAGAAGGACACGCTGGCACAGGTGGACAAGGGCTGCATCCTCCGCATCTTCCCGGACAAGCTGGAGGGCAGCAAGACCTCCCTCATCCTGAAGGACACCAAGACCGAGGCCTCCTGCCGCACCATCTTTATGACCGCCGCCCTGCGGGAGGAGCTGAAGCAGTGGCTGGAACGGCTGAAAAGGGAAGAAGCTCTCGACCCGGAGCGATACCGCAACAGCGGGATGCTGCTGCGGCTCCCCAACGGTCTGGCGGTGGAGCCGGTGCTCATCCGCAAAAAGTTCCTGAAATGGCAGGATGCGCACCCGGAGTTTCCCCGCATCGTCTTTCATGGTCTGCGGCATTCCAGTGCCACCTATCAGTTGATGATCTCCGGCGGTGACATCAAGGCGGTGCAGGGGACCACAGGTCACGCCAGTGCGGATATGCTGGTGAACACCTACGCCCATATCCAGCAGTCCTCCC
>OAUV01000528.1_pt1 | contig 38257 bp, 20 predicted proteins | sample 1516841 | NCBI WGS metagenome assembly OAUV01 (sample SAMEA2580044, study PRJEB22360) | human gut metagenome | biome: human gut; feature: human-associated habitat; material: faeces | place: Denmark | collected 2008/2010 | reverse complement strand
AAGACGATGAGGCTCCCATTCCGCCGCCAAGCAGCGCCGCCGCGACGATCACACCGGCTACAAGGCCGATGATCTGCTTTTTCTTTTTGCTCAGGTTGTTGAATTTTTCCTTCATAGTAACTTCCCCCTAATTAAATATAGACTTAAATCGAATTTGTGTCAAGAAAAAAGACCGCTGAAGCGGCCTTTTTAAAAGTGATTTTATTATGGAAATGTTTCTTGGACTATTTTTTATCGCTGGCTTTCGCTTTTTCCTCCAATTCGCGGAATTCTTTAAGTACTTGGAGAGAAAAAGGACGGATAGCGGAAACAGATCGATTATCCTCTTTTTCGATTGGATTATAGATTCCTAAGTCTACATCGAGTCGAAAAGAGTTGCTCTGCTTGTCCTTGGTAGATACAATGAAGAAGCCATCAGCATTTTGAACTTTAATCCGTTCTTGAAAATCCCGATCGGAATACAGTTGGGATAGTTTGAGGACTCGAATGCTTTCCAAATTAACGGAACAATAGCAACGCTATCGGAACAATGTTTTTTATTTCTTTTAAAAATAAGATGCAGCCAGCTGGTATGTTTCTTTTCCACGCAGCGCCCGGATACGGTTCTCCTTTTCTGCATCCGATATTTGCATACCAAGAATTTGGGCGGTTTCTTCAGCTTGTACACCACGCGTGAACTGCGTGAGCAAGGTTTCCGAATAAAAAGAACAGCGTGGATCCTCCAACTGCATCAGCTGGGCTTCATCGACTTCCACAAGCAGACCCATCAGAATAATGAACAGCTGCTTTGTGCTGTACCCGGAATTAAAATACTTCCCGATCAGATCATCTGTCATTTTTTGCGATAACGCCACGTCAATGGCCTGTGCTCCAATTTTCTGAGAATAAACTGCGTAGCTGTCCGACCGAAACTCGTATTGCCTGCCGTTTCGTGAGCAGAAGCCGATATGTCTGTCGCGAAATCTTTCAAATTCGTGTGCAAAGTATGCAGACTCCAGATACATTTCCAGTATTGACCGGTAATTTACCAGCCTGTACGTCTTTGAAAACATGAAAATTCTCCTTTTCGGACACGAGTAGTATTCAATATTCAAACTGCGTATAGAGAGGGAACTCCAACAAATTCTTATAGATATTCCCATCGTCATCGATGAAATTGTCTTCCGGGGTACGTCTGGCTTTGACACGTACTGTTTTTCGCCTGCCATTAGAGTAACTGCGTGAGACAAGCGTATAGATTTCATCGCCCGACAGCTTCCTAATCTGCGAGAGCTTATCTTCCTGAGATACAGGCATTTTGAGGATCGGAGCAGTTTTATCTGCCGATACACCACAGATAAACTGTACGAGAAGCGCCTGCGAACAGGGTTCGTGGCTTTTATCCTCAATCTGCGCGATCTGCTCGCTATCTAAATCCATGAGATGTGCGATCATTATTCGGAACAGGTGTCTTGTATCGTAATCGGAATTAAAGTATTTCTCGATCTGTTCATCAGTTATTTTAAGGGATAGGATATAGTGCGCATTCTGCTTGTTTATACCTTTCTCAATAAATGCAGCACAGACTTCGGACGTAAAATCAAACTTTGTTCTACGCCTGTCGTTTTTCTCGCATAAGCCGATGTCATGGATGAAAAAGTTCTCCCAATCATAGTCGAAATACGTCGATTCCATGTAGTAATCGAATATTGAGCGATAGAATGTGTGTGGCATATAATAGAACACAAATTTCTCCTTTCCACCGGGACCGTAACCAACATCCTTGTGCATCGGATACAGGATCAACCCAGCTCGGTTACTATCGTGCGATTTGTAGAGATTTTTATATTCCCTTCCCGTGCAAAAATCGAACGAAATACATCGTTTGATTTATTGACATTTTCGTTCGATTTGCGTATAATAAAGACAAAAGAACATACTATACACCATGAAGGAGGCGCATATTATGATCGTAACCGCAACTGAATTCAAGACTAACCTCGGCAAATATCTGGAACTGGCTATGCGGCAGGACATCTTCATTACAAAAAACGGCAAAAACATTGCTCGGCTCACCAGCCCCACTGTCAATAAGCTGGCAGTTCTGGACAGCCTCGTGGGAATCGTCCCCAAGACGGCTACCGTGGATGAAGAGACCATACGAGAGGAGCGGCTGGCCAGACAATGAGAATCCTGATCGACACAAATATAATCTTAGATATTCTGCAAAAGCGGGAGCCGTTCTTCACGGATTCCTACCGGGTACTGCGGGGAGCCATTGAAAGTGATACCGAGTGTCTGATTTCCGCATCTTCCGCCACCGACATTTTCTATATGCTGCGCAAATCCCTTGGGTCTGCACAGGCAGCAAAAGATCAGTTGGAGCAGCTCGCCCAGCTTGTGATATTTGCGGATGTGCAGGGAATGGATATACACACCGCCCTTATGCGGGCAATGCCAGACTTTGAAGATGCGGTAGTGGATGCCGTGGCCGAACGTAGCGGAGCCAGCTACATTGTTACCCGCAATATAAAGGATTTTGCCGGTTCGGTGGTACCCGCTATTCTCCCCGCTGATTTCCTGAAAAAATGAACACCATGCCGTAACCCGTCACAGGGCGTCGGTATGGTGTTCATTTTTCAAAAGAGTTCCAGCCCCAATGGGCACTTTTTAAATCTCGTCTCAATCACCTTCTTTACAGGCAGGCCGCGTCTTCTGATTTAAGAACTCTTTCGGATCAGAAACACATAGTTTCTGCTTTGAGAGCTCGTTTCGGATCACAAACATATAGCGGGCATCCATTTCCGGTGACGCATACTGCTTTACTTCATCCATCGACAGGCCGCAGGTTAAACCGAAGCGAATTTCTTCCATTTGGTGTACGTTGTACCGCTTATCGGCATATAGCGCCACCTGCTCGTCCGACAGGCCGCAACGATAACCGGATATGATCCGATTGAGCTGTCCGGCCGTGTATGTTGGATCAACGAAAACAGAGAACTGTTCCCGACTGATTTGCCCCTGTTCGAAAAAGCACACAGCTGCATCCAAATCCGAAAGAGTGTCCCTGCTGAAGCTGCATAGCCTGTATTTACTGCCCTTGATCTCATTGATTTTTCGCACAAGCTGCAAATTCCTGTAAAGATGGAGCCGGAATATGAAAACAATGAAACGGAGCAGATATTCGAGAATATAGCTGCCTGCAAGTATGAATATCCATTTGGCGAAAGGGACTTTTACGAACTGTGCGATCAAGGCATCCATGTCCGGCGTCTTTATAAGCTGCCCGCAACACACCAGCATAACGGGCACAGCACAGTAAAAGAACGCCGTTACGCGCACAATCCATAGGGCGGCAATAAAAATTGTGAAGCCCCAATTATATTTTGCAGTTACCGGGAAGCTCTGGAAGAAATCCCTCCCCATAACGGCAAAAAAGATAATAACAAACGCCAGTATTAAAACAATTTCCACCATTCTTCACTCCTGACTCTCCGTATTATTTGGGGCGGGACTATGCTATCGGAGCTGTACAAAGCAATTTCTAATTGTATCTATCGCATTCAGGAGTATCTTCCACAAGGCTTCTCGTGGTTCCGGATAGATAATCGCCAGAATACCAATTACCGCCAAGAGAACAAGTAGTATCAAGGCACAATAGCGTACTACACTACCAACAATGTACGCTACCGACCGCACCACACTGCCTTTCTCCACGATCATCACATTACGATCAGCGATATGGTGCTTTTCTCTCAGACTTTCCTGCTCTGTTTCAGCTCTCAGCTCTTCTTTTCTCTTCCTGATCAGTCCATTCTTGATCTTGGGCATTTCTTTCTGCTTCCTCCATTTTCCGATCCCCTTGTTTGCTGTTCGTTTTTTTCGCTGCGTATTGACCAATGCTACTATTCTTTTGACTTCTTTCGATCAAGCGGTCTATGGCATCCCGCACGGCCTTTTGCTCATTTTCAATCTCTTTCGATGGCCTGAAATAGTACAATGACGGCTTCGGCTCTTCATGGATGCCGACATTTTCGTGGATATAGTTCTGCCAAAATAGCCATAAACGAAATCGCCAATAGCGAAAATTTCTCCTGCTGTTTTTGACCATATCTCTTCCCTTCTGCCCAAGAAATTAAGAGTGGGCAAATTTGCCCACTCTTAAAAATTCCAGTAATAATGCGGAATTTGACCTTTACCGCAAGTTATTTTGAAGTTTCAGCCGCAAAATTAACCCCCTGTCCTCCTCTCTCCTCACAGAATCGCTTGACGCTTGTGCCGCTCATGATTTTTCCTTCTTGCCGTTCCGAAATCTTATCTTGATACTTGCACAGCACCTGCTCATTGATTTGAGATTCTAAATTTTTGTTCGATACCGAAACTGCTGGCGAATAGACTTTTTGGCCTTTTTCATTTTCGACGGGTGCAAGACTGGGCAAAGCGACGTACTTTTGTCCATTCGCGGCTTCGATGACTTTTATGGAGTTTATTGTCAGCAGGTCTCCTACGTCAACAGCCGCATATGCTTTTATTTTTCCTTTTTCAGTCAAGGATACTGATCGTACTGTTATAGACATATCATTTTCGTGCTTCGTTCCAAAGGTATTTACATCCACCTCGGACTGATACGCTGAGAGCACCGCCCGGGACCACTCCGCGAATATCTCTTTAGATCGCGGTACTATATAGCTGTATCCTTTTTCGCCATATTTGTGTAACTGGATATATCGATCGCCGTATTGATTTTCCATAACGCGTACCGGGAAACTTAAACTTTCGTTGATAGTTACAATGCTATTTCCGACATGCGTTCTCCCTTCTACTGGTACTGTAGTGCTTTCCAGCGATTCGGCCTTGACGTCAATTTTCATTTGATGGATGTTCTGCTCGTCAGTCTTTGTACTTTCTCTGGATGGCAAAATTCCTTTTCTCTCCATATACTGCAAAAGCTCCAGTCTTTCGAGTTCGCCGACAGCTGCATCATAGCTGCTTTTTACAGCAAAGTATTCTTCCATTTCCTGAATACTGGATTTCTCTGTGAGGTGCATCGCCATAAGCTTTTGATCTAAAAGAGCTGCTTTGTCCTGTAACGCCGTATACTCCTGCTCTTGCTGATCTTTTCTCTTTCTTTCATCAGACTGTCTCTTTTGGTAGTTTTCGAGTTCTTGGGCCTTGCTCTCAGAGATTTCAGCATCTAGTATGTGCAGGCCGAAGTCAAAATCAATCTTTGCTACCGCAGACAAAAAGTCAAGATTAAAGAGCTTCTGAGTAAAGTCTATCGCATCGCCCTTTTCTCCGCAGCCAAAGCAATGGAATGTGTTTGTTTTGGGATGGACGACAAATGACGGTGTTTTCTCATCGTGAAAAGGGCAGCAGCATTTAAAATCTTCTCCAGCTTTTATAAGTGGTACACTCCTCTGTATGACATCCACAATACTCACCCGGCTTTTGATTTCAGCAACTGCAAGCTGCACTTGCTTCCGTTTGTCGCCACCGATCATTGGGTTCGGGGTAACTGGTTCTCTCGCTTGTTGCTCTAAGCGGGCTCGCGTTTTAATCATGTTGGAAATGGACACGTCTATCGTATCATGCCTGTATGTGCCGTAATAAACGCCACTGCTGCGCAACATCTCCTTGATCTCACTATCCAACTTTCGACTTTCGTCCTCGGTATGGATGCGGCCTTCCCGCTCAAAAGAGTTTCCTCTCTCAACGAAGATGGTGAAATTCGTGTAGCGACTGAATGCGTCGCGAACCATTTGCCTATACTGCTCTTTTTCGGCTGGAGCTCCATCCGCAAGATAAACGGAATTTAAAATCAGCGGAGAGTCTGTCACAACAAAATCCACTTTGCCGATCAGGCGATCGATTCTATGCTTCTGCTCATCAAACAGGGATTTTTGATGTTCAAAAGATCCATCGAGCAAATCATACCTCTCGTCCCAAACGTACTCTTTCGCCACCTCAGACACATACTCTGCGACATAGCCCTGCTTTTTGAGTTTTTCTGCAATCTCCCATGCGCAAGTTGTTTTTCCTGCGCCCGGGCCAGCTATCAAATTTACGACGATAGTCGCTTTTTTTTGATAAGCTTTTGCCTGCATGAAATCACCTCACTGCGTTATTTCAAAAGACTGATATTCCATCTCTTCCTTTTTTTGTTTATCATCGGCCATTTGACAATATCCCTTAACACCTCCTCCGCTGTCAATCACCTTATTGTCCTGATGATCTGATGCGTCCAAATTCAGCTGGATATTTAGTTCATTCACTCGCATGATTTTTTCTCTCAATTCATCTTCCTGAGCAAAAGGTTTCATCACCTCATCTTGAGCATTCTCGAGCTGAATTTTCAGATTTCTCAGTTTCTCCTCTGACTCTGTGATTTCTGCGTTTATACCGGCCAGAGCGTTATCAAGACGCGTGATGTTCCCATACACATCCGTACCGAGTTCCACCCGGTATCGCATTATGTGCGTAAGAGTTACCATATACTGTCTCGTAAGTATGTTAAAGCTCAGTTCCATGGCAAAGCCACGATATTTTCCCAACGGGACAGAATTAGGACTAGCCATCGCCTTGACACTTTCAAGGAGTGCCAATCCGGCCGCCTTTTTTTCTGTGTATGTCTTCCCGTGGATCGTCATAGGCGAAAACCCATCCACTGCAGGTTGCTCATTAAGAAATGCCAAATCCTTTTGCATGTTGCGCAGACGAACCTCACAAGACTGGACTTCGCGGGGATAGTATTGCGTTATGCGATCTTCCAGTGCAAATTTCTGGCACTGGTAGCTGGCTTTCAGCGCATTCAGCTTCTGTACCTCGATGTCAAGCTCTATCTTTTCCTTGATTCTCGGATCACTGACGCACAATGCCTTGATTTCCGCATAGGAAAGCGTTGAGGCATCAACGTCTTCCATTGTGCGCACCGCGCTTTTAGATGTCGTAATCTGGCTGATAAATTTCTGCTTGGTCTCCATCGTCTGATACATATAGCCGTCAAAGGAGCCCTTTGTTACATAGGTGTAAATTTCCACCTCCGGATTTTCGTTACCCTGCCGTATTATGCGGCCATCCTGCTGTTCCAGATCCGACGGTCTCCACGGGGGTGTCAAGCGATGCGACGCTTTCAACCGTGTTTGCACGTTTGTACCGGCTCCCATTTTATCTGTAGAGCCGATCAGAACACGGATTTGCCCGGCGCGCACCTTTGCGAACAACTTCTTTTTATCTGCCTGTGTCTTCGCCGAATGTACAAACGCAATCTCTTTTTCCGGGATTCCTTTGGCAATAAGTTTCCCTGCCAGGTCATAATAAACATTCTGGAAACGCCCCATAACGATTTCCCCGTCCTGATTTTCCTCCATTTGGATCGGATTTTTCTTCCCAGGCGTCGAAAAGTCGCAGAAAACAAGCTGTGTCAGCTTTTCCGATTCTCCCTGTTTCCAGATTTCATAGATGCGTTCTGCACAAGCCGTAGTCTTGCTCGTCTCAGAGTCCGGCAGCATGGGATTTATAAGCCTTTGATCAAGCGCAAGTTTTCGCCCGTCGCTGGTGATTTTGAGCATATTATCCTCATCAGGAGTGACCATCCCGTTGCGCACACGCTCTGCGCGTTGACCGAACTCCTGAATCATCTCCGTTTGAAACTCAGAGGGTTCGAGCTGCATTGTCTGGTAATTTGCCTTTGGCACCGGCAACTGCAGCATGTCCGCAGTCTGAATGTCAGCGATCTCGCGAAAGATGGACATAAGCTCCGGCAGATTGTAAAACCGCGAAAACCGTGTTTTACTTCGGTAACCAGTCCCCTCCGGAGCCAGCTCGATTGCCGTAACCGTTTCGCCGAAAGCACTTGCCCAAGCGTCAAAATGAAGCAAGCCATAGCGCTCTAATGTAGAATACTGCAGATAGCGCTGCATCGTGTACAGTTCAACCACTGAATTGGAGATGGGCGTGCCTGTTGCAAACACAACACCACGCCCGTCCGTCAATTCATCCAAATAGCGGCATTTGAGGAAAAGATCCGAGCTCTTTTTGGCTTCGATCTGGTTGATACCGCTAACATTGTGCATTTTGGTAAATGCAGCAAGATTTTTAAAATAGTGCGCTTCATCAACAAAAAGACGGTCTACACCGAGTTCCTCAAATGTAACCACACTATCCTTATTGTTTTGGTCATTCAGCTCATGCAGTTTTCGCTCTACATCTTTTATCTTTTTTTCGAGCTGTTTTACGCTGAACCGGTCGCCATCACTATGCTTAAGATCTTGAATTGCGTCGAGTATCTCCTCGCGCTGCTTCTCCAGCCCTTCCCGTAGTCTCTCTGGAGATAACGGGATTTTTTCAAGCTGGCTATGCCCAATGATGATACCATCGTAATCACCTGTAGCAATCCGAGCGCAAAACCGCTTGCGCTTCTGCGTCGTGAAATCGGCCTCCGTCGCCACAAGCAAGGATGCGCTCGGATAAAGCTGCAGCCATTCAGACGCCCACTGCTCTGTAAGGTGATTAGGGACTGCAATCAGTGATTTGTTGCAGAGCCCAAGCCGTTTGCTCTCCATCGCAGCCGCAATCATCTCAAAAGTCTTACCAGCGCCGACAACATGCGCAAGCAGCGTATTTCCGCCAAGCAGGATACGTGCGATCGCATTGACCTGATGCGGGCGCAGCTTAATTTCTGGGTTAATACCAGCAAAACGCAGGAAACTACCGTCGTATTCGCGTGGCCGGGAGCTGTTGAACTTCTCGTTGTACAGCTCGCAAATCTCCCTGCGGCGCTCCGGGTCAGCCCAGATCCAATCTGCAAACGCAGCTTTAATCTGATCCTCCTTACTCTGGGCTGCCAGCGTTTCTTCTTCGTTGACCACAGCTACGCGCTTGCCATCACTTGTTTCCGTATAATCAAACACACGCACATTGCGCAGATTCAGTGCTTCTTCGAGGAGTCTGTAACCGTTGACACGATCCGTACCGTAGGTGCTATTCACGATTACATTGACACGGTCAAAACTCTTCCTTGTAATGTTCCACTGGCTGGTGTGCTCTGAGTAGAGCACATGGATTTCTTTTTTCGCATATTCCGGCGTTTCAAACAGCTCATACATGAACTGTTCAACCACATTTACAGGCAGCCACGTCGCGCCAAGGCGTACGCTGATTTTATCTGCTGTAAGATCTTCCGGCTGCACCTTTTCGAGCGCCCGTACATTAAATTCCACAACATCTTTTAGCGGCTCCGGCGCAGAGTTATACATCGCCCGCGCCATGCGCAGCTTGCGCCGCACATTGCCGGACAGGTATTCATCCGCTGCAACAAGTGGATATTGCGACAGATCGACACTCTCCGGCGAAATTTTCTCCGCGCTTTCCGGACAGTCTATGTCCCTGAAAATGACGCCGTGAAGATCTGCTTCAAGCTCCTGTTCGCTCTCGCCGGTCAGTTCGGCCATGTATGCAATATCGACCCGGCCTTTTTCGCCGAGGGATACCGTCAGCGCCTCGCTGGCCGTGTCCACATGCTCCACCACCGTCGCCGGACGGATTGTGCGTTGCTCGAACATATCCGCCTTACGGATAAAATTGCCTTCCTCATCCAGCACCTCGAGAGAGCTCATGAGATAGTACGCATCGTCATCCCTGAACACTCTCTTGTTTTCCCGAGAGTTGATACGGCCAAATTTCTTTGCGAATGCATCATACACGTCATTGAGCTGTTCTCTTTGCGCCCGGATGTCTGCGTCTGGATAATCTTCTGTTTGATATTCGATCAGGGTACGGGCGCAATCTCGCAGTGCAATCAACGCCTTAACTCGTTTTTCTGCCGCTGCAGATACCTGCACCGGATGCATCAGGCTGTTTTCGCGGTAATAAACCTTACCGTCGGCAAGTGTGAAACTGAAATTGCGCACCGTGGGATCTGCAGGGATAGAACCAACATTTACTTCTTCCGTCTCGCCGATCTGCGTCTCGGTTATACTCCCGTATATCGACCGGATTGCGCAGGAAAGCATTTCTTCCAGATCTTCCCCTTCCCGCGCAATGCAAGCCGTTTCCGGCCCATATGGGCCGCTGACCTCTTTCATTTCGCCGAGGATCATTTGCGGATGCTCGACAAAGTACGCATTTATCACGCAGCCATTTGCATCGCGGTCAAGGTGTACCCAGTCCGGTTCCGAGCTTATCATGCGGTCGCGTTTTTGTAAGAACAGGATGTCCGACGTAACCTCAGTCCCGGCCGCCCCTTTAAACGTATTCGTCGGCAGCCGGATTGCACCGAGTAAATCAGCGCGCTGCGCAATATATCGGCGCACAGCCGGATTACTCTTGTCGAGGGTTCCTTTTGCTGTGATAAAAACAATGACACCGCCCGGCCGCACTTTATCAAGCGTCCGCGCGAAAAAATAGTCGTGAATATAGAAGTTGTATTTGTTGTAGCGCCGGTCTGAAACCTTAAATTGGCCAAAAGGCACGTTGCCGATTGCGACATCAAAAAAGCTGTCCGGCAACTCCGTATTTTCAAACGCCTGCACCATAATACTATCGCGCTGATAGAGTTGCTGCGCAATCCGACCTGAAATGCTGTCAAGCTCGACGCCGTAGATTCTGCTGTCCCGCATACTCTCCGGCAGCATACCGAGAAAGTTGCCGATGCCGCAGGACGGCTCGAGGATGTTTCCAGCCTTAAATCCCATGTTTTCGAGAACCTGATACATGGCGCGTATAACAACCGGAGGAGTGTAAAATGCCGTGAGTGTGGATTCCCGCGCTGCACTGTACTCGCTTTCGGTAAGCTGCGCTTTTAACTCATCGTACCGGCTGTGACGCTCGTCGAAACAGTCTGCCAAACCGCCCCAGCCAACATACTGCGCGAGGACGGCCTGTTCCTCCGGCGTCGCAAGGCGTTTATCCTTTTCCAGCTCTTTGAGGAGACGAATTGCTGCTATGTTCCGCGCATATCGTTGGCTCGGCACGCCGACACCAAGGTCATCGTCTGTAATGCGGTAGTTCCTGCGTTCTGCATCCGGGATTTCCGGGAAAACAACCGACGGTGAAACCCTTTTTCTGACCGGCCGCGAGGGTGCAGCGAGCGCCGTATCGTTCTCAACTGCCTGATCTGCGCTGGTTGACGGCTCCTCTGTGGCAGGGTCATGTTTTGTCTGCTCAATGGCTCGTTCATCGGGGAAGTTCCCATAAACTCGCAGCCATCTTTTATCCTGAAGGTCGTAGACACCAGCTCCATCATAGGCAAAGCCGTCTTCGCCCTCCATCGTGCCGTCCACATACTTTTGCGCAGCTTGCTCGGCCTCCGTCAGTGTTTGGTAATCCAGCCGTTCATCAAATCCGTTTTCGAAGTGGTGATAAACCACCACTTCGTAGGGCGGCTCCATGCGCTGGGCGTAGCGGTCGATGTCCGCCTCGGTAAGCCAGTACGGTTTTTCGAGGAGCAGTGCATACAGCTCCCGCATTTTGGCGATCTGCTCGTCTACTCTCCCAGCCCACAAATGCTTTTCCGCCCGTCCGCCATCGCCCAAGAAGTAGTCGCAGTCAGCCTTTAGCCGGTCGAGCAAGTGATACATATTCTCCTGTTCCGCGTGGGCAGGTACATTGCTATTGGATTCTTGGGCAGATTGGTATTGTGCGGCAGCTTCCCGCAGAGCGGGGAGTATGGCCCGATAGGTGGGATACTGGGATAGAAAGTCCAGTACACCGCCGTCACCGTCTCCGATGTCCTGACGCTCTGTGTACGTGGTGCCGTCTGGCATGACCACAGTAAACTTCACCTTGTCATACGTCAGGAACCGAGCATTTTCGGGGTCATCGGCTTCATACCACTTTTCCCAAGTGCCGTATTTTTCAAGAGCAGCTTTTGCACCGGCCACCCGCTCTTCATCCGCGTGTTTCATCAGAGTGTCAAACTCTCCGACATTGTATCGGGTCTCGTCTGCAAAGACGGGGCTTTCGCTCCACTCGCAGAAGATGTACGGCTCTGTGTCAGGAGGATACTGCCTACTGGTGCGCTGGGACATTCCCGGTTGTTCCTGCTCCCTGAGCGGCACCGAAAACACCGGCGCGTCCTGAGTGGTAGAAATAGTCATTTGAGAGGTATCCGCAATCCTCTGGATTTCATCTCGCACCGTCTGGGGCATTTCTTCATCATAAATCGTCACCGTACGATCCGGGGCAATGTGAGCCACCGTTTTGTAGTCCCCGTGTTCTTCCTCCAGCCGGTTCCACACGGCAAGCCCATTTCCCAAATGACCATAGCCGAGATCATAATCTACCCCGGGCGATGCCTGCTCTTCCTCATCAGCAAGCGCCTTTTCTTCTTGAATTTTATCAAACTTCGCTTGCTCCTGTGCACTCAAATACAGTCTCCTCTCGATCAGCGTGGTAACGCGCTCGGCGACTTTAGACCAGGAAAGATTTACAGCGGGACATCCTTTCTTTTCAAATTTTAGCCCCTTACCATCGTGTTCCTCGCTACTGCCCATAGCTCCGGAAAGTGCATGAGATCTGCCTCCGATACCATACTCCTTCTTGAGAAAAGCTTCTTTCTCTTCTTTTGTCGGCCCACTTAAGAAGTAGTCAAATATCCGGCCTTTTGAGCCGTAAACTCCGCCTCCGTAAGCAATAGCCTGATTGATTTCGTCCTCCGTGATATATTGAGAGACCTCAGGAAAATCTTCGACCTCAGATCTGTACTTTTTTCGCGGAAGGTCCAGCTCATCAAGCCGCTTATGGATTTCGGTCAGATTGTGGTAATGAAAGCGAAGCACATCGCTGTTTTGCTGATATGCATCTTGAAAACTTTCAAAATCCCGCATACACACTGATCGAAACTCGGGATCTTTCAACCTGCCGGCAAGCCATTCTGTATCCTCCGGATACCCGCCTACAAAGCCTTCAGACACGTTTTTCAAGCATCCTGAAGCAACGCCCGATTCGTTCAGGTCGTGAACAAGATACCAGAGTTCTCCGGCAACTTCCCGGCACTCATAAGTTCCTGCCCCTGCAACCTCTGCTTTGGTCGCAAATGTTCCAGCCTCAAGCAACTGCCCGATACGTTTGGCCGCACGCTGCCACGAGATGATCCGGGTAGCCTTACCGTACTGAGCCGAGCTTCCCCGTGTAAGACAAATGCCTTCATCGCCATACCATGCGGTCACTCTGCCAATTTGTGTAACAATGCCGTTCCCACCAATGTAAAGTGTCTTCAGGATGTCAGCGATCTCGCTTACGGATTTCTGCTTCTCAAAATTCGTGACTACGCACTCCCGCAAATGTTCCGTATTTCCTCCGAATCGGAGCACCTGATCGATTTCATCCTGGGCAAAAGGAAGAGCAGAGGGGATTTTACTCTCCTCTGCTCTTTCGATTTTGTCAATTTGCGCCTGTTCGGAAAACAGCGAAAACTGCTCCAATTCGGCAGCCTGTTCCGTCAGCTGTAAATCAGATCTTCGCGAATGATTTCCTCTGCGGCGTTTCGGATGTTGTTCATCTCTCCGACCCAGCTCATCTGGTCTCTGGCTTTCAGTGCTTCGTCTATGCCGCGCTCCTTCGCTATCTGCTTCGTGAGCTGATCCATCATCTCGTTTGCCTGTCGATCGATCTCCTCCAGATGCTCGTTCAAGGTTCCCTCCATCATCATGGCCGTGTACAGGCCCATCTGATGTTCCTGCAGGTACGTCTTCCTCAAGTACCCGTACTTCCCGATTTTCGGTGCCTCGGGCGCTTCCAGCTCCGGAAGATAATAATCTCCTATTTTCTTGTAATTCAGTTCCATGCTGCCTGCTCCTTTCCTCTCGCATCACATGTTTTACGGCCTTTTCGATTTCTCGTAGCACTTCTTCCGCTGCTGCGCTCGATGCTTGACCCAAAATGCTTATTTCTGTAAGCTGATTATACCGCGATCTATTCGCAAAGTAAACATCGAAATACGCTTTGTTTTCCGGCTCCAGATTACAGCGCCGATACAGTATATACCGAGCACTTTCGAGAACAAATTCTTTCGCTCTGTTCTCATCCTCTGCATTCGTTTCCATCGCGCTGCGCAGCTCTGCCAACCAGCTTTCCTGCCGATCCTCAGCTACCCTGTCAGCCCAAGATGAGAGTAAAACACAAAAATCCGAGGATACAGTGTTGAGGGCAAAGCGTTTCTGTATCTCTTTTGCAATTTGCTCTTTCAGGTCATCCTTGACACCCCAAACAAGCACATTGGGACCTGTCTGTTTGCGCGTGTCTGCAATATCGTAGACATAACGCAAGCCAGTTGGTCGCATACCGCTGTCATCGATCAGAGCGATGCCGCTTGTTCCAGCCTTAATCCAGTACCCAAGGTCATTCCATTGCTTAAAATCTGCACAAGCAGTCGCACTCGGCCGTTGTGCATAGATTGCAATCTGGTCTCGCCAACAATACTTATAGTTTGCTGCCGCGCAGTCCAGAAACCGCAGGTAAGCCTCTGAGTTTTCGAAAACTGAGTGTGCTGTCTCCCTCAACAAATCAATGATTTGCTTTTTTGTACTCGCCATACCCCTCATATTCCCCCTTTTTCACGAGTGGGCAAAATTGCCCACTCTGTTTATTTTCCGATTTCAGCCCTTCTGATACCCTCCAAAAAATATGATAAACTCATATTCTTTGGGGGGTATCAGCAATTTGCTGATACCTTGAAAGCACATATTATGTGCGCTGTTTTTGGAATACATCGCCATCCAAATGACATTATCCTCCATGGACGCCTCGTTGGGCAACTGCGCCGGACATAGTCCACGGTCGTAGAGGTCGCCACGGGGGTGGTTCATGGGTATTAAACAGGCCAATGACCTTACCCAGATCATGAGGTAGCACCAGCAATTTGGTGTGCCGCTCCTTCATTGAGATCTTGGCGAAGCTGTTACATGATCCTTCGTATTCTTTTTGGTGACGGATTCAGTTTTTAAGCGGCATTCATCGGGTCCTCCGATGGTTGCCGGTATCTTAAGTGGGCAAATTTGCCCACTTTTTTGAAAGACTTTTTAGAATTGACTTATTCTCATTTAACGGCCAAGATTAGACCATTAAAAAAGCCATGCCTTTCCAAAATGAAAAAATGCCTAAATAAGCACCTTTTTGAAGATTTTGCTCACATTTATAAACGTCCTTAAAAAGTAGGTGGATTATGCGCGTTGCACTTTATCAGATTAATTCAGATCGGGACACATTTAACACTAAATTCATGAGCTGGCGTTGGCGCACAGAACATGACTACATAATTCTACCGGAAGAATACGATAAGGTTTTTGACGGCGACATTCAAGCTCGCTCATTGGCGGAAATTTTTGTGTTGTTCAACGTTATGCCGCCGGAAGGATTTGTTGGTCACAGCGCCTCTGTATCGGACGTTATTGCCATTTACGATGAAAATGACAATCCCAGCTACCACTTTGTCGATTCGGCTGGATTTGTAGATGTGGACTTTGGTATGAGATACGCCGTTGACGCTCTTCAAAAACAGGATTCTCCAATAAGCATTCGAGAATACATGGCAAGTATTGAGAATGAGAAGTGGTTTGATGTCGCGGACACCGTGACACTTAACTGCATTACGATTGGAAAAATTGAAACAAAAGAAGTGCCGAGCCAGTATAGTAGCCTCTATTCTCTTTATCATTTTTCCGATCTGCTTGCCCGTAAAATTCAGTATTTAGGTACAAGCGGCAAAGATAATTTTGTCATCGGCAACCTGTCCGGCTACGTAAGAGAAAACGAGCTGCTGTTCCGAAGCTACGCTTTGTCGCACTGGAGCATCACGCCGGATACGGATACTTCGAGCTTTGTAAACCAAATGGTACGTGAGTTAAAAGGAAATTTGTCCGGCAATTTTCCGGAGGAAGAATACGAAGATCTTTGCATGGTAATTGAAGCAACAAAGGGTGTTGAAGATACCCATATAGCAAAGGTCAAATATGAGGATTGCACGATTTCGTATACTTGCCCGTATTTGCTCGACAAAGATTTGCAGGAGTGGAACCGATATGGAAAGCCCATTAAAATTGAGCTTTACAAAAATCAAAAAGGAAAAGTAGCTGCAGGCTCAGTTGTGGAGAATGTCGATAGGCAGCTCCCTGTTACAGTATTAGAAAATCCTTGGTCTGAAAAACCCGTTCAATTTAAGGATGGTAACATTGAGAATATGTACCAATCCAACAAAAGCCAAGATTATTTCTTCTTAAACGATGCAGAAGAAAAGGTGTGCGAAGTTCAATTTGACGGACATGCGTTTACACTTTCGGAGTTGCCTTATAAAACGGCAGTGAAAAACGACGAGCTGACCACAAAGAATTTCTTTGCGACGTTTGAAAAAAAAGAGCATATCATGCTCGGGGAAACCAAAAGCATACTTAGCATTTATGCTGAACTTGCATCAAATTCTGAACTTTGGTGCGGAAAGATACCGACAGTCCAAAATCGAATTTTAAAAGGAATCTATCATTATTACGTGCAAAAAGATACCAAGCGCATCAAAACGGTAGCAGATTTTTGTGAGAGTTTCGGACACAACAAAGAAAACAAGGAGAATGAAAAATGTACGTAATTGCTGTTGAGCCAAACAAAAAGGCACACACCAGAATTATTGATGATGACCTTAATGCTCTGCAAAAAGCTGTTGGAGGTAATATCGAAACAATTTATCTCAACGATGATCCCATTGTGATTGTTTGCAATTCGGAAAGAAAGCTTAACGGCAAAAAAATGAACCGTGCTTTAACAAATGATAACGGAGAAATATATGATATTCTCTCCGGCACATTCTTAGTAGCAGGTGTAAACAGTAACGGAGAGCTAACCTCAATTCCGGGTGAACTCGTTGAAAAGTATCTCGATAAATATGAAATTCTCCACGTGTTTGCTAAAGGCGATGATGGAAGATATACAGTCGCTGAATTACCTGCTAAGGTCGGTGATGATATTAACGAGTCTCTCGAAATTTATGAAGAAGACCGCGCTGCATACATCGAGGAAATGGGGGAAGAGCCCTCAGAATACCAACATGTCATTTGGAGCAATAGCCTCAACGTAGATCCGGAACTGTGGAGGGGAAGCTTCAATGATTACATCGCGCTGAATAATCTTGAACTCGATCCGGACAATAAAAGCGAGCTCTTTAGGTATATAGATAAGGTCAATATGGGCTATTGGGCGAACGTGAAAAACGAATTGGGCGTAGATGTACAAAATGAAATTATCGAAATTAGAGAAGATAAGGATGATATTTACAGCCACGAAAAGCACATCACTTATCACGAAATCAAAGCCAATAAAATCTCGGATTGCCTAAATGCTGATGATAGGGCACCCACATACGAAACATGGTATCTGGATGATAAAGGCGATTTTTGCTGCAACCAACTACTTAACTGCCATAGCTGCTATCGGATATACAAGCCCAATACCACAGAGGCGCAGAAAGCAGATTTAAGAGCAAAAATGCAAGATGGCACAGCAACGCGTTCGGACATCATTAACGCTACGCAGCCTCTTGGCGATGAGATTGCAAAGATATACGGGTGGACTTCTTCTAACGACAAGCAACAGGAAGAAGAAAACAATGGAAACACAATTACTGTAAACAGTAAATTGCTTGAAATGGTAGTGGTTGAACTCGAAACAGGGACAGGGAAGTGCTGTAATTATCGAGAAGCTAAGGATCCAGATATAACGTTTCCAGATATTTCTAATCCAGATGTTTATGAAATGCAGATTTCTGAAATGGATGCAGCAACACCTCTTACTACTTATCACATAGATAGCCGCGGCGATCTTTTGGCCGACAGGAGTTGGTCTGACGGGAGAGCAGAAAATTATTGGTATTACCGTTTGTATAAGCCGGAGACTACTGAGGCACAGAAAGAAGCTCTCCGGGAAAAGTTGCGTAATGGCACGGCAACACGCGCTGACATTACCAGCGTTACGCAGCGCCTTGGCGACGTGATTTCTAAGGCGGAAGAATACAAAGAATACGATTGGTACAAATTACCCGAGAGAGAAGATATTCCAAATGTGAAGGACAAAGATAAAGGCAAAATTACAACTGTGAGCGCTTTTTGCGAAAAATATAGCGAACAGGAAAGCAGTGCAAGTAGAGAGCGAGAATAAAAGTGGGCAAATTTGCCCACTTTGCTCGAAGAAGCTTAGAGATGCTTTGAAGTAACGATAGGAGAAATAAAATGAAAGTCATCATGGTTGAACCACTTAAACCTGCTTATGTGGCAGAAATTGGAACGGATCTTGAATCTATGCAGAAAGCAGTTGGTGGCGACATTGAGACGGTTTATCCATATACCGATCCACTGGTCCTTGTCTGTGATGAAGAAGGAAAATATGACGGTAAGGAAAAAAATCGAGCTTTAGTATCTGATAGCGGAGAGATATATGATGTTGTTTTTGGCACATTCTTTATTGCTGGCATAGGGGATGAAGAGTTCACATCTGTCCCGGATAACCTCACTGAGAAGTATCTCGAAAAGTATAAGAACCCCCATGCGTTCATTAAAAGCGACACAGGTAAATACATAGTTGTGGAACTTCCGGTGGAGATAAGTAAAGGGATCACATCTGTTGAAGGCTACGCAGAAACATACGGCAACAATAAAAAGGAAACGGAGAAAGAGTTGTAAAGTGGGCAAACTTGCCCGCTTGGAAGGAGCGTACATATGTGGGAACGCAAATACATTATTTGGAGTAATGAAAACCTTGATACCGAAGATTGGAAAGAATCTTTTAAGGAGTTCATCGAGATGAATAATCTTGATATTGATCCCAATGATGAAGAGAAGCTTCATAAATATATGGTTGAAACGAATGATGAGTATTTAAGCGACGAGCGAATCAACCTTAATATTAATGTTCCCGATACGGACACTGTTCTTGTCATTGCAGACTTGGGACTTTGGAACGGCAGACGCAGTGCATATCGCGAAATCCATGCTGACAAGATTTCAGATTGTCTGTACACGGATCGCGATACCGATTATGCAACGTGGTATCTGGATAATCGAGGCGATTTTTGTTGCGATCAAATCCACCATGACGGAAGAAATCACCTCTGCTATCGCGCGTATAAGCCGAACGTGTCTGAAACCCAGAAAGAAAACCTCAAAGAAAAGCTGTACAGGGGCACGGCAACTCGTGCCGACATTACCCGTATAACGCAGCGCCTCGGTGATGAAATTGCCAAGGTATATGGATGGGATATACCCAAGAGTAAAACAAAAAGCGAAAACAAGGTCACGTCTGTAAGTGCCTTCTGTGAGAAATACAAAGAACAGGAAAGCAGTACAAACAGAGAACGGGAATAAAGTGGGCAAACTTGCCCACTTTGCCGAAAGAGCAATATAAGCCCTTGTTTCAAGCAATACAAGATAGATCGGTGGGGGGAACGAACATGAGCGATGTTCAATATGTACTGTATGGCAGCAACGGTTTGGGTGTCAGTGTTGATGCCTGGCGAAATGATTTCAAAGAATATATAGAAGAAATGGAGCTCGACATCGAACCAGAAAACGAAATTGAGTTTTACCAGTATATTTTTGAAACGAGCTTTGATGACACAAAAGACTGGAGAGAATTCAGAGAAATTGAATTTGCCAACAATACTTTCATGATTACGGATGTTGAGCATGGAAACATGTGTGAAAAAGCATACAAAGAGTTTGCCGATAACAAAATACATCTTGAGCTTGAACCGAATACAATCCAAATGTGGTATCTGGATAAACAAGGCGATCTGCGCTGTGATGCAGCCGATTGCCACAACGGAAGTAAGAAGCATCAGCTATGTCGAGCGTATAAAGCTGGAGTAACAGAAGCGCAAAAAGAAGAGCTGAAAGATAGGTTGCTTTCCGGTACAGCGTCTCAAGCGGATATAGATAATATATCTGAATGTCTGGGCGACAGAATTGCCAAAGCTTTTGAATGGGATAAGGTGTGGAGAAAAGAAACTCTATTACCGCCATACTGTTTTTCGCAGCTCCCTTCAACCGGTGAAATTATTCGGATAACAAGATATGAAGACGGTTATCGACTTGCAAATATAGATTGCGGGAGTAGAGAGGCAAACGCAGCTTATATTAAAGAATTGAACAAGAGTATAAGGGTCACGGAGGCACAGGAAAAAGCCATGTCAGTAGGGTCAATGTTCGGATGGAATGTACCCGGAGCAAACCCAAGCGTTTATCTAAAAAGCGCTGCAAGCCCTCAGCGTGAAGATAGCGTGAAATCAGTAAGTGCCTTCTGCGAGAAGTACAAAAAACAGGAAAGCAATGCAGATAGAGAGCGAGAATAAAAGTGGGCAAACTTGCCCGCTTGGAAGGAGCGTACATATGTGGGAACGCAAATACATTATTTGGAGTAATGAAAACCTTGATACCGAAGATTGGAAAGAATCTTTTAAGGAGTTCATCGAGATGAATAATCTTGATATTGATCCCAATGATGAAGAGAAGCTTCATAAATATATGGTTGAAACGAATGATGAGTATTTAAGCGACGAGCGAATCAACCTTAATATTAATGTTCCCGATACGGACACTGTTCTTGTCATTGCAGACTTGGGACTTTGGAACGGCAGACGCAGTGCATATCGCGAAATCCATGCTGACAAGATTTCAGATTGTCTGTACACGGATCGCGATACCGATTATGCAACGTGGTATCTGGATAATCGAGGCGATTTTTGTTGCGATCAAATCCACCATGACGGAACAAATCACCTCTGCTTTCGTGCGTATAAGCCGAACATGACTGAAGCCCAAAAAGAAAATCTTAAAGCAAAGCTATACATGGACACGGCAACTCGTGCTGACATTACGCGTGTGACGCAGCGCCTCGGTGATGAAATTGCTAAAGTATATGGATGGGATATACCTAAGAGCAAAACCGAAAGTGAAAATGACTTCGATATGCCCCTATTCAACAAGGAGCTTTCAAGGGAAGAATTTGACCGCAAAGTGCGTGAAAATCCAATAAACGACCACTTGAAGGTCAGTGTATTACCGGCGAAAGAAAAAGCCGTTACAGGCGAAAATAAGGCTCAAAACGATACCGAAACCGAACAGAATTTTGCGCCGAATACAAGCTATAATGATGCTTTCTTTCTTGATGATGAGAGCCAGACCGTTACTTGGATATACTATAACCCGGACAGCAATTCCGGCGGGCAGTATGTAACAAACACACTTTCCTATGATGATGTGATTGAAGCTGCAAGTCAATGCGAAGGTGTCGGTGATTTCTTTGACTATCTTGGCAGTATCGCAGACCAAACGCTTGCAGATGTAGGTACTGAGTGGTTTGAAGAAGCTGAAAATGCTTTCAGTCAGACACCTGATTATACAGAGTGTACGCCTGAGACAATAGAAGCACTCATTGACACTGCCGAAAGAGATGATATGGTAGTAACCAATATCGGTAAAGTTCCGATTGAGGAGTACCGAGAAATTGTAGCCTTTCAAAACGGTTTTGACAGCTACGATGAGATGTATAACGAGGGCATTCGTATCAGAAACGGTTACGATAAAGAACCTGAGCCGATTGTTCCTGCTAAAGTCGCATCTGTAAGTGCTTTCTGCGAGAAGTACAAAGAACAGGAAAGCAATGCAGATAGAGAGCGAGAATAGAAGTGGGCAAGTTTGCCCACTTTGCAAAAGAGAGCCGTAAAGTTTTTGCTTTAGCTGTGGGGGTGTCAATCAGATAACCCCGTATAAAATTAGGGAAGGTAAGAGGTACATAGAGATGGTTGAATATGAGCAAAGAGCAATGATCGAGGCAGAGGACAAATATACCTTCCGTCAGAGTACGCAAATTTCCATGCAAACCGGACTGATCGGCCACCTCCGGGCAGACATGGATACAGACGGCAACGGCTTTTTCAGCAGTTGGTTTGACTTCCGGGAAGAGCTGAAAACCGACAAGTTTAAGGCGGAGTTTGACGATGTAATCAACTCCCTGCGTGAGGAAGGCGACATTCTTCATAACCGCAGGGCGCTTGCCAAGTACTGCTATTGCACACCCCAAAGCCGTATGCAGGAGGAGCCGGGCTACTATGGCGTTCGCGTGGATACCGAAAAGTATGCCTACCTTCTGCGCTTGAACCCGGACAGGGGCGAATACAACCTGTACTGCTACTGCTATCGCCGGGACTGGCTCGATCAGCACCTAAAGGACGCAGAGAAAGGAATTCGTTTTATTGACAGCCATTACAAGGAGCTGTTCCGCATTCCGGATGGCGGCAAGATAAAAATCCGTTATTCGTGGAACGAAGAACGGGTGCGCACCTGCCGTTATATCGACAACTACCATGTGGAGATCGGAAATAACCTCTATCACATCTGCGAGTTTGCCGAGCTCGTGGAACATGGCGGCCATACCTGTGAGCCGGTTCGGGACAACCTGCCCGAGCGGTGCCATAGTACTTATGAGACTAACGTGAAATCCGTAAGCGATTTTGCCAATGAGTACGGCAAGAAAAAAGGAGCTGTTTCCGAAAAGGAAAGATAGAACGGGAAATATTCGCTTAGCCTACTGCGGATACTAATTAGGAGAAGAAAATGTGTGATTGTAATGCTTTAAAAGCATATCGTAAGAGATGCTCGGAAATTTGCGCCTCTGTGGCTAAAGAGCCAACAGATTTAAAGCTCGTATTTGACCTCGAGACAACGGGGCTTAACCCAGACAAAGATGAAATATTGGAGGCTGCTATCGTCACGACAGACGGTGAAATCCTCTTTGAGTCACGATTCAAACCTGAAACGATAGCAGAATGGCCTGACGCACAGAACGTCAACGGTATTTCGCCGAAAGACGTTGAGGACGCGCCCGGACTTATCGATAAGATTGGAGAAATGGCAACACTTCTTCAAAATGCCGAGACGATTGTAGCTTACAACGGTAAGCAGTTTGATGTACCGTTCCTTGCAAAATATGGAGTGCATCTACGCGAAGATGCCGTAATCGACGATCCTATGCTTTATGGCGCAGTTGTGTATGGAGAGCTGCGCGGTGAGGGAAAAGACACAAGCTATAAACGGCAGAAGCTTTCGGTGTTGGCAGAACACTTTGGATATAAAGATGCCGGGTGGCATAATGCCGCGGCGGATTGTATTGCCACAGCGTATGTGTGGCATAAATTACAGGAGCCGGAAATGGTAGAGCGGTACAATGACAATTTAGCTGCTCTAAACGATTTTGCTGTGAACGAAGCACGCAGAGAAGAGTTAACGAAATTTCATGATACGGTTCTTGAGGTTAAAAAGCAACTTGCGATGCTGCACAACGAAGAAGAGGAATATATGGATAATATACCAGAAAACCTCCAATGCTCAGAACGCTATGTAAGAGCAGAAAACGCAGCAGATGCCCTCGATTCTGCCATGAGCTCTCTTGAAGATGTACTGGATTATATTGAAACAGCATATGTGTGGCATAAATTGCAAGAACCGGAAATGGTAGAGCGATACAACGCCAATTTAGCGAATCTGAATGAAATATTTGAAAATGACAAGGATAGCCAGAAAGTCAACTCTGTGAGCGACTTTGCTGAACGATACAGGGAAGAAAAAGATCATTCATCAGCACGAGAATTATAAAGGTGGGCAACTTTGCCCACCTTTAGGAGGTGGAAAGGGGATGACCGTTACGAATAATAACGAGAAGAATGCGCTTGCACAAGAACAAGCAAAGCATTTGATGATGAGCGAAATTTTGGAGCGTTATTACCATACCGGCAAACATAACAAAGTATGTTGTCCTTTTCACGAAGAAAAAACACCGTCGTTTACTTATAAAGAAGGCATTTTCACTTGCTTTGGTTGTGGAGCAAAAGGCGATCAGGTCGAGTTTGTTCGTAAATATTTCGACTTGGATTATATCGATGCCTTAAAAAAGATCGACCAAGATTTTGGCTTTGGTGTTTATGACAACGAACTTTCAGATGATGAAAGAAAGAAAATCCGTGATCGGCAAGTTTTAAGAGAACGGCAGCGTAAAGTCGAACAGGCATTTGAGCTGGAATATATCAAAGCGTGTGATGAGTTAGCTGAGGTAGATAAAAAGCTTATCGAGATACGTAAGCATGGCATTAGCGATGATAACGTGATTGAGTATACATCCTTGCTAAAAACATACGAAGAAAAAGGCTATATCGTACAGGATATGGAAGATCAGCGGCGTTTGCGTGAAATGGGAAAACGCAGTCAGGCAATATATAATAAACCTCAAAACGCTGCTGCCAAGTTTCCAGAAAGGAAAAAGTGTATGAAGCTCGAAATACATACGAGACCTAACCCTAAAGCTAATAAAGATGCCGCGAAAAAAATACTCGGCTGGGCCAATCTTACCGTTAATGATCGTATTACGGTTTGCGATATAGCAATATATCAACCGGAGGAAGGAAAAAAATCGGTTATATATCCCTCTTATATCAACAATAAGGGAGATCGCGTTTCTTTTGCTTTCCCGAATAACCCGGAAGATGCAGAAATTATCCGCGAAACAATCCTTAATACATTTAGGAATGACAAGCCAAACACATATGTTGCAGGGGAGATTCCAGAAATTCAAAAGCTCGAGGTTAAAAACGTATCACCTGTGAAAAACAATACCGGGAAAATCAGAGCATTGGCAGCACTCAATATTGAGTGTATGCATGTTTCCAGCATAAAAGTCATCACTACGAAAAACGATGGCTTGTATGTGGTTACACCGACAAACGGAAAGTATATAGATCAAAAGACCGGCAAAGAAGTTTATAAAGACGCATTTCGCATCGAAAATGATGAAATGAAACATCAGATGATTGAACGCGTTTTGGATAAGTATAAGCGGAGCATTAGTAAGGATACGGAGCAAAACTTAGAAGACATACCAATTCACGACGGCAAAGATTATTTTTATAATCGACCAGAAATTAACGCAGTTGAAGGAATTTACTATAACCCGGATGCAACATCCGGAGGACAGTTCGTTCGCGCACAGTATCCGTACAGTCTGATTGCTGAGGCGAACAACAGAACAGAAGATGTTGAACAGTTTTTTGCATATCTGAATGATCGCGCCAGAACAGAGCTTATCGATAGAGGCACGGCTGAATACGAAAATATGATGCGGGATTTGAAAAATTCAAATCCGTTAGCAGTGGGGAGAACGGAAGATAATAAACTGCGCCTTGCTTTGTTGGCAGGTGAATACCTGAATACGAGAACGGTTGTAGAGCCACACAGGCAGACGGTGACGCCCACTCCGTCTCATGCAGCACAGTCTCATGTAAAGTTGGCTATGGATGCTTCTCAGCTTATAGAGGCTGCTGAATTGTTCCAGCAAAATCATGCCGATGAACAAATTACGGCGGTTAATGCGGCAAGCCACGGCGTTGTTTTTCGTGCGAGCAGCGGGAATAAATATCGATTTGTATTTGAAAATGGAAACATGAAAGAATACAGCGAACCGAAGATGATATTGAATTCCGAGTTCAGTTATGCGGAAGATCAAAAAAAAACGACATTTATAACGAATAACAAAAGTAAAGGTAACGAATACGAAAAATAGTAAGGAGATCAATAATGAGTAGAAACGTCGAGTTAGAAAGTGCAATTAAATATACTATATCTAATCCGACCCGGTACAATGGGTTTTTACGTGTAGCTGCAAATAACTTTAGGCTGAGTACAGCTAACCAGCTATTTGTTTATTACCAAAAAGAAGATGCCGATATAGTGCTCGACGCAGGGCGTTGGGAAAAACTCTTCGGACGTATAGTTGCGGATAATGCGCAGAAAATCAGAATTGTGCAGACTGGAAAGACAGGAAAACCGCAGTGGACAACGTATTACGATATAGCAGATACGATAGTCACAGATGATTCCAAACCGGTTATGAGGGCCACAGTTGCGCAAGATGTATCAATGGAGCAGATTCGCGAAATTGCGGAAAAAAAGATGCTGCTGGCTTCTTCTCAAATTGAAGATTACATGGCGGCAAACGGGATTATTGCTCCGGCTGAACGTATTATTGGCTTCATCAAAGATTCTATTATCTCTGAGGTAGCAATTAAATGTGGACAAGAGCCCTTACTCTATTACGAGCAAATCAATGATTTTAGAAAATGGGCTCTGAAAGATGAACGCATATTTAAGGTTTTTAGTGCCTTTTTCCATAATATCAGCAATGAAATGGTCAACGAATTGTCGGCCACACAGCAAAGGGAAAATGACATAGAGACAGAAAGGACTGGAGGCAATAGAAGTGATAACACTCGAGGAATTGAGGGAGAAGGAAGCAGTGCTGGCACAGATGGCGAGAGAAGACGGGGAATCGCTGGTATCAACCACAGAACTGAGATTATCTCAGGGAAAGTACGCGAGGCTGAAGCTGGAATACTTGGAGAAAGTGAACCCAGTACAAATAATGATCTGGGAAGAGTTCCCGTGGGAGCAGATTCAATATCTGAGTCGAGTTCAGCAGCAAGCGTTACAAATGAAGCAGCTGATGATGAAACAGCTCATCACGAAAAGGGGGATAACGGAGGAATTGAAACTTCGGAATCCGATGTTGTGGGCTCAAAAAATGACAACGGCGCAGAGCGAAGTGGAGGAAGTAATTCTCCACGATCTGATTTACACCGGATCGAACAGACCATAGAGCTTGCCGACTATTCTGATGAGGAGCAGGATGAACTTTTAAACCAAGTGCTTTGTGCATCGAAAGATCTTAAGTATAAAATCTACTTTACCTATGAACGGCAACTGCGTGATGAAAAAATGTCCGCGGCAGATTTTGCCAAATTCATTGCTAATGCATACGGTACGGGTGGAGCATATCCCTTTACGAAATATAAAGGGCAAGACATTAACCTCGCCTATGATTTGTCAAAAGGATTACAACTTCGTGCGGGATTTAAAGACAAGGGTCTTTCTTACACATGGAGAGTCGTAGGCCGCAGAATTCGTCATTTAATCGAAGATAATCGATATTTGACGGAAGACGAAAAAACGGGGTATTTGGAGTATATTCATAACGAAGAAATTCGTACGCGCAGAGCTGCCATAGGTAAGGATTTGCTGTCTCTTGTTCGAAAATACAATGAAGAAACAGAAAACAAAGAAACATGGGTAAACACCTATGAGCTGACGTTCGTTTTGAATGCTTATGAAGGACGCGAAATCTCTTTCGGAAGCAAATCCGTCCGCAAATCTCTGGATTCTGTATTAGACACGATTACCAATTTCGGAGGTGAAAAATATCTTCCGGCGGTAGATGGTATTAAAAACCGTCTTATAATTGAGGACAATGCAGAAAAGCAGGAAAAGAAAAACTGGATCTACTCTGCGGCAGACTTGGCAGAACCAAAAGTTACAATTCTCTGGTCGGAGAGTGAAGAGCTTCAGGACGGTCAAGTCATGTCTCTGTATGAAGCCAATTCTACTTTTGAAAGACTTGACGGGGAAAAACATGAAGCTCAGGGATACGACAAGACAAAGTTCAAAATCAATTATGTCCTTGACGGAGAAGTGGGCAGTTACGAGGGCCGATATGATATTGGTGATGGCGACGGCAGTTTGATCGACCACATCAGTACTTATCAGACTGATTTTCTTGATAATGAGAAATGGGATGCCTATATAAAAGAAAGAGACGGCGAGGAAGCTTTAGCAGCAGATAAGAAGCAGAGAAAGCAACTTGTTTACAAGTTTATTCCTTATCTTAACCTTCATGTAGCTTTGAGTGAAATTGAAGCTCAGGCTAATAAGAGGTTAGAACGTAGCGCAAACCTTTCCGATGGCATCAATGCATACTACGACGCTTTGCTTGAGTACGTTGTAAACAGTCGAGCATCTATCAATAACGGTAACTTTGATTTACCCAAAGTACCTCATATTACCGATTACGACGAAGAGCTGATCGCCTATGCAAAGCAAGTAAACGATGCAGTTATCGCAGAAGCCAATAGCGATGTAAATGATACCGCCATTATTGATAATGAGGAACATACTATTCCTCACCATCAGTATACGGATGGTGAAACGGTGTACATCGGAGCTGAAGAATATGTTATAACAAGCATTTCTGATAACTTCGTTGTCGTAGCGCAGGCAAATGCGCCCCTGTTTACAACTACATATAACAAGGAGGAATTTGAGCAGAAGTTGCTTGAAAATCCTCTTAACAGCAAGTATCTCTGCGAGACGGATACGCTGAGTTTAGCCGCAGCCGATGAGCCGGATGCTGATGTTGATCTGGACAGCAACGATGTAGAAGAAGCCAAAGAAGTATCGGAGAGTAAAACGATTACGGATGATTTCGCAGAATATGAGAATGTAAAGCGTGATTACCCCGAAAGTTATGTCCTGTATCAGGTGGGGGATTTCTACGAGGCATACCGAGAGGATGCGCAAGAAATTGCACAGATGCTCGATCTTCGCGTTACAAATCATCTGGTTCATGACGATTTGCGTGTGTCGATGTGCGGCTTCCCTGTTTATGCGTTGGAACGGTATCTTCCGACTATACAGCAGCATGAAAAAAGTGTGGCGGTATGTAGCAGAGACAGCAATGGCCTAATTGTAAATACGTATACTGCTGTGAGTGTTAACGCAGACGTATCTACATATATCGGTAGACATATTACAGATGGAGATCGCGAATTCGTTGTAGAAACAATTCAGGGCGAAGATGTTTCGTTACGCGATTTGACTTTTGAAAGAGCAAACGGCTTCCCCATCACGCGTAAAGAGCATTTAGATTGGCTTATTGCCGCGATTGATAATGAAAACGAAGATGCTCCGATCACAGAGGAAAAGCAGGAGAAAATAACAGATACCGATTATGTATTTCCGAATGAAAATCCCGGTGTTGGTACACCGTCTGTACGCATTAAAAATAACCTCGCGGCAATCCGCTTAGTTAAAAAACTTGATGCTGAAAAACGTGTGCCAACGGCAGAAGAAAAAGATATTCTCGCAAAATACGTTGGGTGGGGCGGTCTCCCGGATGTGTTTGAAGAAAAGCATACAGCATACGCAGAATTAAAAGAGCTGTTGACCGAAGAAGAATACGATTCAGCGCGCAGCTCTGTGCTGACAGCTTTTTACACGGACCCGCAGATCATCCGCGGTATGTATGAAGTGTTAGAGCGTATGGGCTTTGACGGAGGTAAAGTGCTGGAGCCATCCTGTGGTATCGGTACGTTTATCGGCTGTATGCCGGAAAGCATGAGGGCAAACAGCGAGGTACACGGAGTTGAGCTTGATACCATTACAGGCAAAATTGCGAAATACCTTTATCCGCAAAGCGATATTCAAATTTGTGGATATGAAAAGACTGATTACAAAGACAATACATTTGACCTCGCAATCGGAAATGTGCCGTTCGGCGATTTCGGCGTAATTGACAAGCGATACGATGCAAAAAAGTGGCTTATTCATGATTACTTTTTCGGAAAAACAATGGATAAGGTTCGCTCAGGCGGCATCATTGCATTTATCACGTCAACCGGCACCATGGACAAAAGGGACTGTACTTTCCGTGATTATCTGGCCTCGCGCGGTGAATTGCTCGGCGCAGTACGTTTGCCGGATACAGCGTTTAAGACTGCTGCCGGGACATCCGTCAATTCAGATATTATTTTCCTAAAAAAGAGGGAAAAGGTCTTATTGACGAGCAATATGCTATCCGCCAGTGTGGAAGAGAAGTTGTCTGATTTACGTGTACCGGAAGTCGAAAAAATGTGGTCGATTGCTTCGTTTAGTTACTACACACGCTCCTACATAAATGAATACTATGCCATAAATAACGAAATGCTTTGCGGAGACGCTAAAAAGGTTTCTGGGCGTTTTGGTAATGAAGTCGTTTACAAGTGCGATTCCGAAGAAGAGTTTAAGCAGCGCTTTGAAAATGCGCTGTCAAAAATTCAAGGTAAGTACGAGGAAAAGGCAGGAGAAAACGAAGTGATTGAAGAAATCGCCGATGATGATCTTCCGGTTCCGGCTGATGTTACTGCACGTATGTACAGCTATCTCGCGTATAATGATGACATTTACTATCGAGATGCAGAAGTTATGCGCAAAGTTGATACAACAGATAAAACGAAAGATATATACAGCCGACTTATCAGAATTACCGCCATTACGCGTGAATTGCTGGATAATGAAGCTCGTGGCATGTCCGATTACGAATTATCTGAATATCGTACAGCGTTGAATACGGAGTATGACAATTTTGTTAAGCTGTATGGCAGAATTCAGTCAAAACAAATTTCTCGTCTATTCTCAACAGATTCATCTTATAACCTTATCTGTGCGCTTGAAGTTTATGACGGCGAACAATTTAAGGATAAGACGGACATATTTTACCGCCGTACAATTCGCGTGAATGAAACTCCAACGACTTGCGAAAACGCACATGAAGCGTTGGCTATTTCTATCAACGAACGCGCAGATATTGATTTCGACTACATGACGAACCTTTGCGGATTATCGGAAGATCAACTCATTGAAGATCTCAAAGGAGAGATTTTTTTCGATCCGCAAGAAGATAAATATGTAATGGCAGATGAGTATTTATCCGGCAATGTCCGTGAAAAGCTTATTTGCGCTCGAGCTGAAGCACAGAAGGATGCAAGTTTTAACATTAACGTGGAAAAGCTTGAAATAGTTCAGCCCGAGTGGTTGACAGCCGCAGACATTTCCGTAAAGCTTGGGTCTTTCTGGATTCCGCAAGAGTATATTGCGGAATTTATCAACAAGATTTTGCAAGTGCCTCAATATGGCAGTAAAGCTATTGTCGAATATTCCAATAGGACAGCAACTTGGAATATCGCAAACAAGGCGCAAATAAACTGCTATTCGAACGCAACCACAGTTTATGGTACTCAAAGAGCACCGGCAGCCAATATCATTGAGCAGTCTCTTAACGGCAGAGAAGTTGTTGTGAATGATGTGTTTGAAGACGCGAATGGGAAAAAGGTTACGGTTAAGAACGTGGTCGAAACAACAGTTGCACAAACCAAACAATCTGAAATCGAAGCAGAATTTATTGATTGGATCTGGAACGATGAAGAAAGAAGAAGAAAGCTCGAAGACATCTATAATAATTTGTTTAACGCAGAACGAGTACGCGAGTATGACGGCTCTCATTTGACTTTCCCCGGTATGAATCCGGACGTTACACTCAGACCACATCAAAGCAATGCGATTGCTCGGCAGCTGTATGGTGGGAACACGCTTCTGGCGCATAGCGTTGGTGCAGGTAAGACCTATACCATTATTGCAACGGTTATGGAGCGCAAACGACTTGGCTTGTTTAATAAGGCCCTCGTTTGTGTGCCGAACCACATTGTAAAGCAATGGGGACGAGACTGGAACTATTTGTATCCGAATGCCAATATTCTTGTTCCGACAGAGGAGGACTTTAAAAAAGAAAATCGCCGCAGACTGTTTGCCAAGATTTCAACTGGTAATTGGGATGCTGTGATTATCGGCCATTCTCAGCTTGAAAAGGCTGATTTAAGCCCAGTGAGAAAAGAAAGATACTTAATGGATGAAATCTCAGATACTTTAGCTGCGTTAGCTGAGGCAAAGGAGCAGCGAAAGGGATTTACCGTTAAGGATCTTGAAAGACGAAGAAAGCAGCTTGAGAAGAAGCTTTCAAAACTGCACGAAGGGCAAAAATCCGATGATTTCCTTTTTTTTGAAAACTTGGGTATTGATTCTCTGTACATTGATGAAAGTCACATGTTTAAGAACCTTTACTTTGATACAAAAATCAGCAATGTAGCCGGAGTAAGCAGCACAGATGCACAGAAAACTGCTGACTTGTATTATAAAATTAAGTATTTGAGGGAAATCAACGGTGAAAAGTGCGGCGTTACATTTGCGACGGGTACACCAATCTCTAACTCGATGGCAGAAATCTATACGATTCAGCGTTACCTGCAACCAGAAGAGCTTGCAAGACATCAGATGTCCAGCTTTGATGCGTGGGTTTCCACTTTCGGCGTAATCGAAACAAAATTAGAATTGCTGCCTGAAGGTAGTGGCTACCAAATGAAGCGAAGATTTGCAAAATTTCATAATATTCCGGAACTTATGACGATGTTTAGAAGCTGCGCGGATATTCAAACGAAAGATATGCTTGATTTGGTTTTACCAAAGGTAGAACGCGAAACGATAACGACAAAGCCGACGGCTATCCAGCGCGAAATGATAAAGGCGCTCGGCGAACGTGGTGAAAAAATTAGGAATAAGGCAGTATCTCCGGATGCAGATAATATGCTCAAGATCACAAATGAAGGGCGCATGATTGCACTTGATCCACGTATTGTCAATAACCTTCTACCGGATGTACCGGATAGCCGTGTATCGATTGTATCTCGCAAAATCTTTGATATTTGGCAGCAGACAAAAGACGATAGAAAAACAATCGCTGTTTTCTGCGATCTATCCACACCGTCAGCCAAAAGTGCTGAAAAAGGATTCTGTGTTTACACAGATCTTCGCGATAAGTTGATCGGTCTCGGTATTCCGGAGAAAGAAATCGCATTTATCCATGATGCGAAAAATGCCAAACAAAAAGAAAAGATGTTTGAGCGTGTTAATAATGGCGAGATTCGCGTCATCATGGGTTCAACATCTAAGATGGGCGCAGGCACAAATATTCAGAAAAAATTGTATGCTTTATTCCACTTGGATTGCCCTTGGCGTCCGTCTGACCTTGAACAGCAGGAGGGACGAATTGAGCGTCAGGGAAACGGTAATGACACTGTGAAGATTTTCACATGTATTACCGAAGGTACTTTTGATGGATACATGTATCAGCTCATCGAAGCTAAACAGCGTGTTGCTGCACAAATCATGACATCTAAATCTCCTGCGCGTGAAGTGGAAGAAGATGATGTAATGACGCTGAATTACGCTGAATTGAAGGCACTCACAATGGAAAACCCGGTGTTTAAAGAAAAAATGGATTTGGAAATCGCGATTAGTCGTTTGAAAATGCAAAAGTCAAACTATCTGTCCAATAAATACCGAATGGAAGATAAGCTTGCAAAAGAGTTTCCTCGGCTAATCAGCGAGACGAAGACAGGTATTGAAAACCTAACTAAAGACGCAGCTACGTATGTGAAAAATGAACGAGCTGAATTTACCATTACCATTAACGGTGTTGTTTACACAGATCGCGTAGAGGGCGGTAAGGCCATGACCGCATACGCTGGAAGAATGCTCGGAAGAAAAATTGGTGAGTATCACGGCTTTGATCTTTACGCCAGCATGAAAGCAGAATGGCTGCAAGTCATGGTTAAAGGTGCAACAGCTTATTGGTTTGAATTAGGTCCAGATGCCGGTGGTAATATTCAGCGTCTCAATAATCTAATTAAGAGTTATCCAGAGCGGTTACTCACTGCTAAAAAAGATTTGGAAAACCTTTATGCTGAACAGAAAACAGTAAGTGAAACAGTTAAAAAGCCATTCTTCCATGAAACAGAATTAAAACAGAAACTCGCACGCTTGGCGGAAATCGATAATCAGATTGCGCAAAGTGAAAAAGAGAAGAGCGAGGACACGGCGAAAGGGGTGATAAAAGATGAACAAGAGAAAAAATTCAGCGTAGAAGATTATTGCCGGAAATATGCAACCGGTGAGATTACCCCAGAATATGAGGCAGAATCTTCTATGTAAGGAGGTAAAGCAAATGAAAAAAGCTAAAAAGTTTTTGGCTTGGCTGCTTACAGCGGTAATCGTTTCGTCTTCTTTGCCACTAAGTGTATTTGCAGATGAGGCTAATCAGCCATCGGCTGTGGCAGAAGATACTTCCGGTTTTGAGGTTTCTTTTGACTTAGATACAGATGTTGAAGATGTCGTTGAAACTGAACCGGAGGCAACTCCTGAACCGACAACTGAACCAACGCCGGAGCCAATAGCGACACCTACACAAGAACCGACGTCAACACCCACTCCGGAGAATATCGCTACACCGGAGCCGACAGTAACTCCCACAGCTACACCCGAAGTTACGGCGACACCAACGGCAGAGCCTACAGCAATGCCGGAACCGAGTGCTGCTGCATCACCTACGCCCAGTGCTGCGCCGAGTGCGTCACCTGCTGCAAAGCCGACGCCTACGCCGTCACCGCAGCCGGTTACAAACCCAATAAAGCTTGAGCACGAGGTCTTAACGGACTATGAGACCGGCGGACTTTACCTGTTCCCAGTTCCCGACGGCGACGAAATTACGCAGGAATACAGTGAGCAACACAAAGCTTGGGATATAGCTGCTGTTACTGGTTCTGCTGTGGTGGCAGCCGAAGAAGGCACTGTAACTTATGTGCAGATTTGGGACGGATCGTATGACACCACCGGCATGATGAGCTACGGGCACATGATTCAGATTGAACATCCAGATGGAAATACCACACTGTATGCACATCTATCTGAAATTAACGTGCAGCAAGGCGAAAAAGTCGTGCGTGGGCAGCGCATCGGGCGCGTCGGCAGCACTGGCAATTCTACTGGCCCACATTTGCACTTTGAGGTCATGAGTGAGACTGGTAAAAAGGAAAACCCTGAACCGGTATTAGAATACGGAGTATCCACGCTACTGGATGATTACACATGGAGTTGGGTCAATCAGTATCTTAATCGACCTAATGGGACGAAAACAATATCTGATTACGGAGTAACAAGAGACAAAGTTGTAGCTGAACTTACTTCGCATCAAAGTGATAACTACTATTTGGGTACTACATATGTAGGCGGGGATAGCCAGTCTCCAAACGGCGATACGAGCTACAATTACGGAAGCGCCGGGTTAAACTGTGCGGGCTTTGTCAGCTATGTGCTTTGTAAATTGGGGTTAAATGCGGGTACGTCTGACTTGAATAATCATACTGCGTTGCCTGCGAGCTCGGTTCAGGGGCTTATGACTAAGGCGGTCGGTGGTCGTTCTGCAGATTGGTACAGCTCGTATAAAAGCCGAAACCTTTTGGCAGGTGCATCAAACTATTGCTTCTGGATTGCAAACGGTGATCTTAAGTCATATGCATTCCAGTCAAAGAGCGATATGCTTTCGTCTGGTGTGCTTGAAAAAGGTGACATTATTTTAATGTTGCCGACAACAGCATCGGCCAGTGACCGAGATACGCATATTGGCTTTTTCTGGGGAAACTCCTCCAGCGAAGATAATATGTGGCATAGTTTTGGTTCCAATAACCATATTTCGACCATAACACCTAAGACCAGCCCTTCTTATTACGTGGTTATTAAGTACGCACCGTCTGAATATACACTGACGCTCAATAAGACAAGCTCTAATCCCTCGTTGACAAACAATAACAGCAATTACAGCTTGTCTGGTGCAGTGTACGAAGTTTACGGTAACAAAACCACTTATACAACCTCAACAGTCACGTATTACACCGTAAATGCAAGTGGTGGCCTTAATTTGCGTAGCTCTGCCAATACAAGCAGTTCTGTGTTGATAACCATGACCAATGGAGCAAGCGTAAGGTATCTTAGCACATCAGGATCGTGGTATAGGGTTGAATATACCCATTCAAACGGTACGACCTATACAGGATATGCTTCATCGACATATCTTACGAATAAAACTACGCAAACTATTTATACTCCAACAGTAACATCGAATGCATTACTTGGTACGCTTACAACTAACTCGTCAGGATCGGCGAGTCTTGTTGTGCCTGCGGGAACAGTGAGCGTAAAGGAGAAGACCGCACCGAAAGGATTCTCCGTTGATAATGAAACTCATACAGTAACGATGGACGGTAATAAGACACTCAATGTCTCCGATACACCGATTATCTATGAGTACAATATCAACCTCACAAAGACGAGTGCCAATGTCTCAATCACAAACGGCGACAGTGGGTATAGCCTCGCCGGAGCAGTGTATAAAATCTATAACAGTTCCGGCACGGAAGTTGCATCCATTACCACCAATTCGTCGGGCAAGGGTTCTTCAAACGTGAAGCTCAAAAACGGCACATATACCGCCGTGGAATCCAAAGCGCCTCCGGGGTATGCCTTGGACACGACAAGGCATACCGTTAGGATCAACAATGCTGACGCAACTCTGAATGTCAGCGATGTACCTTTGATTAAGACGGTGACACTAACCAAAACGAGCGCTAACACGTCGATCACGGCAGGCAACAGCAATTATAGTCTTGCCGGAGCTGTGTACGATGTGTATGAAGGCAATTCTGCTACGGGTACGCCGGTTGCATCATTCACAACTAACACGTCGGGCGTTGCGACGTTAAGCCGCAAATTATATCCAAATCGAACATATACAATTTTGGAACGAACTCCGCCTCCCGGATATGTAAAAGATACGACGCCACATCCATTCTATCTTACTTACAACTCGGCAACAATGGATGTCGTGGACGACCCAACGACCATTCGTCTTACGGTTAAGAAAAAGGATTCCGAAACCAATACCAGTGTGGCACAGGGCAACGCTTCGTTAGCGGGAGCGCAGTATAAAGTGACCTATGTCAACGGCACAAAAACCGTTGAAAATATCGTTACGACGAATAGCTCGGGGTCTGCAACGCTTAGAGGTCTTCCGATTGGTGTGACTGTAACTGTACAAGAAATTACAGCCCCAGCAGGATACAAGTTGGATTCCCGTGTGCACACCTACGTTACAACAACCAAAACAGAGAAAATTGAATATGACCTCGAACCCGAAGATTTCACCGAAGATGTCTTTAAAGGACACATCCAGATCACCAAGCAGATTGAAATGCTCGGTGCGGATGCACAGCTTGAGCAGGGCGCTGAATATCAGGTGTATCTCAAGAGCGCAGGCAGCTACAACGCAGCAAAGGACGCAGAGCGAGATTATCTTGTGACCGGGGCGGACGGCAAGGCGACCACCAAAGACCTGCCCTACGGCACGTATACGCTGCATCAGGTCAAGGGCGTGCCTGGTCGTGAGTTTAAGGACATGGATGTTGATGTACACGAAAACGGTAAGACATATGAAGTGACGCTCACGAACGAACTCAAGTATGCCCCCTTCAAGATCATCAAGACCTCCGAAGACGGCAATGTTGAAGGTTTTACGTTTAAGGTCACGAGGCTTGCGGATGGCGCATCAGCAACATATACCACCAATGCAGCCGGTGAGATCATTACGTCTCAGTTCCCGGTGTATGTCGATGCAAATGCCACCCAGAAATTCGAGTACAAGATTGAAGAAATCAACGTGCCGGATAAATATCGCACGCCGGATGCACAGACGGTAACACTTACCTATGGGCAGACGGCAGAGGTTAGCTTCTATAACCAAATTGCACGCGGCTCTTTGGAAATCCTCAAAGTGGACCATGACGGTGTGACGCCGCTTGAAGGCGCGAAGTTTGAGATTACAGACGATAACGGTAATGTAATTGCAACCGAAACTTCCGGGCCGGACGGAAAAATCAAGGTAGACTCGATCCTTTACGGACAATACCACTGGTCAGAAGTGGAAGCGCCGAAAGGCTATGACCTTGATGATACCGTGCATGACTTTGCAATCGAGCACGATGAGCAGGTCGTAGAAGTCACGCAGGAAAACACTCCGAGTGTTGGTTCCATTACGGCTAAAAAAGTCGATGCCAACGGAAATTCCATGCCGGGCGTAGAATTTACGCTCGAGTACAGCACTGACGATGGCGCGACTTGGGCCCCGGTGGAAGCCCGCGCAGAAGACAGCAAGCCTTCAATTGGGGGCTGCACAAGTGCAGTCGTTGACGGCGCTTTGGAGACCGATGAAAACGGCGTCGCTACCTTTAATGGGCTTCAGGTCGATAACCAGACCGTTACAATCACCTACCGTTTGACCGAAACCGGCACGAAGTCCGGCAACACATTGCTCGCAGCGCCTTTGTTTATCGGCAGCTTGCCGCAGGTGCTTGATGACGGTACAGAAACCGTTGATGTGGTTGTTACAGCGGTCAACAATCAAAACTACACATTGCCGTCTTCAGGCGGTAACGGCATGATGGGCGTGCCGGTAGGCATTGCTCTCGTACTGATTTCCGCGTCCTGCATTTTAATGCTGACGCGTAAAAAGAGGTTTTAAGGGGATTCTACAACCCTTGGAATAATAAACGAAGAAAGGAAATGAGTAGAAATGGCAAAATCCAAGTTAATCTCTCGCATTGGTGCTTTGGCTTTAGCAGCAGCTCTGGCCTGCACCTCTTTGATCTCGGCCTCGGCGGCTACTATCGATA
>OAUV01000527.1_pt1 | contig 38355 bp, 30 predicted proteins | sample 1516841 | NCBI WGS metagenome assembly OAUV01 (sample SAMEA2580044, study PRJEB22360) | human gut metagenome | biome: human gut; feature: human-associated habitat; material: faeces | place: Denmark | collected 2008/2010 | reverse complement strand
TTGAAGCGCTGCGCGAGCAGTTGAAGAAAATTGAAGTCGGCCGCCACGAAACGCAGCGCCGCCGCGAAAAGGACGGCACGGTGACGGTGGCGCTTGTCGGCTACACGAACGCGGGCAAATCGACCTTGATGAATCTCTTGACGCAAGCGGGCGTTTTGGCGGAGGATAAGCTTTTCGCGACGCTGGACCCCACGGCGCGCGCGTTGAAGCTGCCCGGCGGCAAGACCGTTATGCTCATCGATACGGTCGGCCTTGTGCGCCGCTTGCCGCACCATTTGGTGGAGGCGTTTCGCTCCACGTTGGAGCAGGCTGCAACGGCGGACATCATTTTGAACGTGTGCGATGCTTCCAGCCCCGAAGCGCGCACGCACTTGGACGTGACAAATGAAATTTTGCAGAGCCTCGGCTGCGGTGACCGCCCGGTTATCCCGGTGCTCAATAAATGGGATCTTGTGGGCGATGCGGACAGCGCTTTGCATTTGACGGGCGCGGTGCGCATCAGTGCGCTGAAAAACGAAGGCATCCCGGCGCTTTTGCAGGCGATTGAAGATAACCTGCCGGTGAAGCCTGTGGACGTGACGGCGCTGCTGCCGTTTGCAAAGACGGGCATTGCGGCACAGCTGAGAAAAGTGGGCGCGCTCGTCTCCGAAGAATACGTGCCGGAAGGGCTCCTTATTCATGCCCGTGTGGAGCCGCGCGAAATGGCGCTGATAAAGCCCTATATCGTAGAAAACAATTCCGAAAGCGAAAATGTATAAAGCAGTGTATACAAATGTATAATATGCGCTATATTCATTCGAAAATGCATATTTTTGAAGATTGAATTTTGAAAAATACACAAATACAAAGCCGAAAAACCCGCATGAAATCTGGAAATTTCGACAACTTTCAAAAAAGATGAATAAATATTCAAGAAAAGGGTTGATTTTTCCGGAAAACGGTGTATAATAATGACCGTTGAAACAAATAATTCTCCGCCGCACGATGACGGCGGTTTATGAAAAAAGGAAGGGTTACATCATGGCAAAGGCAAAGAAGGATATTAAAAAGGTCGTTCTGGCGTACTCCGGTGGTCTGGATACCTCCATCATCATCCCGTGGCTGAAGGAAAACTACAACAACTGCGAGGTCATCGCGGTTTCCGCCGACGTGGGTCAGGGCACGGAGCTTGACGGTCTGGAAGAAAAAGCACTGAAGACCGGTGCATCGAAGCTCTACATTGAAGACCTCAAGGAAGAATTCATTCAGGAATATGTTTATCCCACCGTACAGGCAGGTGCGGTCTACGAGAACAAGTACCTGCTCGGCACGTCCTTTGCCCGCCCGATCATCGCAAAGCGCATCGTTGAAATTGCCAAGGCCGAGGGCGCAGACGCCATCTGCCACGGCTGCACCGGCAAGGGCAACGATCAGGTTCGTTTCGAGCTGACCATTAAGGCGTTTGCTCCCGAAATGACCATCATCGCTCCGTGGAGAGAGTGGAGCATCAAATCGAGAGAAGAAGAAATCGAGTATGCGGAAGCACACAACATTCCGCTGAAGATCAACCGTGAAACAAACTACTCCAAGGATAAGAACATCTGGCATCTGTCCCATGAGGGTCTTGACCTTGAAGATCCGGCAAACGAGCCGCAGTACAACCACCCGGGCTTCCTTGAGCTCGGCGTTTCCCCGGAGCAGGCCCCGGACGAGCCCACTTATGTGACGATTCATTTTGAAAAGGGCAAGCCGACCGCCATCAACGGCAAGAAAATGAACGGTGTGGAAGTTGTAACGACGCTTAACGAGCTCGGCGGCAAGAACGGCGTAGGCCTTGCGGATATCGTAGAGAACAGACTTGTCGGCATGAAGAGCCGCGGCGTTTATGAGACTCCGGGCGGTGCAATCCTTTACCACGCACACAATAAGCTTGAAGAGCTGTGCCTGGACAGAGACACGTTCCACTACAAGCAGCAGATCGGTTTGAAGTTTGCGGAACTTGTTTACTACGGCCAGTGGTTTACCCCGCTGCGCGAGGCGCTTTCCGCATTTGTAGATTCCACCCAGCAGACCGTCACCGGCGATGTCAAGCTGAAGCTTTATAAGGGCAACATCATTGATGCAGGTGTCACTTCTCCGTACAGCCTGTATGACCCGGAGATCGCAACGTTCGATGAGGATGAGGTCTACAATCAGGCGGATGCAGACGGCTTCATCAACCTGTTCGGCCTGCCGATCAAGGTTTATGCACACATGAAGGCAAAGACCGAAAATAAATAATCCAAAAGTAGATTTAGGGTAGGCATTCATCTGCCTGCCCTTTTCTGCCATAAACGGGAAGGAAAGATTCAGCCATGAAATTATGGAAAGGCCGCTTCCAGAAGGAGGCAGACCCGAAGACGAACGACTTTAACTCGTCTATTTCTATTGACAGCCGCATGTACAAAGAGGACATTGAGGGCAGCATTGCGCATGCCACAATGCTCGGCGCGGCGGGAATCATCGACAAAGGCGAAAGCGAAAAGATCTGCGCGGAGCTTGAGAAAATCGAAAAGGACATCGAGACGGGCGCTCTGCACATTGACCCCGATGCCGAAGATATTCACACGTTTATCGAGGGCGAGCTGACGGCGCGCATCGGCGACGCAGGCAAGAGATTACATACCGCCCGCAGCCGCAACGATCAGGTTGCGCTGGACGTTCGTCTGACGCTGCGCAAGGAGTGCGCGGGGCTCATGGAACAGTTAAAAGAGCTCATCAACGTACTGTGCGACCAGGCGGAGGAATATGCCGACACCGTTATGCCGGGCTACACGCATTTGCAGCGCGCACAGCCCATCACGTTCGGGCATCATTTAATGGCGTATGCCGAAATGTTCCTGCGCGACATCGGCCGTATGCAGGACGCGTTAAAGCGTATGGACGTTTGCCCGCTCGGCTCCGGCGCTTTGGCCGGAACGACGTACCCGCTTGACCGTGATTTGACGGCGAAGCTGCTCGGCTTCTCCGGCGTGAGCCGCAACAGCCTCGACGGCGTTGCCGACCGCGATTTCTGCGCGGAAATCGCCGCGGCGATTTCGCTTGCGATGGTGCATCTTTCGAGATTTTCCGAGGAGATCATTCTTTGGTGCTCGTGGGAGTTTAAATTCATCGAGCTGGACGACGCGTTTTCCACCGGCTCCAGCATCATGCCGCAGAAGAAGAATCCGGATATTACGGAGCTTATCCGCGGCAAGAGCGGCCGCGTGTTCGGCGACCTGATGGCGCTTTTGACCATGATGAAGGGTCTGCCGCTCGCGTACAACAAGGACATGCAGGAGGACAAGGAAGCCGTGTTTGACGCGGTGGATACCCTGCGCCTGTGCCTGACGCCGTTTATCCCGATGCTGAAAACAATGCGCGTTTTAAAAGAGAACATGCGCGCCGCAGCGGCAAAGGGCTTCATCAATGCAACGGATTGCGCGGATTATCTGGTGGCTTCAAAGGGCCTGCCGTTCCGCGATGCGTATAAGATTACGGGCGAGCTTGTCGCCTTGTGCATCGAGCGCGGCCTGACGCTGGAGTCGCTGCCGATCGACGAATACAAAAAGGTCTGTAATGCGTTTGACGAGGGCGTGTACGAGGCCATCAACCTTGAAAAATGCGTGCGTGACCGCAAGGTCAAGGGTGCGCCGTGCCCGGAGAACGTCCGCGCGGCGGCAAAAGAAGTGCGCACGATCGTAAACGGGCTATAAATTCAATTTTACCTTTGTTGGGGGTATCAAAATGGAAAAGATTAAGGTCGGCGTCGTGGGCGCCACCGGTTATGCGGGCGCGGAGATCTGCCGCCTGATTGCGGGGCATCCCGCAGCGGAGCTTGCGGCCATCAGCTCTGTAAGCTTTGAGGGACAGGCTTTGTCGGACGTTTACCCGGCATACCGCGAAATGTGCGACCTCATCTGCACCACGCAGGAAGCGGTTGTGGAAAAAAGCGATGTCATCTTTGCCGCTTTGCCGCACGGCCTTTCGCAGGAGCTTGCTGCGGAGTGTGACAAAAAAGGCAAGGCGTTCATCGACCTCGGCGCGGACTTCCGCTTAAAAAGCGAGGAAGAATACATCGAGTGGTACGGTGGCACATTTACGGATAAGGCGCTGCACGAAAAAGCCGTGTACGGTCTGCCGGAGCTGTTCCGCGAGGAAATTAAGAAGACAAAGCTCGTTGCGAACCCGGGCTGCTACACCACGGCGGTGCCGCTTGCACTCGTGCCGGCGCTGGAAAAGGGCTATATCGAGACGACCGGTATCATCGCAAACTGCGCGTCCGGCGTGACCGGCGCGGGCAGAAAGCCGGCGCAGAACAGCCACTACCCGGAGCTGAATGAGGGTATGTCCGCGTATAAAGTCGCGTGCCACCGCCATACGCCGGAAATCGAGCAGACGCTTTCCAAAATTTCGGGTGAGAAAATGCACATCACGTTCGTGCCGCATCTGCTGCCGGTGAACCGCGGCATTTTAGCGACATGCTATGCAAAACTCAAGCCGGGCGTTACGGAGGAAATGCTTCGCGCGGCGTATGAGGAAAGATACGGTAAAGAGCCGTTTGTGCGGTTGCTGCCAAAGGGCAAGAGCGCCGATATTCACAACATCAAGTACACGAATTTCTGCGACGTGTCCATTTTTACGGACCCGCGCACCGGCACGTTCATCGCCATCAGCGCTATCGATAACATGGTGAAGGGCGCGGCAGGGCAGGCCATTCAGAACATGAACATTCTGTTCGGTCTGGACGAGACCTGCGGCTTAAAGCTCGTTCCGCCGGCATTCTAAAAGAGTACGAAATTAAGGGAAAGCGATTTTTATATAAGGAGCAATTCAGTATGCAGTTTATCGAAGGCGGCGTCACCGCGGCCAAGGGCTTTTTAGCCGGCGGCATCCACTGCGGCATTCGCAAAAATAAGTCCAAAGCCGATCTGGCTATGATTTTCAGCAAAACACCGTGTGCGGCGGCAGGTGTTTACACGCAGAACCTTGTAAAGGGTGCGCCGATTCTTGTCACACGCAAAAATATCGCAGACGGCCGCGCACAGGCGGTCATCTGCAACAGCGGCAACGCCAACACCTGCAACGCAGACGGCGAAAAGAAAGCGTGGCGCATGTGCGAAATCGCGGGCGAAGCGCTCGGCATTGACCCGCACGATGTCATCGTCGCGTCTACGGGCGTTATCGGGCAGATTTTGCCGATCGCGCCGATTGAGAATGCAGCCCCGGCGTTGGCGGCACTGCTGAACGAACACGGTTCCAACATGGCGGCAAAGGCCATCATGACGACCGACACCATCGAAAAAGAGTGCGCTGTAAAGATTACGCTCGGCGACAAAGAGGTGTGCATCGGCGGCATCTCCAAGGGCTCCGGCATGATCCACCCGAACATGGCGACGATGCTGTGCTTTGTCACGACGGACTGCGCCATTTCCGTGCCGATGCTGCAAAAGGCCATTAAGGCGGCGGCAGACACCACATTCAACATGATCAGCGTGGACGGCGATACCTCCACGAACGACACGCTTGCCATTATGGCGAACGGCGAGGCGAAAAACGAGGAGATCACCGAAGAAAACGAAGCGTACAAGACGTTTCTTGAGGCGCTGACGGCGGTTTGCAGAAAGCTTTCCATGATGATGGCGGGCGACGGCGAGGGCGCAACGAAGCTGCTCATCTGCAAGACGACCGGCGCGAAGGACTGGGAGACGGCGAAGACGGTTGCAAAGTCCGTCATCTGCTCCTCTCTGCTCAAGGCTGCCATGTTCGGCGAAGATGCCAACTGGGGTCGCGTGCTGTGCGCCATCGGTTATGCCGGCGCGGATATCGACATCAACAAGGTGGACGTGTCCTTTAAGAGCGCGTACGGGCAGGTAGATGTTTGCGTGAACGGTGCGGGCATCAACTTCAGCGAGGAAGAAGCCGCAAAGGTGCTGCATGAAAAGGAAATTACCATTTTGGTGGAGCTCAACAGCGGCGACGCGGAGGCGGAAGCCTTCGGCTGCGATCTCACCTATGACTATGTGAAAATCAACGGAGATTACAGAACATGAGTGAAGAAAAGAAGATCGGCATCTCGAACAGCGACCGCGCCCATGTGCTCGTGCAGGCGATGCCGTATATCAAAAAGTGGGCGGGCGAGACCATCGTCGTCAAATACGGCGGCAATGCTATGATTAACCCGGAGCTGAAAGAAGCCGTGATGAACGATATTGTGCTGATGCAGCTCGTCGGCGTGAATGTCGTGCTGGTGCACGGCGGCGGCCCGGAGATCAGCGGCATGCTGAAAAAGATCGGCAAGGAAAGCCGCTTTGTCGGCGGTATGCGCTACACCGACGCGGAGACGATGGACATTGTGCAGCAGGTGCTGGCAGGCAAAGTCAATAAAGACCTCGTACAGCTTTTGGAAAACACCGGCGGCAAGGCGGTCGGCCTGTGCGGCCTTGACGGTTCCATGCTGAAGGCGGATAAGCTGCCTGCAGCCGAAGACCTCGGCTTTGTGGGCGAGATCCGCGAAGTGAGCACGAAGATCGTTGAAGATGTCATTGCTTCCGGCTACACACCCGTTATCTCCACGGTGGCGGCAGGCTACCACGGTGAGGTGTACAACATCAACGCCGATGTGGCTGCGGCGCGCATTGCGGCGGAGCTCGGCGCGCGCAAGCTCATTTTGATGACCGACATTGTCGGTCTGCTGCGGGATAAGGACGACGAAAACACGCTTATCCCGGTCGTAAACGTCAGCGACGTGCCGAAGCTGAAGCGCGACGGCATCATCAGCGGCGGCATGATTCCGAAGATTGATTGCTGCGTGGAGGCTGTGCGCCGCGGCGTAGAGCGCGCGCATATCATCGACGGCAGAACGCCGCACTCCATTCTGGTCGAGCTCTTCACCGATGAAGGCATCGGCACGATGTTCTATTAAGAGGGAAAAACCGCGCCCGTACCCGTGAACGAAAACGGCGAATGGGAGAAGCACTGGAGTTCGTCGGCGATAGTATCGGTGTGGAAGACAAGTACGGATATGTTTTCAACAGGGTACAGACGATATTGTGGAAACAAAAGGAATTTTGAATATGAGTTTTGAAGCAATTAAAAAGCAGGAACAGGAGTATATCCTCCATTCCTACGGCCGTGTGGACGTGGCGCTCAGCCACGGCAAAAACGCCGAGGCTTGGGACGTGGAGGGCAAGCATTACTACGATTTCACTTCCGGCATCGGCGTAAATGTGCTGGGCTATTGCGACGAGGACTGGGTGAAGGCCGTCACCGAACAGGCGGGCAAAATTCAGCACATGTCGAACTATTATTACTGTGATAAAAACACACAGCTTGCGGAACTGCTTGCAAAAAACAGCGGCCTTTGCCGTTCGTTCTTCTGCAACAGCGGCGCGGAAGCGAACGAGTGCGCCATTAAAATCGCCCGTAAATACGGCGAAAAGAAGCACGCGTATAAGATCGTCACGCTGGAAAATTCTTTTCACGGCAGAACGCTCACCACATTGGCGGCAACAGGTCAGGACGGCTTTCATCGGCTTTTCACCCCGCTGACCGAGGGCTTTGTGTACGCCAAGGGCAACGACGTGGAAGACCTGAAAGCGAAGCTCTCTGACCCCGAGGTCTGCGCCGTGCTGCTCGAGAGCGTGCAGGGCGAAGGCGGTGTGGTGCCGATGGAGGAAGACTATTTAAAGACCGTGCGTGCACTGTGCACGGAGCGTGACGTGCTGATGATGCTTGACGAAGTGCAGACGGGCATCGGCCGCACGGGCTACTTCTTCAGCTATCAGCGCGCGGGCATTCTGCCGGACGTTGTAACGGCGGCGAAGGGGCTTGGCGGCGGCTTGCCGATCGGCGTATGCATCGCGGGCGAGAAAGTAAAGGACAGCTTTGCCCCCGGCATGAACGGCTCCACGTTCGGTGCAAACCCCGTGGTGTGCGCCGGTGCGGTGGAGGTCGTTTCCCGCGTATCCAAGCCGGAATTCTTAAAAAAAGTGCAGGAAAAAGGTGAGTATTTCAAAGAGCGACTGCTTAAAATGCCGAACGTCGAGTTTGTGCGCGGCCGCGGCATGATGATCGGCGTGAAAGTGAAGGACAAGGACGCCCATGATGTGCTGAATGCTTGCGCGAAAGCGGGTCTGCTCATTTTGACGGCGAAAGACCTTGTGCGCTTCCTGCCGCCGCTCACCATCACAAAAGAAGAGATCGATGCCGGTCTCGCGATTTTTGCGGAACAGATCAAATAAACGGAGGAAATCCCCATGAAACATTTATTAAAACTGCTCGATCTCTCCAAAGAGGAGATCATCGACATCCTGAACCTTGCCGACCAGCTCAAGTATGAGACAAAGCACGGCATTGAGCACCACCACTTAAAGGGCAAGTGCCTTGCCATGATCTTTGAGAAGTCTTCCACCAGAACGCGCGTTTCGTTTGAAGTGGGCATCAATCAGCTTGGCGGCTATGCCGTTGTGCTGGCGGGCGAGGGCTCGCAGATCGGCCGCGGTGAGCCGGTGCAGGATACCGCACGCGTGCTCTCCCGCTATGTGGACGGCATTATGATCCGCACCTTTGAGCAGAAGGAAGTTGAAGACCTTGCAAAATACGGCTCCGTGCCGGTCATCAACGGCCTGACGGACTTCTGCCACCCGTGCCAGATCTTAGCGGACCTCATGACGATCCGCGAATATAAGGGCTCGTTCGACGGCCTGAAGATGTGCTTCATCGGCGACGGCAACAATATGATGAACTCCCTCATCGTCGGCGGCCTGAAGGTCGGCATGGAAGTTGCTGTGGCTTGCCCGGAGGGTTACCGCCCGCCGCAGGAGATCCTGGACTTTGCAGCCGGTTACGATTGCTTCACCCTGACGGACGACCCGATGGTCGCTGCAAAGGACGCGGACGTCGTCATCACGGATGTGTGGACATCTATGGGTCAGGAAGAAGAGCGCGCGGCACGTGAAAAGGCGTTTGCGGGCTACTGCATCGATGAGAAGATCATGGGTGTGGCAAAGAGCGACGCCATTGTGCAGCACTGCCTGCCGGCACACCGCGGCGAGGAGATCACCGAAGAGGTGTTTGAAGCGAACGCGGGCCCGATCTTCGACGAAGCGGAGAATCGTTTGCACGCACAAAAGGCCGTTATGGTCACGTTAATGAAAGATTGATTGTACAAAACGCTGTGTTTTCGCACGGCGTTTTATATTTGCCTTTTGAGAAAGTATGCGGTATAATTATAAATAAGAATATTCCGATGCGATTTGTCGGGGTCTGAACAAAAAACGCACGGAAACTGTGCGTGAAACAACCGTTTTGGTCATTACGCGCTGGGCGCTCTCATACCGTATAATTATGCAGACGCGCACGCGCCGGAGAGGAGACAGCTTATGCTCAGAGAACAGTTATGGTTTGATTTTTGTGACGATTTGCCCATTGAGATCGAGCAGAGGATCGACGAGGGCATTTTAGAAGCGGAACGCTTTAAAAAGCGTGCCGAGCAGGTAAAGGAAATGCCGCGCGGCGCGGCACGTACCGCCGCAGGCGCAGAACTTTTAGAGCAGCTTTGTGCGCTTGAAAACCCGCAGGACGAAGACGAGCCGTCCGACCTTCCGGGCATCAAGGCGGCATCTGTCGGTGAGCCGAAAGAGAAAGCCGAAGCGGATTGCGACAAAATCTACGGCGCGTGGCTCGGTCGCTGTGCGGGTTGCCTGTTGGGTCAGCCGGTAGAGGGCTGGCGGCGTGCACGCATCAACGGGCTTTTGAAAGAGACCGGCAACCTGCCGCTGCAAAACTACATTTCGTCCGATATCGGGCCTGTTCTGCGCGAAAAATACAACGTGCGCGACGACGGACACGCCTACGGCGCGGAAAAAACCGGGTGGATCAACAACGTCTCTTACATGCCGGAGGACGATGACACGAACTACACGCTCATCGCGTTAAAGCTCGTCGAGCAGTACGGGCGCGATTTCACACCCGATGACGCGGCGGAAAACTGGCTGATGAACCTGCCGCTTTTACACCTGTGCACGGCGGAGCGCGTGGCATATATCAACCTCGCACAATCCGTTTTTCCGCCGGAATCGGCGTTGTACCGCAACCCGTACAGGGAGTGGATCGGCGCACAGATCAGGGGCGATCTGTTTGGCTATATCTGCCCCGGCGATATGGAAACGGCGGCGGAAATGGCATGGCGCGATGCGTCCATCTCTCACGTGAAAAACGGCATCTACGGCGAAATGTGGATTGCCTCGATGCTTGCGAAAGCGGCGGTTAACGACGACATGCCGACCATCATTCGCTCCGGCATGAAGCAGATCCCGAAAAAGAGTCGTCTTTATGAAGAGCTTGCGGAAATTTTGAGCCGCTTTGAAAGCGGCGACACCGCTGAGGAGACGAAAGCATATATCCTCGGCAAGTACGATGAAAATAATCAGCACCACTGGTGTCACACCGTCTCGAATGCGGCAATCGTCGCGATGGGCTTATTGTGGGGCAAGAAGGACTTCACCTACACGATGGAGCTGTGCCTGACGATGGGCTTTGACACGGACTGTAACTGCGCCACGGCGGGCTCTGTGCTTGGTATGGTACTGGGTGCACAGCTTTTGCCGGAGGTCTGGACGGCGCCGCTCAACGACCGTGTGCTTTCCGGCGTGGACGGCTTCGGACTCGTGCATATTTCGGACATGGCAGCGCGTACACAGGCGCTCGCCGAGTAAAAAATAATAAGTTTTTTGCGGGCACACGGCTTTTTGGCGGTGTGTCCGCTTTTTATACGGAAAACCCGCGTGCCGTTCACAATTTTTTCGAAATTTTCGGCTATTCAAAAGGGCTGAGATATGATATACTATAAAGCAGTATGGGCTTTTCTGCCCTTTGGTTTTGAAAGGAAAAACGGCATGATCGTTCTCGGCATCGACCCCGGCTACGCCATTGTCGGCTACGGCGTGGTGGAAATGAAAAATAACCGTTACCGCACGTTGGAGCACGGCGCGGTGACAACCAAAGCGGGCACGGATTTCAACCGCCGTTTGGAGATCATTTACGACGGCATCGCGCAGGTTTTGGCGCAGTATCACCCGGATGCGGTCTCCGTGGAAAAGCTCTATTTTTCAAACAATAAAACGACCGGCATCGGTGTGGCGGAAGCCCGTGGCGTCATTTTGCTTGCGGCGCAAAAGGCCCGCGTGCCTGTTTTTGAATACACCCCCGTGCAGGTGAAATTGGCCGTTACGGGATATGGCAAGGCCTTAAAGCCGCAGGTGATGGAAATGACCCGCCGACTTTTGTGCCTGCGCGAGGTGCCGAAGCCGGACGACACGGCGGACGCGCTCGCCATTGCCATTTGCCACTGCCATGCCTCCGGCACGGCGCTGCGGCAGTTTTTGAGGTAACGCCGTCTATTTGGACAGAGAGTACAGAGGGTATAGAAAGGACAAAAGCGATGTTTTACAGTCTTACCGGGAAACTTGTACACATGGAGCCGGGCGTTGTCGCTATTGAATGCGGTGGCGTGGCGTTTAAGTGCTTCACTTCCATGAATACGCAGAAAAACATGCCGCGCATCGGCGAAACGGCTACGGTCTATACGCATTTAAACGTGCGCGAGGACGCGCTTGATTTATACGGCTTCTCTACAAAAAGCGAGCTGAACTGCTACAAGATGCTGACGACCATCAGCGGCGTGGGCCCGAAGGCGGCGCTCTCCATTTTATCCGAAATGACCCCGGAGGGCGTTGCCATGGCGGCGGCCTCCGGCGACAGCAAAAAGTTTACAAAGGCGAGCGGCGTGGGCCCGAAGCTTGCACAGCGCATCGTGCTGGAATTGAAAGACCGCGTGAAGAAGATGGGCTTTACGGGCGGCACGCTGGAACTGACCGGCACGGACGACGCGGGCATTGTTTCTGCGTCTCAGAACGCCGAGCAGGCCGTACAGGCGCTTATTGTGCTCGGTTATACACAGTCCGAAGCCGCGCAGGCCGTGGCGAAGCTGGACGGCTCCCTCTCTACGGAAGAACTTATTCGCGGCGCTTTAAAGAGTATGGCAAGCCGCTTTTAATACACGCTGAAAGGAGAGTGCTTTTCGCGTGACGTTTGACAGAGACAACGAAATGGATTTTGAAAACCGCGTCATTGCGCCGGAGTATGTGCCGGAGGACGCGGAGGTGGAAAACCCGCTGCGCCCGCGTACCTTTGCGGACTATGTGGGCCAGGAAAAGGTAAAAGAAAACTTAGAGGTGTTCATTCAGGCGGCAAAGCAGAGAAAAGAATCGCTTGACCACGTTTTGCTCTACGGCCCGCCGGGTCTCGGCAAAACGACGCTTGCGGGCATCATTGCAAACGAGCTCGGTGTCAATCTGCGCATTACGAGCGGCCCGGCTATCGAAAAGCCGGGCGACCTCGCCGCATTATTGACGAATCTGAACCCCGGCGACGTGCTGTTCATCGATGAGATTCACCGCCTGCCGCGCAGTGTAGAGGAGATCTTGTACCCCGCCATGGAGGACTTTGCGCTCGACATTATTACAGGCAAGGGGCAAATGGCGGCGTCCTATCATCTGCCGCTGCCGCGCTTTACGCTTGTCGGTGCAACGACGAGAGCCGGTCAGCTTTCTGCGCCGCTGCGCGACCGTTTCGGCGTGGTGCTGCGTTTGGAGCTCTACGAGCCGAAGGAGCTTGCGAAAATCGTCACCCGCAGCGCCGGCATTTTAGGTATTGACATTGAAGCGGACGGTGCGCTGGAGATTGCTTCGCGCTCGCGCGGTACGCCGCGTATCGCAAACCGCATGTTAAAGCGCGTGCGCGACTTTGCGCAGATCATGAGCGACGGCGTCATCACATACAGCACGGCGAAGATTGCGCTTGACCGCCTCGAGATTGACGAGCTTGGGCTCGATTCCGGCGACAGACGCATGCTGAACGCGATTATCCAGTATTATAACGGCGGCCCCGTGGGTGTGGAAACGCTGGCGGCGGCCATTGGCGAGGAAGCCGTGACGATCGAAGACGTTGTGGAGCCGTATCTGATGCAAATCGGCTTTTTGCAGCGTACCCCGCGCGGCCGCTGTGCCACACGCGCGGCTTACTTGCACCTCGGACTTACGCCGCCGGGAACCGTTGCGGACGATAACCCGAGATTCGACGTATGACACTCTTTTGGAAACGCGTACAATCGGCATGCGGGAGAACAGGTTGAAAAGAATCAAAAAAGTCACCCCTTAAAATTTTTGACATAAAAAGGAGCATACGATTATGGGAAGATTATTCGGTACAGACGGTGTTCGCGGTGTCGCGAACCATGACCTCACCTGCGAGCTTGCAATGAAGCTTGGCCGCGCGGCCGCTGCCGTGCTCATCAACAAATCAAACCGCCACCCGCGCGTCATCATCGGCAAGGATACCCGCCTTTCGAGCGACATGCTGGAAAACGCCATGGCAGCCGGCCTGTGCAGCGTAGGCGCATCGGTCGTTCTGCTGGGCGTTGTGCCTACCCCGGCCGTGGCGTACCTTGTGGAAAAATACAAGGCAGACGCCGGTGTGATGATCTCTGCATCACACAACTCTTACGAGTATAACGGCATTAAAATTTTCAGCGGCGACGGCTACAAGCTGCCGGACGACCTTGAGGAGCGCATTGAGTCTCTGATCCTCGGCGAAGCGGCTCTGCCGCCGCTGCCTGCAGACAGCGACCTCGGCACGGTGTCGCATGCGCCGAACGCGCTGCGCGATTACATCGATCACGTGAAGTCCACGGTGCACTTCTCGCTGACGGGCCTTGAAATCGCGCTCGACTGCGCGAACGGCTCCTCCGCGATGACGGCGGAAACACTGTTTACGGAGCTCGGCGCCAAGGTGCACATGCTGCATGATGAGCCGAACGGCACGAACATCAACGATAACTGCGGTTCCACCCATATGGAATCGCTCGTGGAATATGTGAAGACGCATAAGGTCGACGCGGGCATCGCGTTTGACGGCGACGCCGACCGCTGCCTTGCCGTGGACGAAAACGGCGAAGTCATCGACGGCGACTTCATCATGGCAATCTGCGGCCTCGATATGAAGAGCCGCGGTAAGCTGAATAAGGACTGCATCGTCGGCACCATCATGACGAACCTCGGCTTTGTAAAGTGCTGCGAAGCAAACGGCATCCACTTTGAAGCGACGAAGGTCGGCGATCGTTACGTGCTGGAAGAAATGCTGCTTGAAAACTACAGCTTCGGCGGCGAGCAGAGCGGCCACGTCATTTTCCGCGATTTCGCAACGACCGGCGACGGCCAGCTGACGGCGGCGCAGCTTTTGAGCATCTTAAAGCAGCGCGAAGCAAAGCTTTCTTCCCTCAAGACCGTCATGGAGCGTTACCCGCAGACGATGGTGAATATCAAGGTCTCGCCGGAGGGCAAGCTGGCGTTCCACACTGACCCGAAGGTGAAGAAGGCTATTCAGCAGGCAACCGCAACGCTGAACGGCGAAGGCCGCGTCATTGTGCGCCCGTCCGGCACAGAGCCGCTGCTGCGCGTCATGGTGGAAGGCAGAGATTTGACGCTGATTGAAAAGCTTGCAAACGATATTTCTGAAGTGATTAAGGAAGAATTGGTCTGATGAGAGCAGCAAACTGGAAAGACTATGAATTGATTGATACCGGCTCCGGCGAGCGGTTGGAGCGGTGGGGAGACATTCTCCTCATCCGCCCCGATCCGCAGATTATCTGGAAGTCGGAGAAAAAAGATCCCCGTTGGCGTTCCGCTCACGCGCGCTATAAGCGTTCCTCTACGGGCGGCGGCAAATGGGAGGTTTATAAAAAGCTGCCGGACGTGTGGAAAATCACGCGCGGCGACCTCACGTTCCGCTTAAAGCCCATGGGCTTTAAACACACGGGCGTTTTCCCGGAGCAGGCCGTGAACTGGGATTACACCGCGGCGCGCATCCGCGCGGCAAAGGAGAAAAATCCCGAGCGCGAAATTAAAATTCTAAACTTATTCGGCTACACCGGCGCGGCGACGCTCGCGTGTATGGAAGCGGGCGCGACGGTCACGCATGTAGATGCCTCCAAGGGCATGGTGCAGTGGGCGCGCGAAAACGCAGCGGCATCGAATTTGGCAGAGCGCCCGGTGCGCTGGCTTGTCGATGACTGCGTGAAATTCGTGCAGCGCGAAATTCGCCGCGGCAACCATTACGACGGCATCATCATGGACCCGCCGTCCTACGGGCGCGGCCCCGGCGGCGAGGTATGGAAGCTTGAGGAACAGCTTTACGGTCTTGTTGAAATGTGCGTGCCGGTCTTGACGGACGATCCGCTGTTCTTTATTTTGAATTCGTACACAACGGGACTTTCTCCGTCCGTTATGGCGTATCTGCTCGGCGTTTTGCTGCGCCCGAAGTTCGGCGGCTATGTTTCCGCCGATGAAATCGGTTTGTCGGTGACGGAAACGGGGCTTGTTCTGCCCTGCGGCAGCACGGCAATCTGGTCGGGCGAGCCGGTATAACGGGACTTTTTTGAAACGGAAGGGATAAAATGGCGTTTATTGAGTGCAGAGACCTGCATTTTTCATACAGCGGAGAGAGCGGCGAGGTCCTGCACGGCGTCGATCTCGACATTGAAAAGGGTTCGTTTGTGGCGCTGCTCGGCCACAACGGCTGCGGTAAATCCACCATGGCGAAACTGTTTAACGGTATGTTGGTGCCGACCTCCGGCACCGTGACGGTGGACGGCATCGATACCGCCGTGGAGGAAACGCAGCTTGACGTGCGCCGCCGCGTGGGCCTTGTGCAGCAGAACCCGGATAACCAGCTTGTCGCGGGTATTGTTGAGGAAGACGTGGCATTCGGCCCGGAAAACCTCGGTGTTGAGCCCGCAGAAATCCGCCGCCGTGTCGATGCGGCACTGAAAGCGGTCAACATGTACGAGTACCGCGACCATGCACCGCATAAGCTCTCCGGCGGTCAGAAGCAGCGCGTCGCAATTGCGGGTGTTATCGCGATGGAAACCATGTGCATTGTGCTTGATGAGCCGACCGCCATGCTGGACCCGCGCGGCCGACAGGAGGTTATGGATACCATTCGGTATCTGAACCGCGAAAAGGGTATCACCGTCATTCTCATCACGCACTACATGGACGAGGCCGTGCAGGCCGACCGCGTGGTGGTGATGGACGGCGGCAACATTCTGACGGACGGCGACCCGCGCACGGTGTTCGCGCAGGTGGAGCTTTTAAAGCGCCACAAGCTCGACGTGCCGCAGGCAACGGAGCTTATTTACCGCTTAAACGCCGCCGGGTGCAGCATTTCCGGCACGCCGCTCGATGAAGACGAGTGCGTAAAAGCGATTGCGGAGTATTTAAAATTGGGATAAGAATATAAAAGGGATTTTGTTTTTTGTGCGGGGCAAGAACCGAAAGGACCTGCACCCGGCAGAGGAAACGAGGAAAATCGATGGCAATTTTGGAAACCAAAAATCTCACATATACCTATGGCGCCGGCACACCGTTTGAAAAAACGGCGGTGGAAAACGTGAACCTTTCCGTAGAAAAGGGCGCGTTCGTCGGCGTGATCGGGCATACGGGCAGCGGTAAATCCACGCTGATCCAGATGCTCAACGGCCTCATCCGCCCCACAAGCGGGCAGGTGCTTTTAAACGGCGAGGACATTTGGGCAAAGCCGAAGGAAATTCGCCGCGTGCGCTTTCAGGTGGGCATGGTGTTCCAGTACCCGGAATACCAGCTGTTTGAAGAGACCGTTATCAAAGACATCATGTTCGGCCCGAAAAACATGGGACTTTCCGATGAAGAAGCACTGAAGCGCGCCAAAGAAGCGGCACACTTTACAGACTTAAAGCCTGAGCTTTTGGAGAAATCTCCGTTTGAGCTTTCGGGCGGCGAAAAGCGTCGTGCAGCCATTGCGGGCGTCATCGCCATGGACCCGGAGGTGCTCATTTTGGATGAGCCCGCCGCCGGTCTTGACCCGAAGGGCAGAGATGTTATCTTAGCGCAGATCTCCGAATATCACCGCCAGCGCGGCAACACCATTTTGCTCGTCTCCCACAGTATGGAGGACATCGGCCGCGTGGCAGACCGCGTGCTTGTGATGAACAACGCCCATGCCGAAATGTACGACGAGACCCGCGCCGTGTTCTCGCGCGGCGAGCTTTTGGAGCCGATGGGTCTGCGCCTGCCGCAGATCACGTCCATCATGCGCCGTCTGCGCAAAATGGGCCTGCCGGTCAGCGAGACAGTTTTAAATGTAGACGAAGCCGTCATGGAGCTTTTGCCGCTCCTCAAAAAAAGGAAAGAGGAGGACAAAAACCATGCTATCTGATGTCACCATGGGGCAGTTTTTCCCCGGCAAGTCCGTCATGCACCGGCTCGATCCGCGCATTAAAATGTGCCTGACCGTGTATTTCATCGTGCTCATTTTCTGCTCGAAGAATTTTGTCACGCTCGGCGCGACGATTCTTATGAGCCTGCTTGGCGTGGTGCTTTCCAAAGTACCGCTGAAGCTCTATTTAAAAAGCATGAAGCCTATTTTGTTCATCGTGGTGTTCACCGGCGTATTGAATTTGTTTTACGGCACCGGCGACCCGATCTTCACGCTCGGGTTCATTCACATTACGCGAAACGGCATCGTGAACAGCATCATGATCGCCGTGCGCATCGTGGTGCTCATCCTCATCAGCTCTATTCTGACGTTTACAACGTCCCCGACGCAGTTGACGGACGCCATTGAGCGCCTGTTAAAGCCGCTGGCACTGCTGCATGTCCCGGTGCATGAATTCGCAATGATGATGACGATCGCGCTGCGCTTTGTGCCGACGCTCCTCGAAGAGACCGAGAAGATCATGGCGGCGCAGAAGGCCCGCGGTGCAGATATGGAAAGCGGCGGTCTGATGCAGCGCATCAAGGCGCTGATTCCGGTGCTTATCCCGCTGTTTGTTTCCGCGTTCCGCCGTGCGTTTGATCTTGCAACAGCCATGGAAAGCCGCTGCTACCACGGCGGCGAGGGGCGCACGAAAATGAAGGTGCTGCACCTTTCAAAAGTAGATTACATCACGCTTATCGTGTGCGTTTTGTACCTTGCGGCGTTCATCACAGCGAACATTTTGCTGCCCGCCGCCATTGTGCGATAAAATTGAGGAGAAGCTATGGAACGAAACCTGCTGCTGAAAATTCAATATGACGGCAGTGCGTACCACGGCTGGCAGGTGCAGGAAAACGCCCGCAGTGTGCAAGGGGTGTTTCAGGAGGCGTTAAAGCAGGTTTTGCATACGCAGCCGGACATCAAAGCGTGCAGCCGTACGGATACCGGCGTGCACGCGCGGGAATTCTGCCTGAGCATGAAGCTTTCGCACAATATCCCGCCGGAGCGCCTTTTGGGCGCACTCAATCATTTTCTGCCGCCGGACATTGCTGTGCTTTCCTGCGAAGAAGTGCCGCTCGATTTTCACGCACGGTACTCCTGCTGTGGAAAACGGTATGTGTATGAAATCTGGAACAACCCCATTCGCAGCCCGTTTCTGCACGGGCGCGCGCTGCACTACTACCACCATATCGATGAAAAAAAGCTGAACGAAGCCGCGCAACACTTTTTGGGTGCGCACGATTTCACTTCGTTCTGTACACTCGATAACCGTGACATGGGGGACTTTACCCGCACGGTTACGGAAAGCTCCGTTACGCGCGAGGGCGACATGGTGCGCTTTACCGTGGCGGCGGACGGGTTCCTTTACAACATGGTGCGCATCATGACGGGCACTTTGCTCGCCGTGCAGCAGGGGCGCTTTGTCCCCGAGGACATCCCGAAGATCATCGAGGGGAAAAACCGCAAGCTTGCGGGGCCGACCGCCCCGGCGTGTGGTCTGTATTTAGAAAAAGTGTTTTATAAACCGCAAATATAATGCCTGCGGTTCGGTTGGATAAATGTTCTGTATTCCGATTTTATAACGCGGAATAAGGGAGAAAAGTATGGCAAGAAAAAAACATGAAGCGGAAAAAAAGCACGCGCTGCGCAAAAAAGAAGCACCGCCTGTGCAGGATATGCCGGATGAAACGGAACACCCCGCGCTTTCGGAAAAGAAAAAGCCGCGCGTATCGAAGCTTTTGTACCGCATCATTGCGGCGCTGCTCATCGCGGTAGTGCTGCTTATCATTTTGGAAAATAAAGATAATTTAACGCCGGAAAACATCGGCAACTGGATCCGCACAAAGGCAGTCGGCTTCGGCTTTGGCGACGGCTATCCGGCGGAGCTGACCGGCAGCACAGCGCTTGTGGGTAATTTCGGCGCGGCTGACGGCAATTTATACGTTGTGAGCGACACGGCGCTGACGGTTCTGAACGGCTCTGCAAAGGAGATGTTCTCCGCGCGCCACAGCTACAACGACCCTGCGGTCTCCGAAGCGAGCGGACGCTACCTTTTGTATAACGCCGGCGGCACGGGTTACCGTGTGGAAACGTCCTCCGGCACGGAAATTTCCGGCACGAGCGACAGCAGTATCACGACCGGCGTCATTTGCGATTCCGGCAAATTTGCGCTGGCGGTGCAGCCCTCGGACTACGCCTCCGAGCTGCGCGTATATAACAAAAACGGCAGCTTGCAGTATAAATACAGCTTTGCGGATTCCTATATTACGGCGGTGGCGCTGAATACGGACGGCACAAGAGCCGCGGTGGCAAGCACCATCACGCACGCAGGTACGCTCATTTCGCGCATTACGGTGCTGGATATGTCCGAAACGGAGCCGATAGCGGAGTACGAAAGCGACGGCAACCTGATTTTTGCCGTGCAGTGGAACCGCAGCGGCCGCGTGACGGCCATCGGCGACACGGAAACGCTCGTCAGCGATACGAGTTATAACTTTACGCCGTATGCGTATGACGGCCGCACCGTGACGGCCTACACGCTCATCCCTTCGGGCGCAGTGGTTTCCGTTTCCAACTATGCTTACGGCGGCGACAGCACGCTGCTCATTTTCCGTGACAGCGCAGAGCCTGTGGAAAGCGACCTTTCCGGCCGCGCCGTGTGGCTTTCCGCAGCGGGCAATAAGGTGGCGGCGCTGCTTTCAAGCTCCGTTGTATCCACGGACCTCACGACCGGGCGGCAGGAAGCCGCCTGCAATGTGCCGGCCGATACAAAAAGCATCGCCATGGCGGACGAAAGCACCGTGTATCTGCTCGGCGTGCGCGAGATTCGGAAAGAAAATCTTAAGGTGATCGAGGCCGATAATACATTGTCGCAAACAGAGTAATGTGGTATAATCACTGTATCGCACAAGGCGCGCGGCAGGCGTGCCGGAAAAAGGAGAGTGTTTTTATTGGGATGGATATTTGACATTGCCGTTGTGGTGCTCGTCATCATCGCGGCCGTCATCGGTGCAAAAAAGGGATTTTTCAGAGCATGCTTTGATTTCTGCGGCGCGCTCATCGCGATGATTGCGGCGGGGCTTTTGAGCAGTCCTGTTGCAGAGTGGATCTTTACAACGTTCTTTCGCCCCTCGCTTGTGGAGAAGATCTCTGCGGCGGTCATGGGGCTTGGCGCGGGCGAAGCCGTGAACACCGTTTTCGATGCCTTCCCGGAGCTTATCCAGCGCGCGCTCGAGGCTGCCGGCATCACACAGGGCAGTATCATGGCGCAGGTGCAGGATAAGACGGACAGCATCGCAGAGGCCATTACGGATGCACTCAGCCCCATGCTCATCAACGTCATCGGCGTGTTCGTCATGCTGGTGCTATTCGTATTGTTCATCGTGGTACTGAGAGGTGTTGCAACGCTTTTAACGGGCATTTTCTCGCTGCCGGTTTTAAGCGGCATCAACGGTGCACTCGGCGCAGTATTCGATGTGCTGATGCTCGTGCTCATTTTGTGGGTCGTCCTCGCGTGTACGCAGGTATTTGTGCCCATGCTGAGCGCAGCGCAGCAGGTAAAGGTGCAGGCGTTTGAGAATACTTCCATGCTTTTGAAGCTGCTTGGCAGCTTTAACCCCGCTTACCACTTAATGCAGTGAGCAGCGGCTAAAAGGAGATTCGGAAATTCGTAAGGGAAAGGAACTACACTATGTCTGATGCCAAAAGCCAAAAGACAAAGAAACCCATCAATCAGAATTTAACGGTGCCGAACGCCATGTCTGTGTTCCGCATTTTGGTCATTCCGTTTTTTGCGTATTTTTTTCTGAAAGGTAACCTCACAGCGGCCATCGTCGCACTGGGGCTTTCCGGCCTTTCCGATGCGCTGGACGGCATGATCGCGCGGCACTTCAACCAGATCACGGAATTAGGCAAAATGCTGGATCCGTTAGCCGATAAGCTGACGCAGGGCACGGTGGCCATCTGTATCGCCGTGCACTACCCGTCCATTTGGCCGCTTTTGGCGCTGCTCGTCTTAAAGGAGCTCGTCATGTTGTGCGGCGCATGCTATCTGCTGAAAAACGGCAAAAAGCCGTGCGCGGCAAAGTGGTACGGCAAGGTCTCCACAACACTGTTTTATATCGCCATCGGACTCATCGTCGTCATGGACGGCTTTATGAAGGTTTCCGAGAGCACGTTCAATATCGCGTCCACCACGGCGCTCGTCATCACGGCGGGCTTCATGGTGTACACGTTCATTCGATATTTCGGCGTGTTCCGCGAAATTTTGAGATCGACCGACGGCAAATACGATTTGAACCTGCCCGAAGAAATGCGGGCAAAGAAAGAGCGCACACCGAAAAACTAACGGTCTGCGCCGGAAAGGAAAATGTCTATGATGATGTGTACACGCTGCAAGAAGCGGCCTGCGGTTGTGTTCGTTTCCCCTTCAACGGATATGAACGCCACGCAGGGCTACTGTCTTGTCTGCGCAAAAGAGCTCGGCATTAAGCCGGTGAATGATATTATGGAGAAAATGGGCATCACGGAGGAGCAGCTGGAGGCAATGACCGAAAGCATGAACGATTTGATGTCGATGTCCGACGACGGCAGCTTTGAGCCGGGCGGCGCGGTGCCGTTCCCGTCCGAATTGCTGGGTCAATTCGGTATGAACGCAAACGGTGACGGCACAGAGCCGGAAACCCGCGAAAGCCAGCCGAATGACAAGAAAAAGAAGGAGAACTTCCACAAATCGAAGCGTAAGCACATTGCGGCGTACTGCACCGACCTCACCATGAAGGCGAGAAACGGCGAGCTGGATGCCATCATCGGCCGCGAGCGCGAGATTGAGCGTGTGGTACAGATTTTGTCCCGCCGCACGAAGAATAATCCGTGTCTCATCGGTGAGCCGGGCGTCGGTAAAACGGCCGTTGCAGAGGGGCTTGCCCTGCGCATTGCGGCAGGCGAAGTGCCTGCGAAGCTGCGCAAAAAAGAAGTGCAGCTTCTGGATCTCACGGCGCTCGTCGCCGGTACGCAGTTCCGCGGCCAGTTTGAAAGCCGCATCAAGGGACTTGTGGACGAAGTGAAGCAGGACGGCAACATCATCCTCTTCATCGATGAGGTGCATAACCTCGTCGGCACAGGCGATGCAGAAGGCAGCATGAACGCGGCGAACATTCTAAAGCCTGCGCTGTCCCGCGGCGAAATTCAGGTCATCGGCGCAACGACGTTCTCCGAGTACCGCAAGTACATCGAAAAAGACGCCGCACTGGAGCGCCGCTTCCAGCCTGTCACCGTGACAGAGCCGTCCATCGACGACGCAACGGATATCATCCGCGGCATCAAAAATTACTACGAAAAATACCATAACGTGCGCGTTTCCGACCAAATTGCGAAGCGCATCGTCGTGCTTTCCGAGCGATATATCAGCGACCGTTACCTGCCGGATAAGGCCATCGACTTGTTGGACGAAGCATGCGCCTGCGCCGCGCTGCGCAACAAAAAGCTTGCGGATTATGAAGAAGCAAATTTGAAGCTCGAAAAGCAGCGCAAGGCGGAAGCCGAGATCGAGGGCGCAGAGAATGTCGATTACGAAGCGCTTGCCGAAGCGAAATATAAAGTCGCGGCGCTCGAAAAAGAGCTTGCCGCGTTTGACCCGAACGAAGTCACCGCGCCGGTAACGGAAGCGGATCTCGCGTATGTCATCGAGCTTTGGACGGGCATTCCCGCTGCAAAGATTGAGCAGAGCGAGCTCGGCAAGCTTGCCCACCTGGAAGAAAAGCTGAGCGAGCACATCGTGGGGCAGGAGGAGGCCGTCAAGGCTGTTTCTGCCGCCATCCGCCGCAGCCGCGTGCAGATCAACCCGCGCCGCCGCCCGGCCTCGTTCATCTTCGTCGGCCCCACCGGCACCGGCAAGACCGAGCTTGTGCGCGTGCTTTCGAAAGAGCTGTTCGATTCCCCGGAGACGCTCATCCGCCTCGATATGTCGGAGTTCATGGAAAAGCACTCGGTCTCGAAGATCATCGGTTCGCCCCCGGGCTATGTCGGCTACGATGAAGCCGGTCAGCTCACCGAAAAGGTTCGCCGCCGCCCGTATTCCGTTCTGCTCTTCGATGAGATTGAAAAAGCACACCCGGATGTTATGAACATCCTGCTGCAAATTCTCGACGAAGGCCGCATCACGGATGCGCACGGTCGCACGGTCAACTTTGAGAACACCGTCATCGTCATGACCTCCAACGCGGGCAGCAACAGCCGCGAAGCGCTCGTCGGCTTCAACCGCACCAGCGCGGACATCAGCCGCGAAAAGGCCATGCGCGCGCTGTCTGATTTCCTGCGTCCCGAGTTCCTAAGCCGCATCGATGAGATCGTCGTCTTCCGCCCGCTGAATGAGGAGGACTACAAGAAGATCGCAGTGCTCATGCTGAACGAGTACGTCGGCACGCTTAACGAGCGTGGCATCACGCTGCGCTGGACAGACGAAGCCGTCGCGAATATCGCGCATCGTGCCGTAGGCGGCAAGAGCGGCGCCCGCGACATCCGCAACACCATCCGCCGCACCGTGGAAGACAAAATCGCGTCCCTCATCGTCGAGAAAGGCGAAGGCAACGTCACCGGTATTCTCGTCACCGAAAAGGACGGCGAGATCGACGTGGAGTCAATCTAACCTTATAAACCGCAAATCCCCGCACAGCGCTGTTCATTAAAAGCCTGTGCGGGGATTTTTGTATGCGGAGGAAGTAAGTCCGATGTATTCAGTTTGTCAGGATGATGGCCTGCTCGAAAAGGGCGGTGTAGGCGACCTCCACGCTGTCTTTGCCGTAGTAGATGTCCTGACCGGCGAGAGGGTCACTGAAGTAGTAGCCATTTTCGTCATAGCCCGTAAGGACGAGCGCATGCATGGGGTAGACCCACGTAATCTCCCGGCCGGTCTCCGGCACCGTCCAAATGTCGCTTTCAATCGGCGGCTCCATGCAGATAGTCGCCCAGATCATCACCGGGGTGTTGTTGTCAATATAGCTTTTTAGGCGATAAAGCGGCACGCCGCTCAGACGCTCGGCGTGGTAGCCGGTGTTTGTGAGAAACTCGTTCATGGCGCGCTCAATGACGGTGGAGTAGCATCCCCAGCCGGTTTCCGAAAACGGGTCGCCGGGGAATGCCTCCCATGGGTCGCAGCCGATAAGCTTTCCGTTTTCGTCCGTGTGCGGCGCGTCGCCCGTCGGCAGGTAATAGGAAGCAAATTCCTCCGCTGTGACGGTGCAGCCGTAGTAGTTTAACAGCATGGCGGCGCCGGCGCTTTCGCAGCCCGTGGGAAGCGTAGGCAGCTGCGAAATGTACGGCACGTCTTTAATGCGGCGGGTGCTTGCCTGCGCGGGGAAAATATCGGCGTAGGCAAGCGCGGGCGTAAAGCGCAGCAGCGCCGCGGCGAGCACGCCGAACACGAGTATCACCGGCAAAAGGCACAAAATGCGTCTGCGACGCCGTGCGCGGTGCTTTAGGCGGCGCGGCACAGCACTGTGTCGGAAGCTTTCGGGTGCCAAATTTGCATTTTTGCGCGTTTGCATAAAGATCCCCCTTTTTAAAACTCCTTTATAACCGGGTGAAAATTTCTCTTAGCAGAGTGAGCACAAGCAGGTGAGCGGGGTAAAACAGGTAGTAGCCCCACTGCAAAACTTTGCTTCGGCGACCAAGCGTGTGGTTGTAGCATAAAAGAAGCGGTACACACAGCAGTACGAACGGCCTCAGCCACACGGGCAGCGTAGAGCCGTAGACGAAATACTGCAAAACATACAAAAGCGTGACGAGCCCGAAAAACGACCATTGCTTTTTGGGGTTTTCCCGAAAGACGGCAAAGCCGAAGATCCACAGCACGGCGATGTAATTCCAGTTTGCGGGGTAGGCGAGCAGGCAGCACAGCCCGAGCAAAAGCAGCCGCACCCAAACGGGCGCGCGCAGCCGTTTCCACAGCGTGACGGCGAGAAGTCCCAAAAAGAGCCCCCACAAAACGCCCGTCACGTACCAGAACTCCCAAACCGTGAATTTAAAGCATAGCGCATACGGCACATGAGAGATGACCGCCGCAATAAACAGCCGCAGCAGGTACTTTTTCAGATTCGACGTGTACGCGTAGCCCTCCGCAACGAAAAAGCACATGATGGGCGCGGCAATCTGCCCCACGGCGTGGAAAAACAGCGCGGCGGGCGCGGTATCCGCCAAAAAGACGGTGGCGGCATGGTCCAGCACCATGGCGAGGACCGCAATGAGCTTTAAGGTGTTTGCGTTCAGCGCGGGGCGCGAAAATGTGCACGCGGTTCTGTTTATATCGGTCATGCATTCGCCCCTCTCCTCTTTCTGCTTTAACTATACCGAAAAAGACGCAAAAAAGTCCCCCGCAAACTGCAAAAAAGTTGCAAAATTGCGGGGGACAAGGTTTAGATGTGATAAGGTCACGGCGAGGAGTACTCTGCTTCCGAATCCCGGTTTATCCAGTAGGTTTGGTTCAATAAGAATCGGCTGTTGTCAAAAGCATCACTGTAATCCGGGTCGAAGCCGAAACCGGTCACGCTTTTGGAAATGGCGTCGTATGTCAGGGTAAATGTGCAGCCCCCGCTGTTGCGGACCACCAAAAGCGATTCATTGTTGTAATCGATGCCGTAATGAGAATCTAAGTCATAAAAAAAGCCGTACCAGATGTCGAGCGTCGTGTTGGAAAGACGGGTGAACAGCTTAGAGGTCCATTCCGCGTTGCGCAGGGAGTCGTTTTCGCTGATGAAGGAGGAGAAAAGCTCGTCCGGCAGGCGTGAAATCGCTTCATAAGCACCATAATAGGCGCTGCTGTTGCCGGAGACATCACGGCTATCGTAGAAATCTTGAAAAATCTTGTCAAACTCGGTCTCGCTATAACGCATATCGGAGCAATAAAAGTACATGGTCAGTGAGGCGCCTGCAATGTCCATAAAGGCTTCGTTGTCCGGCAGAGAGGCGGTCTCTTTGTCGATCTCCGTTGCGTGGACATAAAGCGGTATGCCGGATTGCGGCGTGAATGCGAAGTCCACTTTAAAATCGCGCCCCTGCACCGTGGTGACGGTCACGTCCTGTGCATACACGTATTTCGGAATCGAAGCCAAGTTGTCGAACGGGTCGTATGTGTACATCAGCCCGGAGAATTTCAAATTCGGCGAAATATTGCAGCCCTTTAAAAACGGCTGAATGATGCTGCGCACATACGCATCTGAAACTTCAATGTACGTCTTCTGGTCGGAAAGCTCATTGCTGAGCTGATACAGCCAGTTATCCATATTCCTTTCACCGTAGACACTGAGCTCCTGCAAAATGAAATTCCGCATCGTGTTCGGCGTGGCGTTGCCATTGTTTGCATATATGGAGGATTTTGAAGTGTCGATCTCATTCCACGGCGGCAGGACAAGACTGGAGGGGTCTTCCAAATACAGCGGGCTTTCCGCGCCGGTAATCTGCGCGGCACTTTCCTTGTTTTTAAAGTTCGGCATCACGCGGCTAAATAGCGTGGGGGAGAAATAGCCGAGCGTCAAAATGGCAGCGCAAAGGAACAAAGGCAGAAAAACAGAGAGAAAAATGTTGCGTTTCATATCGTTCTGCCTCCTTTGTAGCGGGTTTCGCGCTGCTTTTTGCGCTTCTGGCGTTCTTTTTCACGCGCCTTATCGCGTGTTTTCTCGCGCGGCGGGCGCTTCTGCAAAAGCGCTTCCAGCTCGTCGCCCTGATTTTTCGGAATAGGCGCTACATTCATGTGAATGATAATCGTGGTGCCCTTCTGGTAGGTGGAGCGAATTTCAAGCCGCGCCCCGTGGCGGCGGCAGATGTCGTCGCACAGCGCAAGGCCGAGGCCCGCGCCGCCTGCCTTGCGGCTGCGCGCTTTGTCTTCCATGTAGAACGCTTCCGTTGCGCGGCGCACGGTATCGGGCTTCATGCCCATGCCGCGGTCGATGACGGAGACCACTGTGTGGCCGTCCAGCTCGGACTGAATGAGCCAGATTTCGGAATTGTCCGGGGAAGCCTTCGCGGCGTTATCGATGAGGTTGTAAAGCAGCGACAAAAACAGCTCGCGGTCAATGTGCAGCATGGCGTTTTTGTGCAGTGCCGTCAGCTTGATGCCGCGCCGCCCGAGCACCGGCGCCATGGTGGCGTGCACATCAGAGAAAAGCTGCGCCGCGGGAATATCCGCAAAATCGAGCGGGGTGTTATCGGTAGAAGCCAGCGTCAAAAGCTTTGCGGAAAGCCCGCGCAAGCGCTTGGCTTCCTCCACAATGGCAGAGGCAAAGTCGCGCCGCTGTTCGTCCGTGACAACGCTTTTGATGCGCAGAATATCCGCAAAGCCCAAAATGCTCGTCAGCGGCGTTTTCATCTCGTGCGCCATGGCGTCCGCAAAACGCTTGCGGCTTTCTGCAATACCGCGCAGCTTTTCCTCGCGCTCGTTAATGGAAGCAGTCATCTCGTTGATGCTGTGTGCAAGCGTTTTCAGCTCCGAGCTGCCCTTTTCGGGCATACGCACGGTGTAGTCGCCCGCGGCCGCCGCGCCGATGGTCTTCACGGCACGCTTTAACGGGCGCAGAAATCCCAGTACGGAAATGAGCAGCAGTACGGAAATACCGCCGCCGCAGCAAAGCCCCCACAAGCGCGCGTTGTTCAGGCTGGCGTCGTGCTCGTCGTACACATTCGTAACGTCATACACCGTGCGCAGCTCATACGACATGGCTTCCAGCTTGATGACGGAGACCACCATGAGGTACGTCTTTTCGCCGGCGTCGAAGATCACCGTTTTGCCGTCCGTAATGGCATCGTTCGGCTTGACGGAAGCTAAATCATACGAAGCGCCGTCCAAGACCTCGGTGCCGACCGCCGTGATGGTTTTGCCGCCTTTTTTCACTTCTATCACGTCCGCGGTGGAAATGTCCGTCGTAATGGTATCCTTCAGCATGTCCGTCAGCTGCTCGGTGCTCAAAAACAGCGTGTTCGCCTTTAAACGCTCATACGCCGCGTGGTTGGAAAGCGAAGCCGCCAACGCCGAATGTGCGGAAGCGGCGGAATTGACCTCACGGGCTATGGCGCTGCGAAAATGGCTATCCAGTATGTAAAACTGTGTGAGCTGTACGGCGAGCGTGACGAACATGAGCGCAATGAGCGATATTTTTTGCCATAGCTTCATAAATGACTCCCTTTAAGCTTATCGGCGCTCTAAGCGGTAGCCGAGCTTCGGAATGGTGATGAGCTTGCCCTGCAATCCCATTTTGCGGCGCACCTGCTGCACATGAATGTCCACACTGCGCGATTCACCGGTGAAATCAAAGCCCCAAATGTTCGAGAGCAGCTGCTCGCGCGTGATGGCAACATCCTGGTTGCGCATGAAAAAGACGAGCACGTCAAACTCCTTCGGTGTCAGCGCCACGGGCACGCCGTTTTTCAGCGCCGTGTGCTTTTCAATGTCCACCTGAATATCGCCGTAGCGCAGGTGCATTTCGCTTTTGCCCGCTCGGCGCAGCACCACTTCAATGCGCGCCAAAAGCTCCACGGGCTCAAACGGCTTTACAATGTAATCCTCTGCGCCGCCGCGCAGACCCTTTACCTTGTCCGCCACCGCACCGAGCGCCGTCAGGAAAATCACCGGCGTTTCGCAGCTTTCCCCGCGGATGTGCTCCAAAACGGCAAAGCCGTCCATGCCGGGCAGCATCACGTCGAGCAAAATGAGGTCATACGTGCCGTTTATGATGGTCTGTACGGCCTCTTCGCCGTCTACGCAGCGGTCGTATTCGTAGTCGCCGATCGAGAGCGTGGCGGCCAGCATTTTCGAGATATTTTCATCGTCTTCCACAATCAGAATGCGGATCATACAGTCTTCCTCTTTTCCCCTTTTCGCCGGCACCCATCCGACGATTATGTTAACCCTATTGTAGCATAGAAAAAAGCGGGCTTCAAGGAAAGAAGCCCGCCGGTAACGGTGTGTAAATTCAATTTTGCAAAAATTTTGCAGAAAGGGAAAATTTAGCTTTCACCGTTCTCCGTTTTTTCGCGGTGGATGCGCAGCAAAGTGAAGCCGAACGGCGGCAGCTTGAAATCGCCGCCTGCGGGGTTCGGGTACGGTGCGCCGAAAATAAACTCTGCATTGTCAAGATGCAGCCCCGGAATGACCGCGTTTTCCATGCTGCGGTTCACGGCAACGAACAGCGCGTCCTCGCCGCCTTCCGTTTCTACATAGCGCTCAAACGAAAGCACATTGTCGTGTGCATAAACACTGCGCAGGCCGCCGTCCTTTAAAATGTCGCCGTGCTCCTGCCGCAGCAGGCCGAGGTAGCGGTACCATGCGATAAGGTCTTCATCCTCGTGTCCCCACGGGTAGCATGCGCGGTTGAACGGGTCGCGGTAGCCCTCCATACCGGCTTCGTCGCCGTAGTAGATGCACGGCACGCCCGGCAGCATAAACTGCAACAACGCGGCAAGGCGTATGCGCTCAAGGCCGGTTTCGCGCTGCTCCGGGGAGAGCGTGTGCGCGCTTTGCCACTCGCGGCTGCCCGCCGGTTCTCCGCCGAGCACCGTCAAAGCGCGCTCCGTATCGTGCGTGCCGATGTGGTTCATCAGAATGCGTAAGACCTGCGGCGGGTAGTTTTCCACGATGGTCTCAATGCGATCCATAATGAGCGACGCATGCTCACCGAGCAGAAACCCGAGGATTGCATCGCGAAACGGGTAGTTCATCACGCTGTCCAGCTGCCCGCCCAGCAGATACCGGCGGCGCACGCCGTAAGCCGTTTTGTTGGAGGCGTCTTCCCACACTTCGCCGAGCACCATGGCGTTTTCATCCTGCGCTTTCGCGGCGCGGTTCAGGCGGTCAATAAAGCCGTCCGGCAGTTCGTCGGCAACGTCCAAGCGCCAGCCGGAAGCACCGGCCTCAAGCCAATGCCGGATGATGCCGTCTTCACCGTTGATATAGTTGTCATACGCGGGATTTTCCTCGCGCACATTCGGCAGCGTGATGAAATTCCACCAACATTCGTAGTCGTTCGGCCAGCTCCGAAAGCTGTACCACGGGTAATACGGGGAAGACTGCGAGCGGTACGCACCGCCGTCGCCGTAGCGGCCCTCGCGGTTAAAATAAATGCTGTCGCTGCCCGTGTGGTTGAAAACGCCGTCGAGCAAAACGTGAATGTTGCGCGCTTTCGCCGCCGCGCACAGCGAGCGGAAGTCTTCCTCATCGCCGAGCAGCGGGTCAATTTTCTCGTAGCTTGCCGTATCGTAACGGTGGTTGGAGTGCGATTCAAAAATGGGGTTCAGATAAATGCAGGTCACGCCGAGAGACGCTAAATAATCGAGTTTTTCCTCGATGCCCTTTAAGTCACCGCCGAAAAAATCCGAGTTTGTCACAATGCCCTGTGCGTTCGGCTTCCAGTCCGGCTGGTCAAGCCAGTTTTCATGCAGCGTGCGATCTGCCGGAACGTTTTCTTTCGCTTTGCCGGAGGACGCAAAACGGTCCGGGAAGATTTGATACAAAATGCCGCCCGCAAGCCAGTCCGGCGTTTTATATGCACCGTCGTACACGGTCAGCTGCCAGTCTTCACGTGCACCGGCGCGCGCCTCGCCGCCGAGGTCCTTTTTAAGGACAGAGCGCCCATGCGATGTGCGCAGCTCAAAATGATAGAAGTAAAGCCCCGTTTTCTGCGGCGTAAAGTGGCACTCCCACCACTCGTAGTCATTGCCGTTCATGCCGCACCAGAACATATCAAGGCACTCAATGCGGTTATCCGGGTGCTGCACCAAAAGGTAGGAGGCAGAGCACTGCATGTCGCGCGGCAAGGTAATTTTAAAGTGCACACGCGTGCCGTCTGCCACAGCGCCCAGCGGGCTGCGGTGTATGGAATTTCTGGAATTAAATAGCGTCATCGGTAAACTCTCCTGCATGAAGAAGCAGGGCACTACGACCGCAGCGCCCTGCTTTTTACATAAACTTACGTGATATTACTTCTTCTTCGTCTCGGCTTTCGTCTCGACCGGCTTTGCGAGCCAAATGGTGTTCGCATAATCGCGGATGGCGCGGTCGGCAGCGAAAATGCCTGCCTTTGCGGTGTTGACAAGGGACATAGAGTTCCACTTGGTCTGGTCCTTATAAAGCTGTTCGGCTTTCTGCTGTGCATGGCTGTAAGAAGCAAAGTCTGCAAGCGCCATGTACTGGTCGACGTTGAGGAGTGCCTGGTGCAGGTTCTGGAACGTTTTGCCGTTAAAGCCCTGGCCGAGAGCATCCATCGCCTTGCGGATGATGTCGTTGTGCTCGTACTGGTTTCTCGGGTTGTAGCCGGAAGCGCGCAGGCTGTTGACCTCGGGCGTCGTCATGCCGAAGAGGATGATGTTGTCGTCGCCCACTGCGTCGTGAATTTCCACGTTCGCGCCGTCCAGCGTGCCGAGAGTGATGGCGCCGTTGATCATAAACTTCATGTTGGAGGTGCCGGAAGCCTCTGTACCCGCAAGGGAGATCTGTTCGCTGATCTCCGCCGCCGGGGTGAGCAGCTCTGCCCAGGATACGCAGTAGTTTTCAACGAAGATGACGCGCAGCTTCTGGTTGACGCGCGGGTCGTTGTTGATAGTATCGGCAAGGCAGACGATGAACTGGAGAATTTCCTTTGCGAAATAGTAGCCCGGGGCTGCCTTTGCGCCGAAGAAGAACGTGTGCGGGGTATAATCCGCGTTCGGGTTTTCGAGCAACCACTGGTATACGGAGAGAATATGCAGCGCATTCATGTGCTGGCGCTTGTACTCGTGCAGACGCTTGACCTGTACGTCGAAAATGCTGTTCGGGTCAACGATCTGGCCCTGCGTGCGCTTAACGTGCTCGGCAAGGCGCTGCTTGTTGTGCAGCTTGATCTCGGCAAGCTTCTTCTGCACGGAGGTATCGTCCTTATATTTCATCAGCTTCTCAAGCTGAGCAGCATCGTGGATGAAGCCGTCGCCCGTCAACTCGGTGATAAGGGAAGCAAGCTCCGGGTTCGACTGGTTCAGCCAGCGGCGATGTGCAATGCCGTTTGTGACGTTCTTAAATTTATTCGGCCACTCGGTGTAGAAGTCGTGGAACACGCTGTCCTTCAAAATTTCGCTGTGCAGCGCGGAAACGCCGTTCGTGCTGTGTGTTGCGTATACGGCAAGGTTTGCCATGCGCACATAGCCGTCGTTCAGCGGGGCCATGCGCCAGATCTTGCCTTCGTCCACGCCCTTTGCACGCATCTCAATCCAGAAGCGGCGGTTGATCTCTTCCACAATCTGGTAAATACGCGGCAGACGGGATTTGAACAGGTCTGCGCTCCAGCACTCAAGCGCCTCGCTCATAACGGTGTGGTTCGTGTACGCAATGGTGCGGGTCACAATATCCCAAGCTGCGTCCCACTCGTAGCCGCATTCGTCGAGCATGATGCGCATGAGCTCCGGGATAGCGAGCACGGGGTGCGTGTCATTGAGGTGGATCGCCGCAAGCTTCGGCAGATCATCAAGGGAACTGTGCGTGTACAGGTGGCGGCGTACGATGTCTTGTACGGAGGCGGAAACGAGGAAGTACTGCTGTGCAAGGCGCAGGCTCTTGCCCTCGTAGTGGTTGTCTTCCGGATAGAGAACCTTTGTGATGGTCTCTGCCATAGCTTTCTGCTCCATAGCGCGCATATAGTTGCCGCTGTTGAAGAGCTTCATATCAAATTCGTTGGCTTCCGCACGCCAGATGCGCAGCACAGAAATGCCCTTGCCGTCCATGCCGGAAACATACAAATCGTACGGAATCGCCATAACGGGGTTATAGTTCTTATGACGTACGGAATGGTAGTGGTCATGCCACTGCTCTTCAATGTAGCCGTCGAAGTGCACCTCAATGGCGCTTTCGTCGACCTTTTGCATCCAGACCTCGCCGCCCGGAAGCCAGAAGTCCGGCAGCTCCGTCTGCCAACCCTCAACGAGCTTCTGGCGGAAAATACCGTATTCATAGCGCAGGGAATAGCCCATGGCCGGGTAGCCCTGTGTTGCAAGGCCGTCAAGGAAGCAGGCGGCAAGACGGCCGAGGCCGCCGTTGCCAAGGCCGGCATCCGGCTCCTGTTCGTAAAGGTTATCGAGCTTTACGCCCATTTCGGAAAGTGCTTTGCGGAAGCTGTCCTCGAGACCGAGGTTAAACAGGTTGTTCTTCAGGGAGCGGCCCAGCAGGAACTCCATGCACAGGTAGTAGATTTGCTTTGTCTCCTGCTTTTCAGCTTCGTGTACAAATTCGTCACGGCCGCGAACGAGCAGGTCACGCACCACAAGTGCGGATGCTTTGTAGAATTCATCGTCGGAAGCGTTCTTTGCGGAAACGCCGTAAATGTGCGAGAGCTTCTCACGGATTGCGCTCTTGACCTGCGCGGGGGTCATCTTGTAATTCATTCTTTGTCCTCCATGTGTTATGCGTGAAAAACACGCCAGATTTGTGTTATATGCACAAAATTAAATGCGTTTTGATTAAAAAACAAATGGTTTATACCCATTATATACTAAAATCATGAAAAATTCAAGACCAATAGCGGGCGAATAAGCAGAATTTAAAGCTGTGGCTTTGTATAGTTTCGACAGAAAATACCGGCTTTCGGTATAAACCGGCCGAAAACCGCAGTGCGCCTGTCTTTTTTCGACCTTACACACACCGTATACTATTATATAGGGGAAAACAGCGGGTTACAAGTACATTTGTGCAAAATCTGTGCAGATTTTGCAGAAAACCGCCGAAACGCCCGCTTTGCGCGCTTTTTTTGACAAGGCGGGGCTTTTGGTATATAATGCAGAACAGAGTATAACCTGCGTAAAATCGGCGCGGGGAAAGGAATCTGTGCAATGGAAAAAACGAGATTCAAACTGAATATCTGCGGCGTGGACGTCACCGTTTCCGGCGATGTGGACCGCGACGGTGCAGAAGCCATCGCAGAGCGTGTGCGCGTGCGTATGGAAGAGGTTTTAAACAACGCCTACGGCGCGACCATAGAGAAAGCGGCGGTCATTGCGGCCATGAACCTGAGCGAGGAGCTTTCCCGCACGGAGGCCGCTTTGAATCAGGCCCGCGAGGAAGCGGATGCCCTGCGCACAAAGACAAAGGAATTTGCCGGTGCGGACGGCCTGAAGGCCCGCCTTTCCGAAGCGGAAATGAAGCTTGGCGTTTTGCAGGAAAAGCTGCGCCTTGCCGAAAACCGCGCCGAAGCTGCGGAAAAGGAAACGGAAGAAGCGAAAGCCGCTGCCCAAAACGCAGCGCACACGGCAGCTGCAGAACCGCTCGACCTGCCGCCCATCGACCTGCGCAACCCCATGCTGCCCGATTACGGCGACGAAACGGGGCTTGTGAGCTTTTTCGAAAAGGCAGACGTAAAGGAGACCGCGCGTGAAGACGAAGAAGATTGAGGTGCTCGCGCCCGCCGGTAATCCCGCGGCCCTGAAAGCGGCGGTGTTCGCCGGTGCGGATGCCGTGTACATGGGCGGCTCGCTGTTTTCCGCGAGGGCATCGGCGGTGAATTTTTCGCGTGAAGAAATGCGGGAAGCGGTGCTTTTTGCCCGCGAGCGCAATGTGCGCGTGTACGTCACGGTTAACACGCTTTTAAAAGATGACGAACTTCCCGAAGCGCTCGATTTCTGCAAGTTCCTGTGTTCTGTTCCCGTAGACGGCATTTTGATTCAGGACATGGGTCTGTTTAATATTCTGCGCGAAGCCTGCCCCGAGATGCCTTTGCACGCCTCTACCCAGATGAGCCTGCACACGCCCGGCGGCGCGGCCTTATTAAAGGAACTCGGTGCGTCCCGCGTCGTTTTGGCGCGTGAGATGTCTTTGAAAGAAATCGAAGAAGTCTCCAAAAAGACCGATGTGGAGCTTGAAGCTTTCGTGCACGGTGCGCTGTGCATGTCGCTTTCCGGCCAGTGCTATTTCAGCGCCATGCTCGGCGGCCGCAGCGGCAACCGTGGGCGCTGTGCTCAAACCTGCCGTCTGCCGTTTGCCGCGCCCGGTGGCACGGGGCACGACCTCAGTTTAAAGGACATGTCGTTCATCGACCACATCGAAACGCTGCACAATGCCGGCGTATGTTCCGCAAAGATCGAGGGTCGCATGAAGCGGCCGGAATACGTGGCGGCGGCAGTCGCGGCGTGCCGAAAAGCGGCAGACGGCGAGTCTGTGCCGGGAAACCTGCTCGAACATTTAAACGCGGTGTTCTCGCGCTCCGGCTTTACGGACGGCTATCTGTCCGCTCACAGAGGACGTATCATGTTCGGCACCCGCACAAAGGAAGACGTGGAGAGCGCAAATTCCGCCGTGTTCGCGCAGCTGCATACTTTATATAAAAACGAAGCGCAGCGTGTGCCGGTGACATTCACATTAAGCGCCATTGCGGGCGAAAATCCGCGCGTCACAGTCTCGGACGGCGAAAACGAAGCGGTCGTCACGGCAGAAGACTGCGTATGCGAAACGGCGCAGAAGCTGCCTGTCAACACCGAACGCTGGGAGCAGCAGTTAAGAAAAACCGGCGGCACGCCGTATTTGTGCAAAGCGGTGCAGATCGACACCGATGAAAAAACCGCATTGCCCATTTCCGTTTTGAATGGTCTGCGCCGTGAAGCGCTGGAAAAGCTCGGCGAACAGCGCCGCGAAAAGCCCGCCGTATCGTTTAAAGCTATTCCGCTCGATACGCGTACACATGGTGAAAGCGGACGGCCTAAACTCCGTGCGTTCTTCAAAGACTGTGCGCAGGTGCCGGAAAATATTTCCATGCTGGAAGCGGTCATTCTGCCGCTCGATGCCGACGAAGCGACGCGCACGCGCTGCAAAAACGCGGGTATCAGCGTGATCCTCGCTCTGCCGCGTGCACTGTGGGGCATTGAAAACGTAGTGCGCGCACGCATGAAAGCGTGCAAAGCCATGGGCTATACGCACTTTTATTGCGGCAATCTCGGTGCGCTCGCCCTGTGCAAGGAACTTGGTGTGTCCGCGCACGGCGGATTTTCGCTCAATGTATTCAATACGGAATGCCTGCGCTTTTTTGAAGAATTCGGCTTAGACGATACCGAGCTTTCGTTTGAACTGACCGGCGACGAAATTCGCGGTCTCGGCGGCGAGCTGCCGCGCGGAATTTTGCTCTACGGCCGTCAGCCCCTGATGCTCACGCGCAACTGCCCGCTTGCAAATTCGCCGAAGGGCTGCTTAAACTGCAAGCATGCGGGCAAAATCCGTGACCGCAAGGGCGTGGAGTTTCCCGTGCACTGCACGCGTTTTGAGGGTAAAACCGTGTATTCCGAGGTCTTTAACAGCGTGCCGCTCGTGCTCTTTGACCGCCCCGTTTCAAATGTCGATTTCGGTGTTTTGCGCTTCTCTGTGGAAAACGCCGTGGAAACGCAGGCGATTTTAGACGCTGTCGTTCGTCATGAAAAGCCGCATTCCGACTGCACCCGAGGACTTTTCCTCCGCGGTGTGCTTTGATTGTGGAAAACTCGGTGGAAAGTGTTTAGAACTTTCTTTTTGAACAGATTGTGAACTCAAAAAAGCCGCAGAAATAAGCCGTTTTTCATTTTCCACAGCGCTGTGGAAACAGTTATCCACAATGAGGGAAAACCGGGAAAAAGTGTGAAAAACGGGAATTTTTGGGATACTGTATATAGACAAGGAGCAAAAAATGGAACAAAATATGGTTTTAAAACTGATGCGTGTGCGCGAAGGTGCGATCATCCCGAAGCAGGCGACGGCGGGCAGCGCGGGCTATGACCTGTGCGCGTGTATGGACGCCCCGCAGACGATCGAGCCGGGCGAGCGCTGCGTATTTCCGAGTGGACTTGCGGCGGAGATCCCCGCGGGCACGGCAGGCTTCGTTTTCACTCGCAGCGGTCTCGGCATCAAAAAGGGCATTCATGTCACGAACGGTGTCGGTGTCATCGACAGCGATTACCGCGGCGAAATCCAGATCGGCCTGCACAATCTCAGCGCGGAGCCGTACACGGTGCAGCCGGGCGAGCGCATCGCGCAAATGATTATTATGCCGTATTTTGCGCCGGTGATTGAGGAGGTCACATCTCTAACGGAGACTGACCGCGGTGCGGGTGGATTCGGAAGCACGGGGACAAAATAAATTTTCAAATTGCGGCGGTATTCACGATTTTTCGGTTGAAGCTCCGCCGCTGTTTTGTTATACTGAATAAGTATGAGTATCGTGCGCCGCAAAGACGTGCGGCTTGCCAAAGTTTTACCCGTTTCGGGAGGTCTTATCCTATGGGTTCTCTGCAATCTACGATCATGGCGGGTCTTTCCTCGCTTTTTTCTCTTTTTTCAACATCTATCAAAGACATCGGCATCGACCTCGGCACGGCCAACACGCTCGTTTATGTGCGCGGTGAGGGCATCGTGCTGCGCGAGCCGTCCGTGGTGGCGGTGGACGCGAACTCCAACGAGGTTTTAGCCATCGGCAAAAAGGCCAAAGAAATGCTCGGCCGCACGCCGGAGTCCATCACGGCGGTGCGCCCGTTAAAAGACGGCGTCATTGCGGATTTTGAGGTGACGGCAGCCATGCTCAAATACTTTGTGCGCAAGGCCATCAAGGCCGGTTCGTTCACGCGTCCGCACATCGTCATCTGCATTCCCTCCGGCGTTACGGAGGTGGAGCGCCGCGCGGTGGAGGACGCCGCAAAGCAGGCGGGTGCAAGCCGCGTGGAGCTCATTTTGGAGCCGATTGCGGCGGGTATCGGGGCGGGGGCGCCCCCCGGCTGCGGCCGCGGGGGAGCCGGTTGCGAGCATGGTTCTGGACATCGGCGGCGGCACAAGCGAAACGGCGGTCATCTCCTACGGCGACCCCATCGTGGCAGATTCCGTCCGTGTGGCAGGCGATAAATTTGACGCAGCTATCGTTTCGTACTTGCGCAAAAAGTACGGTGTGCTCATCGGCGAGCGCACTGCGGAGGACGTGAAATTGCAGATTGGCTCCGCTTACCCGCTTGAGGAACTCGGCAGTGTCTCCATGGAGGTGCGCGGCCGCAGCGCGG
>OAUV01000518.1_pt1 | contig 38856 bp, 35 predicted proteins | sample 1516841 | NCBI WGS metagenome assembly OAUV01 (sample SAMEA2580044, study PRJEB22360) | human gut metagenome | biome: human gut; feature: human-associated habitat; material: faeces | place: Denmark | collected 2008/2010 | reverse complement strand
CAAACTGAGGGCTAACCGTTCATCGGCAGCACTCTTTCTATCTTCAATTATACTCCGTTTTTATTCGTTGTCAAGGGTTATACGCAGGAAGGGACCGAACCTTTCCTTTACCGAAAGAACGCCTTATATCTCATACCTGAAGGCAGGGACCTTGCGGCGTTTTCCGATAAGAGGTTAATATCATTTATATATTTCTCTTCTGTGTCCAATTTCTAATACAAGGATTAGAATTTGCTCATCTTGTATTTCGCAGAGAAGCCGATAATCTCCTATTCGATACCGCCATTGACCGCTGCGATTAGCAACCAACCCTTTTCCGTGTGCCCGAGGATCGGTACAGCCTTCAAGATTTTTCCGAATCCAAGATGTAATTAAATGTGCAACGCCTTTATCTAACTTTTTCAAAGACTTTAGAGCTTCTTCAGTGAACGCAACCTTAAATCTCATCCTTGAACCCCAGTTCTCTTTCTACCTCGTCCAGCGAATATGTTACCGGATCATTTTTATACGTAGCCATTGCTTCATCATAAGCTTTAAGGTCATATTCATCTTCAATGCGTTCCATCACGGCGTCTCTAACGAGTTCGGATACGGTCATTCCGTGGAGAGCTGCATAGGCTTTAATGAGCTGTGTATCTTTGTCTGCCAGTCTAAGCGAAATAGTCATAACACATTCCTCCTTGTAATACATTGTATTACAAACATTCTTTAGTTGTCAATAGTATTTTGCTGTTTTCAGTGTTTATTACAGTTACTCGGCTTATTTCAACCGAGCGACTTACCAAATCTTTAGCAGAAGAATAGCACTCGCTAACGCAGCTACCGCTGAAAAAAAGAGAACTCGGTTTGCGAACTCGACTACCGTCCTTATGGACAAACAGCTATTTTGTTGCGACTGTTGGGGGAGCACCGTTAGAAGTCATTAAACAATATAGTGAAAGCCAAAAATACGTATAACCAGAGGTGAGAAAAGATGGAATACAGCTTTGACACTCCCCCCTGCTTTAGCTGTGGGGAGTGTCAATTCGGGAATTAAGCTTACGCTGCATACGAACATCTTTACCACAAAATACCATACGATCATAGAAACCAACCATACGGGAAGCTAAACGCGCACCGTAACGCTTTTCAAGTTCTTGCAAAGATAGGTTAGAGCTGATGATGGTCGGTTTTTTTGTAATAATACGTGTGTCAATTACACTATAAATAGTGGATGTTACGTAATTAGAGGAAGCTTCCACGCCGAGATCATCCATAATGAGCAATTCGCAAGTATTTAAAAGAGAGAGAGTATCGCCATTGGAGTCTTCACTTTGAGCAAAACGCTCGCGTTCAAGTGCAACAGCGAAAGTTATGGCATTTCCATATACAACACCAAACCCCTTTTTTATAGCCTCGGCAGCAATAGCGAGCGAAAGGTGGGTTTTGCCGAGACCGGTAGCTCCGGTGAAAAACAGATTACCGCTGTTACTATTAAATGTATCGGCATAGTGGCGGCAGTAATCAAAGATGATCCGCATAGTTTCGCGATCAGACCGTTTCCCGTCTACGGAAACGTCGGAATAATATTTTAGAGAAAAATCCTCAAAAGACGAGAGTGTCAGCGGGGAGATGCTATTTAAGTTTTCATATGCAATCTGTTGAAGTAATGTCCGATAGCAGCTGCACATGTGCCCATCTATATATCCTGTATCTTCACACTTTTTGCAAGTGTATTGAGGCTCAATATCGGCACGTGTAAGGTTATGAGCAGCAAGAAGATCGTTAAACTGCTTTTGAAGTGAGAGGTTTTCTTCTTTAAGAGACTCTATCATTTTATGGGCAGGTGCGCCGCGCAATGCCGCTCTGGCGGCTCTGCTGGCCGTAGACGCAATGCGCCAGCGAAGATCTTGAGCTTCGGGACAAGCTGCATAGAAAGCGTCTAAGTGATGCTGCGCTGTATCTTGAGCAGTAACACGACGTCTATTCATTTCCTTTTCAGCCTTATTATAAACCTGAGTTGAATATTTCATTTATTTATCCTTCTTCTACTTCCTCAATGGCCTCCATTTTTGTTTCGACATTAGGAGTTTCAGAATGAATGACGTTTATCATGTGCTGGATGATGTCTCCTTTTACGTTGGCTCCTTTTTTCGTGATGACACTTTTGTAGGTGTTATAGAGCTCTCTATCCATCTTAAACGAGCATGTTACGGTTTTCGGATTCATGATTTTTATCTCCTCTGTAAAACTACTTAGTAAGCTTAGTAAACTTACTAAACTAAGTATATGCTCTTAAAATTAAATTGTCAAGTAAAAAAGCCTTTATCCGTTTATTAAGCGGGTAAAGGCTTTTTCTATTATATTGAAAGGTTTTCGCGTGCAAGCATCCGCTTGTGATAATTGTAAACCGTGGCTTCGGCCACCTGTGCATCGGCAGCAATTTCTTTGTAGGAGTATTTTCTCCTTTCAGCCATATTGAGTATTTCGCTCACGACTTCGTAGGGTAATTCCAGATCTTGGGCAATCTCAAAAGTATCATTGCCTTGCTTGGCATGATGCAGAAGATCCGCAACTGTTTGATACGACAGGTGCGAATATATAGCCAGATCTTCGAGGCTATACATCTTTTCGCGCAACCGATCTTCTATCTTCTTTCTTTTAGCATCGGAGAGAGGTGGTCTGCCCATGTGTACGCCGCGTTCGTGGGCAGCTCGTATCCCTTCTGCCTGATATTCTAACTTACGCTTACGATCCGAATCAGCAACAAAGGCTAACGTGTTAAGAACGTATGTTTCTAAAAGCCGACCGACTTGCCCCATTTTTTTAAAAGAGCGTGAGTCGAAAAAGCTTTCCTGAGCAGTCAGTGAAATAATATCTGCATTGAGTTCGTGGCAAATATCATTCCATTCAGCTACGACTTTTTCCCAATTTCTCCCTAAACGATCTATACTGTCGATGTACAGCAAATCTCCGGCACGCAATTTTGATCTCATCCGCATATAAGCAGGTCGATCAAAGCGTGCGCCGGAGATTTTGTCTATATAGATGTTTTCCTCTGGAACTCCGATTTTTCGCAGCTTGTGAACTTGTCGGTCGATGTTTTGTGTTCGCGTTGAAACACGAACGTAGCCGAAGTAATTGTGGTTTGTGATTTCACTTTTGTTTTTGTTCATAATGAACACCTCCACGAAAATAATAACATCCGTGTTCAAAAAGGTATACCTTTTTGAACTCCCCTCCTGATAAAATGAGTCTTAATGTTTTTTAAAAGGGGTTTTTAATATGGCAAAAAAGTACGGATATGTTCGCGTCTCTACGAAAGGTCAGAGTATTGATCGGCAGCTTGAAAAGCTAAAGGCGCTTGGTGTTATGGACGCAGATATTTTTATTGACAAAATATCTGGTGCCACTTTTTCGCGCCCTTCGTATCTTTCGCTGAGAGAGCTTATATCTCACGGAGATATTTTATATATTGACAGCATAGATCGTTTAGGCCGCAACTGGACAATGACAATTTCCGAGTGGAACTATATCGTTCATACCGTAAATGCAGATATAGCGTCTCTAACAGAGACAGAGGCTTTTTTTGATAGTCGTCGCTTTAAAGAGATGGGCGAGATTGGACAGCTGATTGAAAGTTACATTTTGAGCACACTTGCTTGGGTTGCCGATACGGATCGGAAGAAAAAACATGACTATCAAGCCGAAGGTATCCGTTGTGCACGTCTTCGGGGACAAGTCTTCGGCCGTCCGAGTATTAGCGACGATAAAGTCCAGCGCTTATATGAAGCACTGTTGGCGCGCCAATTTACACCTTTTCAGATCGCCGAAAAACTTAATCTGCCCGCTTTTGATGTTTATCAATACCTTGACACGGGTAGCAGTGAATCTCTAACGGAAGCCGACAAGTATGAGATCACACAGTTAGCCAACGTGCGGAAGTACTCTTATAAAAAAATAGCCGCGGACACAGGAGTGTCTGTGGCGACTGTATGCAACTACGCCAAGAAACTTAAATCGTCCATACCTGATTCAAAATAAGATGTAATACAAACGTATTACATGGCCCTTGGAACGTATTGCATTTGTATTGCTTTGGCGGGAATTATTCCACGCAGAAAATTTTCAAAAAATGGCTTACTCACTCGGCTTTGCCGAGTTCCACAATGAAATTGTGGACAGAGTTCCTTATGCCCATCGAGCACTCAAAGATACTCTTTGAGTGCTCGATATCCGAAAAGAAACCATGAGGTGAAAGAAATGAAAAAATTCGCTGAAGAGCTGCGGCTGCGGAATGTCGATGCTGCGGTTTTGGCAAAACTCGAGCAAATTGCAGAGAAAAAAGGGTTACGGCGTAACGACTACATCAAGCGGATTATCGAAAATGCAGCGTACAGTTCGGAACTACTCCTTCTCGATGAAAAATATGAAGCTCTTGTTGCTACGGTTCTGCAGATCATCGAGACGAATGCATCCGAAATAAGTCGCCTGACATCTCTGATCGAAAGGATGGCTGATAAAGATGGCTAAAAAAACAAAATCGTTTCGTCTGTCGGGAGAGGCTTGTGCCTTACTTGCACAAATGGCCGCAGCGGCCGGTAAAAATGAAACTGCTCTACTCGAATCTCTGATACTTGAAGCTGGAAACCGAGAATCCAACCAAGCCGCTGCATCTCTACTCTCTGCTGTCGAACAAAAATATGATAACACGATCACCGGCATCAGATTAGCCACTCGAAGCGCCGAAAAAAATATTTACATTGTCATTGAGATGCTGCACAGCCTTATCATGAATACCCTGCCGAAAAACGAACAAATCTATTTCCCGACGCATCGTCTTGATATTTCTCTGGCAAGCCGGAATAACGATCCTGACAAGCTCGCTGCCCTGATAGAATCTCAATCACCTATATACAGTTCTGCGTTTGAGGACATCAGTGATTATTTAACAAACCTAAAGCAGCGAAAAGATAATCGACTCAAGGAGGACACGTGAGAACGAAATGACAAATATAAAAGCTGGAGTTGTTCTGGTAACCCGCTATACCACCCCTCATAGCAGTGTTTACGAATCCTACATTGACTATATGGCAAGAGACTGCGCAACCAGACAACGTAACGCAAGCAAATTCATACTGTCTTCATTATCTGATGATCTGAGCTATGTAGGATATGCTTTCGATTATATGGATGATGCCCGCAAATCATCCAATCTCTTTACCGCAACTAAGGATAATCTGAGTAAAGACGATATTCTGGAATTACAAACAGCATTCCGTACCGCGCAAAAAAACGGATCTCCAATGTGGCAAAGTATAATCTCCTTCGACAATGCCTTTTTAGAACAATATGGCATATACAGCCACGAAATGCAGTTGTTGGATGAAGAGCGCATTCGATCCTTGACACGAGTTTGCATGAAAAGAATGCTCCAAAAAGAAGAGCTACTGCAAACCGCCGTTTATACTGCAAGCATCCACTACAATACGGATAACATCCATGTCCATATTGCAACTGTTGAACCCATACCCACCCGTCCAGAAGCTACCATCAAAAAAATAACCATTCCGCGGCAGTTTATAGCTGATCACGGCATCTTAAACGATGAGCGTGATTATCGAGCAGATCGCTCAACCAAAGTTACAACCTATAAAGGGGGATATAACAAAATTTTTGCGAAACTGACGTCGGCTCTGGAACAAGAAGATATACCCCTCCGGCTCGGAAACTACATTACCATTAATTCAGATCGATCAATTTCAATGACATATCGCGGGAACAGAAATCAAGTACCGTTGGATTTCAATTACTCGGAAGAGACAGCAATCCGCGGAAAATTTTCAAAAAAATCGCTTGATGCTGGAAAAAGTGGTATTGTAAATGAGATAATCAACCAGAGAGGACTACAAACCGAAATCAATAATATTCTTCGCGAAAATATTGTGCAGCAAATGAGAAAAAGTGAAATTGCGTCTGATCCTGAGTTAACCTCTGCTTTTGTATCACTCTTGAAAAATTTACCTCCAGATCGTCTCCTCTGGAAATACAGAAATCAGGCTATGACAGAGTATCGGCCAATGATCGATAAAATTACATCTACATGGATCAACAAGTACTATCCTGATGAGTATAGAAATTTGGAGCGGCACCTTAAAGAAATGGATGCAGTCTATCAAACGGCATATGGCGCATCAAGTAGCAGCTATGCAGAAGGTAAACGACAAGATTTATATGCCCGTTGTGGCAATCGTGTCCTACTCATTGCGCGCCAAACAGTACGTGCTTTAGACAGACGCACGTCCCAGCACGCAGGATCTCCGTCTTTGCCAAAGCACATATACAACAACCCGAATACCTCTTATGCTTATCAGCACGAGATCGAAATAAGTATAAGACTCCTAAAGAAAGCACTGTCAAATGACTATGAGCATTTCAAAAATCAAGTTATGTATGATCGTCTTATGAAAGAAGCCGATTATGAGTCATACAATGACCTCTAATTCCCATTTTTTCTGCAATTTTTTAAAGTGGGCAAATTTGCCCACTTTGATTTCAGCAGAAGCTGAAGCGCTTATATTGTATTGACAATAGCACTAATCCTTGCTATTATTAAACCATGGAAGTAATATGCAAGGAGCAATACTATGTGCGATAAAATCGACCTATCAAAGAAGATACCGATTAAAGAATACGCTGAGAAAATTGGTAAAGATTACGGCTATCTTTTACGGAAATGCAGAGCTGGCGGCTTCGAAACAGCTATTAAGATCGGTAAGCAATGGTTCATCGATGCTGATGAACCATATATTGACCGCAGGGTTAAGTCCGGAGGCTACGTAAAAATCCGTCAGGCTGATCATCCCGTTATGCGAAGAAACAAATACGGTCCCAAGAATTCAAGTTTACATGACATATATCTATACAAGCTATTGCATCCAGATGCGTCTATATCTGAGATTGCTACTGCTCTCGGTATTTCCACAGCAACAGTATCTAAATGGTGGCAATCAGTCATTTCCCTGATAAACTCGCAACAAAGTATTGACAATAGCCAATAATAGGTATATTATAATCATGAAAGGAAGGGGCGTCCTCATGAAAACCATTGCGTTTTTTAACGTCAAAGGCGGCTGTGGTAAAACCACGAGCTGCATCAATATTTCGTATATCCTTGCAACTAAATACGAAAAGAAAGTTCTGCTCATTGATCTTGATCCACAAGCTAACAGTTCTGATTTTTTTATTGACCAAGACTATGATACGTCCATCGAGGATGTTTTTGTTGGCCGGAAAAACATCAATGAGTGTATCCAGCATACCAAATACGATAGGTTGGACATCATACCATCAACTATTACTTTATCGCGTACAGAAAAGGCAATGGTAGCAAATACAACAGAGCCGCAGCAGCTCAAGCTTGCAGCCTACTTAGGTGACATCGAAACAGACTACGACTATTGTATTTTAGACTGCTCGCCAAGTGCCGAAACAATCACAAATATCAATGGCTTAGCTGCTGCAAATGCAGTATTTGTACCCCTTAAAGCTGATAAATGGACCATTAAAGGTCTCCAGTATACGTTGTCGATCATACAAACAGTCAAGAAGTACAACTATAAATTGACTTTTGGAGGAGCATTTTTCGTACAGAAAGAGAATCGGCGCGTCAACAAGGGGTCGGAAGAAGTTGTGACAGAAATGATCGGCAAAAACTATCTGTTGCCTGGAATTTCGAAAGGCAAAGCTGCCGAAGAATCCAGTTATGCTGCAGTGCCAGTTTTGCTTTATGATAAACGCAGTAGTATCGCAAAAGACTATGTGTCTCTTGTGGAACACATTTTGAAGATCGTATAAAGGAGCTGTGAATCAAATGGCAAAATTCGATTTAAACAAGATGAACCTTGGTGCAGGTCTTTTGAATGAGACAACAAGACAGCTTGCACAGAGAGATCTTGATCTCGTTTACATCCCATACGAAAAGTTACGTGTAGACAAGCGCAACCAATATTCAGTCGATCGCATATCTGAACTTGCTGAATCAATCTCAGACGTCGGATTACAGCAGCCTCTAAATGTTGCTGCTGATGATGATGGAATGTACGACGTTCTTGGCGGGCAGAGGCGGTATCTTGCAATCGGCCAGCTTCGAGAGGCCGGCAACAAAAAATATGATGAAGTCCCCTGTACTGTTGTCAATCCGCAGAACATTGATCTCCCTGTCGATGATGAAACAAAGTATCTGTACGTCATCGCAACCACCAATGACTATCGCGATCTTACGGACGGTGACAAGCTGCTGCGAATCCGCCAACTCTCAGAAGTCTATGATAAAATCAATAAAGCTGGAGGAGGTGATCGAATTGGTAAACGTCGCCGTGACTTTATCTCTGATAGCACACAAATGAGCCCTCGCTCCGTGCAGGATTTTCTGAGTGTCGAGAAAAAACTGGATAATACACTCAAAGATGCGATAATAAATGGAGATTTGGATATATATACCGGTGTAAAGATTGCTTCCATGCCAGCATCAACACAGCAAGATCTTGCTTCCCGTTATTCAGACTCTATTACCAGTGATAGCGAGGAACAAGTCGATTTTGTCGCTGAAGTTGAGAGGATCAATAACCCAGCTCCGCCGAAAAAAGAGCAGAATACTACCTCCTCAGACGCTATAGTCATTGGCAAGGAGTACATTGATAACATCTTAAGCCAATCAAAAGACTTAAAGCTTTACGCGAAAATGTTTTCAAATGGTATTTCTGTTTCCGCAAAATCAAAAGAGCGGCTTGATAAACTCGCTGTAGAGTACGAAAAGTTGCAGGCAAAATTTGTTGCCGTCCTAAAAAAGGAAGCCTCAAAGAAATGAAAAAACAACAGAAGGAAGTTTCTCCCTAAAACTCCTTCTGTTGTTTTTATGATTTAATTACATTTAGGTGATATTATGATAAAAGAAAAAAAGAAAAGAAAAACCATGAACCTGCCAATCCGCATTGTAAAGAGGATAAATGAAGAAGCATATAGAAAATGGAAATCCTCATCTGCAATCGCTCTCTCTATTATCGAGGAAAGTTGTGATTACGTATTAAACCTTTCCGCTTTGCCACCCGTTGACAAAATAAGTAAAGATCTCAAAACATCCTTCCGGCCTGTGCTGCCAAAAAATCTTACAGATCAAATTGAATCCAAACTTGGTAAACGCCAGTTCACCCATTTCTTTCTCACCTGCTGTGACCTATACTTTTCGGATGATACCCTTTAGCTTTCGCCTTCGTATATTTTATTCAAGATCGCGCGTAAGTAATCGAAATGTCTTCCTTTTGGATTTTTGTTTTTGGCCTTTGCCGCAATTCTACTAAAAGTCACGCCGATCAGTGTGCGAACACGCTCCACAGTCTTTTGCGGATCTTCTTTATCTTCATACAAGTTCAGTTCCTTATGCTTTGCAAATAAGTATAAGTCCCTGATCTCACCATCAGATAGACAAAATGGCTGCAGCGCTTTCCTCCATTCTGCAATATACTCTTCACCCACCACTTCATCGTCATACAGGTATTCTTTTTCATACGGCAAAAGGTATTGTTCTCTTCGAGTCAGTTCTTTACGACTCCCTGTCAAATCAAACCTAATCGAGGCTACTTTCTTACCAGAACGAATCGGTGTAAAAGCTACTTGCAGATTTGTGTGCTGGTTTATTTCAGCGACAGAATACTTCAGAACACGTTGACTAAAATACTTGTATTCGCTGTAAATACCCTCACTCTGCTCGTCCATCTTGAAAACTTTGTGCTTGAGATAATCTACAGTTTGTTCGACAATCACATTTCCAAAATTAAATTTGTCGAGCAAATACAAGTACAGCAACATAGAATACTTGCCGGACATTGGAATGACGTTCTTTAGACGATACCGGATGTATCCCACGCCCTGCAGATTGAAAAAAAGACGCTTTGCATCCTCATGACAAGTCATCTCGATAATTATTGAGTTGTCATCTTTCCTGCGAAACATCGCGGATCTGACAAACAGTGGCGCTCTTACGAACCCTCTTTTTTCTTCATCATCAATTTCATACGTAAACTTGATATTCTCGAGTTGGTCCAAAGGAAGTTCTTTATGCGTCTCTTTCAGATCTTGACTCTCTCCAAGCAGAGTCCCTATTCTTTCGTATCGTATACGTTCAACCCCAAACAGATCTGCTAATTCGTCAAGAGTAAAGCGAACAGTTCGCGAATTCTCATCCCTTGGATCTATTCTGGAAAGGTATATATCCAAGAATTTCATCTGCATGGTTGAATAGACCATATCGCTCAGATTAAGAATCCTTCGGCTTTTCTCTACAACATAATCCGGGCTAAGTGGTCCTTCAATGATCCGCTCTTCCTGCTGGGGCACAACATTCACTCCTCTACAACTTGTCCTTCTACAACCGATCATAACATAAAAAGTGACTTAATGTCAATATTAAAGTCACTTTTTAAAAAAAGAAAGGCCCAAAAAGGTTACAAATGGACAACTACGTCACCTCAAAAATGGCTTAGTACCGGGAAAAACCCGGATTTTGCCCACCTTAAAAAAATTACAAAGTGGACAACTACGTCACCTCAAGTGGACAACACAGTCACCTTTAATGGACAACTACGTCACCTCAAAGTTCAAAAAACCCAGTATTTAAGCCATTTTTCGCCCCTCTTAAATATCTATATAAATATCTTTTAAATATCTTTTTCTTTATTATAGGCGATTCTATGAAAAAATTTTTCTTCATTTTGTTTTATTGACAACAAGTAAAAAAATGGCTATACTCTATTATAGAGAGGCAATTCAAAAAGGTATACTTTTTTGAATCTTAAGGCAAGCTACGTTTATCAACTCACTAAATAAATGACTTTATGAAGTGCTGCAAAGAAGCAGCACTTTTTTCATAATTAAGTATACCATAAAGTTTTTTTGATGACTACTTTATCCGTTCTGATTCAGAAAAACTTTTAAAAGTGACTATCCTGTCCAATTATATATGATGGAGGAGAACTGCTTAAAGCGCTGTAAAAGTGACGCCGTTGTCCAAAAATCTTTCTTCATTGCTTATATGCCAAAGTAGTTCCTAAAAATAGAAAATAAGAGTAGTTAAGGCTCAAAATATAGTATGAAATTAAAATTAAGACCCAGATATTGTGAACGCAGAGGGAAAGTGACGCCGTTGTCCAAAACTAAGGTGACTATTATGTCCATCGGGTATATCGGTAAAGGTGACGTAGTTGTCCAGCGAAAAATAGAAAAACCACTAAAGGTGACTATGTTGTCCATGAAAAAAAGTCGTGAATATATAAGGTTTTGTAGGCAATAATAAAAGTGGGCAAATTTGCCCACTTTTATAAATCTGCAAATATTGAAGCAAAGTGAGAAAGGGAAAGAGGGGAGATGAACGGAAGAAGAGCAATTTCTATTCAAAAGAGTTTATATAGACACTTAAGTTAAAGTAGTGAATACCTAATATAATTTACAGTCTATAAAGCTAAAGCATAGAAATAGATACATTGATTTAATTATACAAAATTAATGTTTTGTATAATTGGGGTGAAAGTGGGCAATTTTGCCCACTTTCTATACCTTAACTTTAATCTTATCTCCATTCGATGAAATAAAAGAAAATTCGTTTGGAGGTGTTGTCATCCAAAGCTTGGATACATCAAGATTATGTCTGTCTAGGATAGCACGACAATTTTTTTTTGCACAAAAATCCCTTTTAAAATCCTTTTTGCTCGCACTTTGAGTCAAATCTGAAACTCGAGAGACATCTGTACATCGCTCTAATTCATCCTCAAAATTTTTCACTTGAGGAAGAAATATGATTTCGACTTTCTTGCAAATCTTTTTAACTAGATCGATATTGCTTCGAAGATGTTGAGTAAAAGGTACGTCAGTATCAAAAACAAAGACTACTTTTGTGCCTGGAAGAATCGATATGAGGATAGATTTAGGTATTACTTGTTGTATCAGATTGAATTCCCGGATCTTTCCAGACATAATCCTTTGTGGGGGCTCCTTAAGTGCTTGAAGTAAAGCAGCCTCACATTTCCCTTCTACAAAGTAAAAGACATTATTCTTCATATGGGCCTCCGGATTCAAGTGTATCCAACAGGGAATCATCCGGCAGAGAAGAAAAGACATCGTTTTCTACTGCATGTCGAACTGAATCTGTATTTCTTTTCAGAATATCAGAAGCGTAGATGACGGTTACTTCTTCGCATTCACCTTCAGTGACCTTCTTCCGAAGAAAGGCAAAAGCATGCTTAGGTATATTAAGATCGAGCATATCTGTGTTGTGAGTTGTAAAGATCAACTGCTCGTTTTCTTTCAAATGCTCGATCATTAACCCGAAGATACGCTTCTCTATATCGCTCTGAATATAGGAAAAATGTTCATCGCAGTAATAGAAAACATTATTTTCTTCTGGGGACAACATGGAAGCAAGGAAAAATGCAATATCAATTCCCTCTATAGTACCACTGGATAGTAATTCTCGATTTAATAGCTTTCCATTTTGAATGATAATCTCATCGTTCTTCCTACGGATAATAAAGGAATCCTGTAGATCAGAGGATATAGATACATTTGTCAGTGTAGGATCTAAAGTTCCAAGGACAGCTTTTAGTGTCCTCAACAGAACGTATTTGTTGATGCCTTTGGCGTTCAAAGATGATTCTATTTCCGGATATGCAAAACGAAAGTTTATTTTTCCAAAATGATCGCGCATTTCTTTCGGAGTTGTAGTAGTAAAATCAGGATTGAAAAAATAAGTACAATCCTGAAATCTTGAAACGCTTTTTTCATATGAATCACCATCGAGAATCAATGAATAAAAATAGCGCATGTTGATCTCAGAGGTATTTGGATAAATGCGTACTACTAATCTGTGCAGAACAAATCCTTCATTTATAAAATCGATACTGAACGAACCTGCGTTTCTTTTTGAAACGATCTCAAAGAGAAAACTCGGATTTCCAGAGTTGATAAAGGAAAAAATCTTCATCAAGATTTTTCCAATACTTGTTTTTCCAGCGGCATTTGCTCCCATTAGCACAATAGCCTTTTTATATCTGAAATTAGGTCTTCCGGTTAAGTGTTCCCCTTCAATGATTGAATTAACTATTTTTTTTGGATACGAAAAATTCATTTTGAAATTGGGAAATCCAAGGATATTTTCTAATTCAAGATTCATTATTACCATAAGCTCTGCCTCCTTCTCTTATTATTTCGCGATTTACGAAGTAATTATACACCATATTTTAATTTTGTTCAAGAAGAAAAGAGTCTGTTATGTATCTTCAGAACTTAGTTTCGGTTTTCCCATTTACGGACAAGATTGTAGAATGTACACCGTGTCAATTCTAAGTCCTCTGCAGCTTTTACTGCGGTAAGCTCTCCGGCTCTCCATTTCTCATATACCTGCTCCCACATTTTCGGGTAGGAGATTCTTGGCCGACCAAGATGTTTTCCTTTCTTTTTTGCAACAGCGATTCCTTCAGACTGGCGCTCCTTAATCATCCGGCGTTCCTGCTCGGCGAAGCTGGCCATCACTTCGATCAGTACGTTATTTACCATATCTATGATCCATTCTTGTCCATCCTGCAGGTCTATCATCGTTGTCGGGATGTCCATCACCATTACACGGATATGCTGCGCACGGAAATATTCCAACTCCTGCCGGATGTGCTGCTTATTGCGGCTCAGACGATCCAGTGACTTTACTACCAGTGTATCTCCACTGCGCAGCAGTTGCTCGCGCAGCGCCTGATAGCCGGGCCGATCCAGCGTTTTTCCGCTGGTCTTATCTACAATGATCTCCCGATCGGCGACTCCCATCTTGTGCAGAGCTTCTATCTGACGATCCAAATTCTGCTCATTGCTAGATACTCTGGCATATCCCCAAATTTTACTATTCATAACGCCTCCTGAGTGTATAATAAGGTCAATTAATTTTTATACATGTATAAAAATTATCCTAAAGACCTTTTTAGACGGTAATTCTATAAAAAAAGCGGTGTGCAAAAAGGTGTACCTTTTTGCACACCGCAATTTTAAAGGAACTTCACTTTCGATTTTCTTTCTATCTACTTTTGCTTAATAAGATTCTAACTTCAAGAAAATAATTTCATCAGTGGACAAAAAGTAATTTTTAATTTTTGAGATATTATAGTTCGGAAAATATCCAAAATAAGAATTGAAAGATACAGGATACGATTCCGGACTTGGCTGAGAAGAATAATCTGTCGGTTCAAACAGATATATTGTATCTGCAGAGAGCTTTAGTTTTTCTATAAAAGTAGAACGAGCAGAATCATTAATATTATGAGTTAAGACTAATGAACATATGACAGTATCGAATTTTCCCTGAATATCAAAATCTTGAAAAAAACAATTGATAAAAGAGACTTTTCTTTTCTCCTCACTACTTAAATAGTTTTTAGCTCTGTTGATCATTTCTGGGCTTAGATCTACGCATGTAACCGTTTTTGACTTATTTGCTAAATACTTAGTCATCAAACCAATACCGCAACCTACTTCAAGAACATGTTTTCCTTTTAAGTCAGAATTATCAATGAAATCGAAAACGGCACGTATGTAGTTTTCAGAAATCTGATCTATACTTCTGAAAGGAAACCTGTTACTCAAAACTGCTAATTTTCCCTCTCTTTGGCTTCGCATCTTCCAAGTTTCTCTCATGTTTTTTCTGTAGTTTTGGTCTAAGTTATTAGGATATATATTTTTTTCTACAGTTGACTTTCCAAATTTTTTTGCTAAAAGGGTTAACAGAGCAGCAGAAGAGGTTACGTCCCATTTGTATCTTTTCATATGGTCAATAATACTTAGATCAAATTCCATTGTATATAGATTACCAACTTCAAAACCATAATCGCGTGCCATTGGAGCCTCTTTAATTATTTCATCTGCAGTGTAGATGCTTTTTTCATAAAAGGCGAATTCATAATACCCTAATTGATATTCGACGCCAAAAGAAAAAAGATACAGATTTTCGACGTCGATATGATATCCAATTTCCTCATAGCATTCTCTTATAACATCATCAAACGGGTTAATATTTTCTCTCCAATCCATTGAGCCACTGGCAGTAAAAGCGAACACGTCGGGATTTACAGTTACTTGCGATGATGTTTTTGATACAATAATTTTATTATCAGATGAGATAATAAAAACGCCAACACCGCAAATATTTGATAACTTTGATTTTACTAAACTTCCATCACGCTCAAAATACTTATCACGAAATAACTTATCCGAATTTGGAATTCTTTCATCAAGAAAACAGTTTGTTTTTAAAAAATCACGATATGCAATCTTTGAGAAAGTCAAACTTATTTCACTCGGGAGAAGCCTTGAACTACTATTTGATATGCTATAATCAACGAGTCTGACCTTTGGCTCGTAATTGTTATTGTCAATTATAGCTCTTTCTTCATTTGGGAGAGAATCAAAATATAGACTAAAATCATCAGGAATGATATAAGCACTATCAATCTGTCTGACTGTCAGATCTCCATATCTATATTCGTTGACATGCTTGTTCCAAGAGCTAATAATAGGAAGATATTCTAACTCTAAGTTTCCTATTTTAAAATCTTTTTTCAACGATTTAGCATCAAAAAAGGAAACGGATGATAAAGGTTTTGAATTTCGGCCATAAAGGGTATCCAGAAGACGCTTATACACACGGTTGTAGGTATTTGGGGATGAAAAATCAAGATAAACTTTGCTCTTTAAATATATTGGTAAGAAAGGTATATTATTTTCATCTTTTTCGAAAACCAAAGGAATAAATTTAGTTTGGTTAGCGTTTTGATATATTTCAGGTGAAATAATCATTGCTTCGGTACCAACGCCTTTTATCCGCGGATTTGCTCTTTGAGTGTATTCCTTATTACAAAGCATAAGAATACGATCAAAAGTTGGATCGGCAACTATTTGTTCCATGAAAAGATATATATCCATACCAGCTTCCAAGTCATAAATATCAATTATAACATCTATTCCATCAGAGATGAGACGATCGGCAAGAGCGTTTGCGTCGTTTTTATTCTTTTCCGGATAAGAGCAATACGAAATAAAAACTTTAGGCATACATCATATTCCTTCCTTGGTATTTGTCTTAAATTATATGAAAAGGTCAATTAAAAAGCAATGTGCCCTATATACAAAAAAGAGTGAGAAAAATTTCTCACTCTTTCTCCGGAATAGAAGACTTATTTTTAAATTTCAGTTTCAGTGCTTTTGGACTGCGCGTCCTCGTGATTTTTACAGTATCCAACGATCCCTTTCTCATGCCGATCAAAATTGAAAATACCGGATTCAGCAGCAAAACGCACAGTAGTGCGTTCTAAAATATTATCTATTTGTTTATTGACAAGTTCGCTGAGATAATGTAGTCGCTGATCTGGTGCTTTGAGTTGCGGATGTTGTGCAAATTCAAAACCATGTAGATTTTTCAAATCTGAGCGAATACTGTCCGTTAATAATGCATGTGCAGTAACATTGAGATCTGTGCCAAAACGTGGAAATGAACGACTAGCATACCAAGTCAAATTACCTATATGGTCGTCATCAACACTGGGAAAGAGACTTTGATTATGATCGAAAACGGGAGCCATTCTCAAAGGTTTAAAGGTATCGTTATCTATAAGAATTCCAAAATTCCCGAGGTGACGATCGACATTAAAAATAAGGGCATCAAGAACACACATGCGCCTAAAACTATCTCCAGAGTCTAAAGCATTAAAGTAGTCGAGCATGTTGGAAATGTTTTGTTTCCGAATGAAAATGCGACTTGCTCTAATATATCCTGTTTTTTCATCAGTAAATAGTTTGCATTTACTGATAAGATGTCCATGAAAACGGTCAAGATCATAGTCAACATAAGATGGGCACAAAATAGAAGATACCTGTGCAGCCAAATATTCAGATAAAGGTTCGATTTCATATATAGCGCTTCCGGATTTATAGAGGTATATCTGTTGTCCGGCATCAACACGTTTCCAACATTTAGCAAAAGCGCCTTCGGTTCCGAATTCTGGAGAAGTAGAGGGAAAATCAATGCCGATAGAGACTCCATCAAAGGCAGTTCGACTGATTATTTCACTGAAAGGATTTTTGTACAAAGATACATCATCCCATAGCAAGTCAGAATCTGCGCTTTTAACCCATAACGTGTCATTTAGGGATAGCGCGTGTGTAGCCTGAAGAAATCCTTCGAGATCATCGCAGCCATATTGTCTTAACAGCTCAGCAATATGTGCGCGGTGTTTTGGCGCTCGACGGCTCTCTATGAAAGTTGACAGTCCCATAAAGCCAAGCGGGCGTGTATCCGTAAGCCATTTATCTTCAATGAAGATAGGTTCTTCGTACTCATTTCGCTCGCAAATAAAGGATAATAATGGCTTGTCTTTATTCATAAGATAATATTGCACAGACATAATCTCACCTCAAGTCCTTTTGGACATCAATGAATTCAATAGAGACTACATGGTTTTGAAAGTCTCTTTCATCACCTTCCATATGTAGTGTATTGCCATTCTTATCTTTCAAAACCGCACTGTAGATTTCCAGATCGGAGTGAAAAGCAAATTTACAATCATTTTCGGTGTATTGGTCAATATCTTCCTGCGTATCGTATTCGAGAAAATCAGCTTTTAGAAGATCGGAACCTCTACAATTGCCACCTATGACATGGGCTATATGCCCTTTGTACTCACCATACATAAACGTAACGCGAATTGTGTGCAGGTTATTTCCAAAAGACGGACTATAGCAGTGAAGCATTTACAAGTTCCTTTCGATTAGATCTATATTAGCTATTATACGCATTTTGTCGAGGAAAAGCAATATGGGTGCATTACATACTGATGTATTCAAAAAGAGGAGTGGGCAAATTTGCCCACTCCCAATTTTTTCTCTACTTATTTCTGAAAAAGGCAAACATCCCTTTCTTTTTTTGCGGCTCAACAGTATTGGTTGCACCAATGATTTTATCATACAGATCATTGCTATCTGAGGTGTAAACAAAAGGATCTGGTGTGTACTTTGCAAAGAAAGTCATATCGGCTTTATCCTCCATTAAGTCTCTAATTTCCTGAAAATCGTTTTCGTGGACAAAGCTGAAAATATAGTATGTACTGTTTTGCAGTATAGGTGAGCGGAAAATATCCTGCATAGCACCTAATTCGTGTGGGCTATCACCACCCACAATAATCCGAATGTCCTTTTCGAGAAACTGAATGAGATTAAAGCTCTTTGACGAAAAACTTCCAAAATCGTATACAAGGTATTCGTACCCCATCCCCCGGATCTCGGCAATTTGATCCGGCTTGGAATACAGATCTGTGCCGTTAAGTGTGACGCGGCCCAAAGATCGATCTATATCTTCGGCACTGTATAAGCCTGCAGCTTTCTGCACGTACTCACTGTCATTTAGTTGGATGTATGCAGCCTTATGGCCGAGAAACTGAAGGTACTTGATGATCTGCAGCGCTTGTGTAGTGGTTCCAATGCGGTTGCAGCATCCGACGACGGAGATGACAGTCGGATTCTTTTCTATATTTGTCTGTTCCGGCTTATCCTCGGAGACCTGTTCAGGCTTATAAGGTTCAATCGAAGCGAACCCATCCAGAGCGGTTTGGAGTTGCTTATTGGCTAATCCGGCAATAGATTCCGTTACGAAGCCGGTGAAGCCACGTTCCGTCAAAGCATAAACAAGATTGCTTCGGGGCGTCTTACCCAAATAGTAGAAAAGGAAGCGTGCGCCACTTACACGATTCAGATTATCAATTTCTTCGGCCAAAGTATTATAGTTGTCGAGAAAAGTTGACAGATCAAAAATTACAGCCCAATAAGATTTGCTAATAATTGTATCCTTTATATCAGCGATATGAGTGACATCTCCGGTGAATTCGACCTCTTTACCGGATACCTCTGCGACGCGGGCACCGACACGCTCATTGCCCACAAATAATATTTCTGCCATAATTTAGTTTTCCTCCTTCTCTTTTCCCAACATTACCCGCTCTAGGTCACTGACGAGATAAAGGTGTATGCGGTCAAACGTAATGAAAGGTTTTATGTTGAATAATCGCATTCGATAAAGTAGGGTCGTGCGGGAGACATTATACTGAGTAGTAATCTTAGAGATAGTCATTAGATTTTTGCTCATCCAGTCGCGAATCTCTCCAATGCTGCTATCCATAATATATCAATCCTTTCTCCTCAAAGTTCGTTTTCAGATTCTTTACTTCGGCTATGTTGATGGGTGGGGTCGAAGTAGCTGTTAATATTTTGAGGATGGTGCGCCTGATCAAAGTGCATATCAGGGACATGGTATTCATTTACGACCGTCTCGTCGGCTGTAACGTAAGCTAATAGACCTTTTAGAGATTCCCCTGACAGCTCGATTGATTTGCCGATATGCTCTTGGTAGATTTTGCTCTCGTTATCATTGACCAGAGCACTGAATTCTGTGGCAACCTGCTTAACGGCGAAATCTGCCTGTTCACACGGACTTCTATCGGCGACGTTGATGGTATCAATATAACATTTTCCGACGGGAGATCCCGTCTCATCATAAAAAGTCACAGCGTAATAGTTTGGGGCTTTGGTTAAATTCGTTTTTATACTATACATTATTATTGCTCCTCACGCAGATCACTGATTTCTTGTGCTGCCAAATCAATACGTGCGGAATACTCATCAATTTCTTTCTGAGCATTATCGATTGTGTTTAATTCAGTAGCAATACTGCTTTCTCTTTGCGAGATTGTAGTCTCAGTCTTCGATACTTCTGCAGCTGTTTGATATGTTTCTGCCGCCTTAAGTTCTTCAATTTCAATTCGCAGATTTTCTACACGTATGGTGGCCTCGCCGATTACGTTATTCAGTTCCTCGATGGACGCATTATAGGTTTCGATTCTCCGTTCAAGACTCTCTGTTCGATATTCTGTTTCAGTTTTCTCTTCGATCCGGGAAACAGATGTTATATCGAGTTTATTGGAAAATAGATTGACAGATTCAGTTCTATTGCTTTTTAGAGACACGGTCAGTCGAACCTGAGTATAGTTGGACGGGACATCGTGAATCTGTAGCACGTAGAGATCATTGGACTGTATCACAACTTCTACGTCAAGATTTGTGATACTAAGGCCATTTGAAATTGCCGAAAAAACATAATCATTGTCACCGTCGTATGCGTTATTTATGAAGCTTAGCTGCACCTCCATTGTTCTCTGAGAAGCGCTATATGTCCATGCATTTACTGTAACGCTTCGTTGTGAGGAAAGAGATTGCTCGATCCCGATCGGCGTTAGACGGTACTCGCTTGCGTTTGAAAAAATCCACGGCGAAAGAAAAAAGAATAGATAGAACAGCACAATGTAGATTATCCACATTGCCAGCTGTATGTTTTTTTCATCACGGGGAATCGCTCCCCTTTTTCTTGAGTATTTCATGATGCTCCGTTCCTACTTGCTTTTTTCAATGTCAAGGCCATAATCCGAGTGACCAAGGTCAAGAGGTGGTTCCTCTTTGTCAATTAGATAGTGAATGTGATTCGTGTTGATAAGCAAAGAAGAATACGGGTGGTATACTATACGCTTTCCTTCCTGCTGTAGCAAAGAAATAACCTCGGGAGAAAGGATGCTATCTTCTGCAGGAAGCTCCTGCTCGAAGATCCATACCTCTTCGGCAACATTTATATCCGACACAAATTCAACGTCTGTATCCTGCGAGAGACCACCAATGGCAAAAACTCTTTTCTTTTTTCCCATATTTCCCCCTACTTACTCAATATTTGAGCTAAGACCACTGATTGTAGCAAGCTGATATACGGTATCAAACACCCATAAATTCAAGTCTTGATCGTAAACCATTTTTGCATTAAGTAGTCTGGTGCTTGTGTTTTCGGGATTCAATACAAGTTCTGCTGGCGTATCGGAAGTAGTCACAGATGTGATCTTGAATACCGCCAGGACAAGCACAGAGCCATCACCCTGCTTTTTAGTGTATACAGATGGAGCTGTTGCAGTATCAGAGTAGTGAAGCCTGATGCCTTCGCTGCCACTACTCTCAGGTTCTTCAATGACCAGTTCCGGACAAAAGAAGTCTTTTGCTTCCCCCCTACAGTGCTTCTCGGCTTGTGCATACAAAGATATGTAGTAGTCATAGTCATCACTGAAATAATTTCGGTTGAAGTAAAGGTTAATAAACGACTTTACATCTTGGCAAACTTTGTCATTGTCGGCCATGCTCAGTTCAGTGATTTGACGGCTTAATTCCTGATTTGCTTCTCGCAATATGGCAAGCTCATTTTCATAGTCGGCATTTACTGAGGTGGGTGATGCGGAAGAATTGTTTCTTACAGCCTCGTCCAGTTTCGCCGAAACGAAGTATGTATAGACCCCCATTGCTCCGCACAATAGAAAGCAGATGCAGCAAATGATAGCTGCGGCGTATTTCTTCATAGTGCATTTCCCCCTTACTTAGTTAATGACAATATCTGGATAGTATTTTTGAAATTCAGATGCATCTAAGCGTGTGCTGCGTGGAGCAACTTCATATCCGCTGTATTCGTAGATTTCATAATGTAGATGCGGTGCAGATGAATTTCCACTGTTGCCCGAATAGGCAACAACTTGCCCTACATGTACAGTCTGGCCTTGAGTTACATTGATTGTACTCAGATGAGCGTATCCCGTCTGGATGCCGAGGCTTGGATAATATATCCGGACATAATTACCCCAGGAGCGTTCATCATCAATACCAGACCCCCAAATATTATTTGGAAAGCTATAGGTCCAAATAACAACGCCGTCGCCCACCGCGTAAACTGGATAACCGGTTGTTCCTGTGCCAATATCAACTGCAAGGTGATCTGAATATGTAGTACAGGTTGTAAATTCGATTGGCCAGCCAATTGTTCCGTCAAATGCACCGGAAATCATACCACCTTCACTAGTGTCAAATGACAGTTCTCGAGGAAATTTATAATGTTCGCGGAATCTGTCTGTATACTCGGCATTACCCGGTGTCCATCCATATTTATCTCGATAGTACTGCTGATACGTTTCTGCAGCAATAGATGTGAATTCGCCGTAATACTTTGATTCATCGGAGGTGAGGTAATCCCAAAAACCAGGACCGAAATTGTAGCATTGAACGGTGGCCAAAAGAAGACTTTCTTGGCTGGCATCGGTTAAACCGGTATATTCGCAGAGGCTGATCCATGTGCGAACACCTGCATCCATAGAATATGCAACGCTTGTAATGGATCCGGGATAGCGTGGGTATTCGTAGTTTTGTTGACTTTCTGAACAACACATACGATCTGCCCATTCTGGCCCTTCCCCACCGGACTCAATTTCCATGATTGCCTTGAGCACTTCGAACCAATGCAGAACATCATAGTTCTCGCAAGCAGTATACAGCTCGGCAACAAACATTTGAGTGTTATCTGAAAGGTCATAAGCTTGACCATAAGCAGCATCGGTGTATTCCGACGAATTACCACTGTTTGCACCGCTGATAGCGGCAACAATCCCTGAGATCAGCGTCATAATCGCTACAATAATAATAGCAAAAAAGAAAATGGAAGCAGCAATTCCACTGCTTCCAAGAATGATTTTACTTTTTAAACTGAGTTTTTTTGACTTTTTATTCTTTTTGCTCTTCTTGTTTTTCTTTTTCCGCTTTAATTCCATCATGCACCACCAGAAAAAAGCTCATTTTCTTTTTCGGTAATGTAAACCGAGAGGTGTATATTGCGATTGCTCGGCAGGCAAAGGATAGCGTCACCCTTTTTAAGTTTAGGAATCGCCTCCAAGTCACTGGAACTTAAAGTAGAGCCAAATACGGTCTGGAAAAGGCCAAGTACACTGGAATCTTGCCGGAAAACAAATTTATAGGAGCACAATTCAAATAGTGTTTTAAGAGCATTGATTTCTTCTGTGCTGGATCCTTCGGGAACATAATCGCGGATCGACTGCGTAGCCAAACATATACCGGCAAAATACTTTCTGGACTCGCGGGCAATATCCGTGATCTGCTTAACAGCTGCCATCATTTTCGTGTTGACGATTTTATGTGCTTCGTCAAAATAAATGGTGCTGCGAATTATATCTTCCCACGCAATTTCATGCGCTTCATATTTTGCTTTCATCAAAGATCCAATCTGGACAAGATTACCCCAGCAAAAATACAGTGCCAGAAAGATTTGTGTATTGAAGACCTCACTGGTCATTTTTGAGAGATTGCTGATATTGAAATACACAGTTTGCCGTTTCATGATGTTATCAATGGAGGTGTGTCCATCAAATAACTGGCCGTATGCTGATATAAGGCTTTTAAAGGTTCTATACATTCGATCCAGCCGGCGCGCTTCGCGAATTGTCAGATCATCGGCAACCTTATCACCGGTTGTTGTGATAGATTTTCGCTTACGTTCCAAGAATCCTATCAGATCCGAAAAGATCGGATAGGAAGTTGCGGGCAATCCTGTGATTTCCTGTTCATCCAAAGGAGTATTGGGATCGATTAGACCATAGTCGATATAGAATTCCTGTATGTATTCGTCGAAGCTGTTCGCTTCATCGACCTGCAGATCTTTATTCAGAAGGTAATACATTGTCCGCAGCTTCGCAAGGTGATTGATGAAGCACATGTTCTGTCCTTCATCTGAAGTTTTCAGAATTTCGAGAGGGTTAAATATGCCCTCAGAACCATCCAGACTGATATAAGCACCGCCGAGGCGTAAAATGAGTGGGCGGAATTCTCCGCTCGGATCAAATCCTCTTACATAGTTTCCTCTGGTAACATCATCTTCAAGCAGCTTTTTGATAGTGGTAGATTTACCACTACCCATAAGACCTACAATACAAATGTTGTATGATGTACGGTCCTCAGAAAGCGTGTGAGGATCTAATAGGGCTGTACCATCGTTAGAATTCGTAGTGCCGAAGAAAGTACCGGCAGCATCCATCAAATTTGTAAAGTGGAACGGAATTCCATCCGCCAGAGTACTGCTCTGTAGCGGTTGTCCATATCGGGCGTAGTCTTTGGAGTCATCATCAGTGAACTGTGTAGAATAGCTTTGATACATAGATCGGAAATCGGAGATTTCCTCGTTTATATAAATCGAAGCTTTATAATTCGACCCCTGCAGATGCGCGAGAACCTCTTTGACCCGCTGGTCGCATTCCGTATATGTTTCTGCAGCTACATACAAACGAATCCGAAGGAGTTTAAGAACCTCACCAAGATTCTCGATTTCTTCCCAAAGGGCGTCAAGCTCATCATATCGGCGCTGGGCTGTTTTTAAATCCGTGCTTTCAGTAGCATCGTTAACGCGCCGCAGTTGTTCCTGCATACCTGCATTTATATTCCGCAGGCTTACTTCCACATCTTCTGTTTTTATATCGACAATAGTTGTTACGCCGTCGATGTTCATCAAACAGGAAAGCCAGCAGCTATCCAAATGCTTTGGAAACTCAGTGATCGTGATACATGCTTCATACCCTGTGCCGGTGGCAATATATCTTTCGGTCACGGGAGTGACGCCTCCCCTCGGCTGGATGGCGGACAGAAGCCACGGATCATATTTGAGCTTTGCTTTTGTTTTGGCGATTTGCGATTTTGAATCAGGATAGGAGATCTTGACGAAATTATTGTGCTGCACTTTCAGCACCGCAGATTTATTGTTAAGTCTCTCGAGCACAGAGAATTTTTGCGGTATGGTCAAAGAGCTGGCTAAATTATTGCTTAGGAGCAGTTGAGAGATTAAAGCATTACCATCTGAGTATTCATCCGGAGTGCGAGCGAAGAAAATCAAGAAAAACTGGCGATCTGTGTGTGTCTGTTGTATTATCTGCAGCTGTTCGAGTTTTTCGGCAAGAAACTCGCTATACTCCGGATTTTGATTCGTATCAATCTTATGCTGTATGTATTGCTGCTGAATTCGAGTATCCGTTGGCGCGTTGAGAGATACCAGCTTCATGTCAAAGGGAAATTTACGATAAAAGATCTCCCATAAAGCGACCAGAAAATTGAAGTCGTCCGACGAGCAGGATAAAAGGTCGCTCGTCGTAATAGAGTATATATCGAAAAGCTGACCCTCCGTAGTTTGGAAAATACCAAGTTCTTCGTCTAATTCTGCTATCGAAATTAAACGAGATATAGACTTATGACGTGGCGGGTTGAACAGTTCCATAATCTTTGATAAGGATCGAGCCTTTGTACCGTTCTTTTTTTCAGTTTTCAAACTTCTCATCGCCTTTCAAAATTATTTTTTCTGTTTCCAAAGGTCTATAAGCGGTTCTGGGACGCCGCAAATAAATCCAGAGGGACTGGTATAGTCTTTTTCCCGGATTATAGGGGCTTCGTCTTGATAAAAGCAGCCCAAGAAGAAAATTGAAAATAAGGAAGATAATACGGAGAGAAGGAATGACCATATTCTGCGTCAAGAGCCCAAACCCAACAAAGCCGAGAATGAAGAAGAAATCAAACATATAAATTTTGGCGGAAAACTTTTTTTGTGTTTTCACTTCAGTTGGAACAAAATTTCTCATTTCAGGTTAGTCTTCCTTTCTGCGCGGTTTTCCTTTTCTGTTCCGGTTGAGCGCTCATGCTCTGATGGTACAGACGGCTTTTTGTTCTGGTTCCGTAGAGCCTGCTGCGTAGATGACGCAGGCTCCTTGATGTTTTGACGATCCGATTGCAACGCTTGTGTGGAGGTAGCTGGATTATTCCGTGGTGACGCTGCAGGGCGCTGATCGCGAAGTGAAGCAGACAGATTGTTCTTTTTCTGAGTATTCTGGGCACGATCAGAGGACCGCACTTTGGTTGCAGAATCGTGTTTTCTGGAAATACTGCCGTTGGAGGCTGTGGCTGCGCCGGAAGTACGGGAAGCAACATTCCCTTTCTCGAGGTTTTTCTTGCTTTGGAGGTTTTTATTGCCCTTTGCATCTGCTTTTTCTTTTGTAGCTTCAGCAGCGCTCGGAGCCACTTTTGCCTCTTTATTCTGCGCTTCAGCGTGGAGTGCATGATCCAGCGTATGATCCGCAGACGGAGAAGAAATCTTCTGCAGATTTGCTTCAGCACCCTGTTTCTCCTGTTCGGAGGAAATCGCATCTGCTGACATCGTACCACTTGAGGCGGGATTGAGAGAATCGCTGGACGACGTGAGACCGTTGTCCTTAAATAGCTGGGCTGTAGCTTGTCGGGAATTGGTAAATAACTTTCGGGAGGCGTCCTGAATTCCTTGCTTCTTCCCTGCAGTGGTCTGAGACTTCAGGCCGGAAGATCCATGACGTTTTGCTGTATCGTTTGCAGTATTTTCTCCGTCCTTGTATGCATTTACATAATCCCATGTGCGGCTGGAGCGCAAGGCGGATCGCTTATCCTTTGCTGTTGGAGTGGTACGGCGGGAATCCGCAAAACGATTGACGCCTTTGCCTATGCTCGATACACCATGTGCTAATCCATGCAGTGTGCCAGACGCCATGCGGCCGATGCCAACAGCGGCCATTGCGGCTTTAAATCCGCTCTGGATACCAGCATCGATACTGAAAATACGCTCGATCAGATTTGGCCCGTCAATTACGGCCATTGCAATGGCCAGCAAGAGGAACGATGGTATGATACTATCACCGAAAGGTGAATCTGTACCGAACATCCAATTTTGGAATGATAAGAATAACCGAACTGCTACAGGACAGTAGGCAAGAACGATGTATGTAGCTCCAATAAGCTTCAGAACCTCGCGCAATTTGCTGCCGCCGGCCAGATCTGTAAGAGCCAGAATTTCAGCAAAAAGACGGTGAATCACAAGTTCATATGAGAGACGGGCAATCTTGAATGTGGTAAAAATTATTACCAGTATGGTAGCCACTTCGGCAAGAAAGATCGGTAACATATCTACAGAATAGCGATAGTAGTAATCAGTAGCGAGAGGTTCAAAATAAATTCCAAACGGCAACTCGCCTTTTGCTGCTGAATCAACAACAGTTGCCACACCATCGTTGTACTCCAGCTTTTTTAAAAAGACATCATCAATGCCGCTGATCTCGGAACCACGTATTACGGCACCTATCTGTAGGCTATCAATCCATTCGTCATTATCAGGAAAATTGTTGATCTTTACGCTACCGCTGTCACTTTCGAAGACGCCGTTTCCTGTTGTGCATATGTATTGCAGATCGTAAGTATTGCTCTTAAAGATAGTTCCCAAAGGAATCTCATCCAGATCTGTTGCATTGGCAAATGCGTTGTTAAGCATGTTCATTGCTGTAGGCAGCACAGCGATCACCAGAATGCCAAAAAGGATATTACGTAGGACCGTAGTGCCTTTTACGTTCTGAAAACCGAGAATCATTGCAAGGCCAATCCCAACTAAAACTAGAACGACAAGGGATCCAACAAAAGCATACTGGCTAAAGGAGTATTGGCTATCAACCGTGCCTTGCTTGATAAAACCGTCCAAGGACGAAAAATCAAACGTAAGGAGTTGATATGCAGCGCTCATTATGCCCGCGAGTATATCAACGAGATCTTTTAAAATTATTAGGACAAACCAGAAAATGGAGCGAAGGGCTGTGATGATAATATTATTTTGCTGAAAGTACTCTCCGTAATCTGTCAGCAGCTGCTCGGCAGTAGTCATGACGCTGAAACTCATTCTTAACCTATTCCTTCCTTTGCAGTTGTTTTTGTCTTTGCGCCTCTCTCTGCTGTGCGGCCTTTTCCTGAACGGAAAGCCGGTCAAAGTGAGCGTCAAGATCATAGGTGTGTAGTTCTACATGCTGCGTATCCGGCCATGGTACGCTATCCAGAGGAATATCCTCGAGATTTGGAAAAGAGTCTGTAAGATATTGAAGTCTGTACCGAAATCTCGAGTTTCCGTGATTAAAGATAGGTGCGGAAAAAATATCGTTACCCTGTAGATCGTGTCGTGTCATAATCCGGTGCACTACGTTTTCGCCTTCGTGCAGGTGGTTTAATTCATTCTGATTCATCAGGGGCTTTTCCTCATACATTTCGGTGAAGGATTTGTGTAGAGATAGTTTTGATCCACTGCGATTGACGTTGACCACGGTTTGATTCCCGAGTTCCCGCGAGAAATTTTCTCTCGTTTCGCGGTCACCGCTGGATAGGAAGTATTTATTACCGCAGTTACCAAGAATCGTTTGAGCTTTTTTGCCGTAAAGGATTTCCAGCTGGGAAGTACTCTGAACCATAAGATTGAAGCGGATGTTTCTGCCGAGACAGACTGTACAAAGGTGGTCGATATCCTGCAGAGGAGGAAGGTTGCCAAATTCGTCTAACAAGAAGACAACTTCTCTGGTGCACTTTCCAGTATTTGTCTTTTCGGTGCAGTACTTTGATAGGATGAAGTACAGCTGATTGATGAAAATTGTGCAGATGAAGTGATTTGATAAGTCATAATCCGGCAAAGAGATGAAAATGGCATAGGGTTGCTTACCGAAGCCCACATCCAGTAGGTCGAAATCTGAAAATGACGTCATCTTTGCAATGCCTTCGGACATAAAAACGGAAAGTTTTGTGCTCATAACAGAGAAAATGCTGCCTTTTGTTCTATCACCAGCAACATGAGCAGCTGTATATTTGAGACGCGCCTTATTGGTATTGGGGCGCGTTTCAAAATACGCGTCCAGAGCAGTTTTATTTTGACCGTAAGGGATGGACGTCAAAGTGCTGAATGTTACGGCGATCGAATATAGTGAGATTTCCTTTTCGTGTCTCACTATAGGCTGCCACTGAACGGTATCCTCTATAGGTGTGTTACGCTCGTCCAGAATACTTTCAAAGTCCATTTCTGCATGTCCGTTGCGTACTGCTTCTTGGCGATCAGGAGAAAGCTGCTTGTATAAGGACTGCCTTTGCCGAAAACGAGTGTATTCGAGTGCATTGAGTTTTTCGTCGAGTGATAGGCAATCTTCAATATTGGCTAAAACCAGAGCTGCAAGCGTATTCGTGGCCGAATCAGTCCAAAAACGATCATCTGCAGGTCCCGCCCCATCTGCATTAAAAATCGAATAGCAAAACGATTGCACAAGCAGTTCAGCTGTAGCAAAGTCGTGCTGCTTCCATGCAGTCGTTGCGGGTTTTATGGGATCGAAGCCGTTTGTATGCAGTGGATCTGAAAGATTGAGCAGAATCGGTATGAACCCACGCTTGCGCAAAGTCTTGCTTGACATTTTGTAGACTTCGAGCTTAGGGTCACATAAGATTAAGGACGGTTTTATGCTGGCTCGGCTATAAATGTCGATAGCGGTGAACAGGTAGCTTTCGCCTTTACCAGATCGTGTGGTTCCTATAATATAGTTGTTCACTGCAGAGCGATCTATGAGGATTTCGTTGCGTTCCCGATCCCAAGAGATGGGGACACCTCCTGCACCATCAAAGCATTGATCTCTCTCGGGTACCGCGACATACTGTTGCCGGAGCTCTTCTGTTGTTGCCCAGCGTTCAGTACCTTTTTGCCCTACGTTAAAGTCCTTATATGATGTTCTGATTTTGTACGGAAGTACAATTTCAAGGATAAGGATAAGCAATACGATCAGCACATAGTAACCGGCGGAGGAAGGAAAGCGAAAGCAGTTCTCTAAACCAAAACTTATATGAGTTGATTCGTTTTGGAAGACGGAGAAGGCTGCCTGAAGTGACTCCGTGCATATGCTGTACAAATAATTTCCTGTGAGTAAGATCACGACTGGAAGAACCAATGCCAGACATAAAACAATCCGTCGATCCGACAATAGTCTGTTCAAACGAAACAATTTTGTTTTGTCTTGAAATTCTTTGATAATTCCGTTCTCCGGTTCTGTTTCATCAATTTTAGGCATGACGGTTCTTATGATTCTGTTCCATAAATTTTTATTCATTTTAATCGCTCCAAAACTGAAAAATACGCATGAATACTGGATTTTTTCTTTGTGGGCAAATTTGCCCACAAAGCCAGCTTCAAAAAGGCAAATGCAATTTTACCCTTTTGGAGCTGGCTTTCTTGTGCTAGGAAAGAAAGCCAGCAAGGGGTCAACTGAAAACAAGAATCGACGCCAGCCACTGGACGATGGAGGTAGCGCCGAGAACAATAACACAGCCAATTATGACATACTGGATTTTGTGCTTTGCAGCTTCAGCCAGATTTTGAGAGATCATCATAACAAGGCCGCATCCAACCAGCACTACTACAGCCAAAGGGACCAAAAGTGAGGTCATGGCAGACGACAGGTTGTTCATTGCATCAGTGAGATTTGTCCAAAGGTTTCCCATTTTATTCTTCCTTCCACTCTTTCAAATTAGAAAAAAGAGGTTCAGCTTGTGTTGAACCTCTTTCCGTTGTTTTGTGTTATTTGGATGTTTCTTTACGTTTCCTTTTTTTCGCGAGGATTGCCAGAATAACGGCAACGGCAGCTGCGATACCAATAATGCCAACAGTAGCTCCAATGATCACGGCAGTCAATGTGCTGTGATCCTCCTCATACTGCGCTACGGCCTGAATTGTGTACTCAGTCTCTCCTGTTTCGATGGTCTGCACTGCCCCATAAGTAGCTGTAGCGTCATAAACGGTGAAAGGCGGAAGCGTTATTTCGCCTCCATAATGCGCCATGTAATCGCTTACAAGCCGTGAGCCGGAAATAATGGCATCTCTGCACTCAGTACCATTCTCTGTATAGGGGTCACCATCCCAAACTGCAGATGTAAGACGATACGTGTCGCCACTCAGGCCGAGATAATCCAAAAAGAGATTCTCAAATCCTGCGAGTGGCGGAGTGCTGCCGTCAAAAGGTAAGACTTGGCCATTAAATTCCATATACAGAGCGCCTGTATCGTATATTTGCATCGGGATGCGTACATCATCCAGCCAGTAAGGTGAACCGGAACTCACAGATGACAAAGGCAAGGTACAGTCAAGAGTCAAATCATACTCATCAATGTGGTACGGTACCGTGATACTATTATTTGCATCCGGTTGCGATACAGCAGGACCGAGCAGGACATCTTCCGTTACTGTTGCAGTATAATCTGTGATTTCGTGCGGCTGGAATTGGACGTCCTTTAAGCTGTAAATAACGCCATCCTGTATATATGTATCCGCAATAGAAGCAGACTTGTCTGCAACAATTTCTTCTCTCTGAACAGACAAAACTTGTTCTTCCGTCACAGCAGTATCGGAAATGACAGAGGAACTGACGTCGATCAGTCTGTAGGTTTTTCCGTCTTCTGTGATTGTTTCGGCAAATTCGATCTGCTCGTTTTTATCGAGAGAGATAATCTCTTTCATCATGGTGAGAGTATCACCAGACACGGAGATTTCCGGTGTATCTGTTGCTGCCGCATCGACGTGAATGGGTGCAGACATGATCGCAACCGTCAATAGAGACAGTGCCAGGGAAAGAATCAACTTAGAGACACTTTTTCGTTTTCTAAAGGCGAGAAGGACTATAACGGCTGATCCGGAGAGCAGTGATAACAGTATACACAGCAATATTGGTCTTGTGTCTCCAGTGCGCGGCGTGTTCCCCTCGTGGTAAGACATATCCATTTTTCCGATTTTTGCCGTATTTGTAATCTCAAAGGATATGATTTCGTCATCCTCATCAATGAAGAAGTCGTATCTGGTATCAATCGGAAGGAAACCATGGCTGGGATCAATTTCGAGCAGATAGTACGGTCCAAACAGCAGGGGACCGGATTTAGCCATGCCGGACTCTGAGGTAACAATTTCCTCGACAAGCTCATCTGTTTCCGCCCGGAAAATACCGAACTTTGTACCAGCGAGCGGGGAATTGTCCATGTTATTCAACTTTAGTACTTCAACAAAGCCATGCAGAGGATGCACTGTGACCGTTTGGCTTTCGTCTTCAAGGTCTGCATGGGTGGCAAGCTGCACATCTCCATAGTAAAGATCCTCAAATACGACGATTTCCGTATCCTCTTGTACAAAATTGGCATTAAACCGGAATTCAACTTCCACAGTGCCGGTTGGTTCTTCCGGAGTAAAGACAGTCTCGCCGACGACGATATTCCCATCAGCATCCAGAAAAGGACTTCCGGTAGCCTTATCCATCAAAATGCCAGACACGGTATACTCTCGTCCAGGCTTGAGAGCTTTATAAGAAACCGTATCAATGACTACAATTTCTTTGTTTGCGATGATTTCCTTACTGCCGTCCTCAAACTCTGCCGTTGTACCGATCTTAGGCACAAAGATTTTGACAGTTTGGTTTTCTGCCTCAATATCTTTGTGTTCGGCGATCAAGGTATTCGTTTTGACGCGGTACAGATCATCAAAGACAACCAGCTCCGTGTCCTCCTTTAAATTCAGGGAATTAAATGTGAATGTCAGCTCGACTTCGCCGGAAATGCTGTCTCCTTCACCCTCTGAGCCGTTTTCCGGTTCATCCGGGCCTTTCCCCTCTTCGGCTGATTCAGGCCCTTTCTTGGGCTCTCTAGTGCCCGTGTCGGTGTCCCCTGCTTCACTGTCAAGCTTTTCGGGAACAAATACAGCTTCAGCCGTGACCGGCTTACCGTCAAAGTCAAGGAAAACCTCGCCGGTGGCCTTATCCATGAGGATGCCGGTCATGCGATACTCAACGCCAGCGGTAAGATCACTGTAAGAGATCGTATCCGTGATCGTCACGTCGTTAGCAGAAAGTGTGGTTTTGCCGCCGTCTTCAACAACAGCCACGGTGCTGATTTTCGGGTTCTTGATTTCTATGGTCTGTCCTTTGTCCTCAATGTCCGCGTGTGTGGCAAGCTCAACACCATCATAATAGAGGTCTTCGAAAACGACAATCTGTGTGCCATGCAGATCGCTTGCGTCAAAGGTAAACTCAACTGTCACTGTACTGGTCGGCTCCTCCGGAGTAAATGCGACTTCAGAGTGGATCTCATTGCCCGCAGCGTCAAGAAAAACCTCGCCGGTGGCTTTATTCATCAGGACACCGGATACGGTATACTCCCGCCCGGGTTTGAGATTTTTGTAGGAAACTTCATCTGTGATCTTCACTTCACCGAGCGGATCAACACGGTGACTATCCTCGGACGTCGCTGTTGTACCAATTTCCGGAACAAGCACCTTGATCGTCTGGCTTTCGGCGTTAATATCCTTATGCTGAGCAATCAAAGTATCCGTCTCGACGCGGTACATCTCGTCAAAGACAACAAGCTCCGTGTCCTCCTTCAAATTCAGGGAATTAAATGTGAATGTCAGCTCGACAATGCCGGAAATGCCGTCTCCTTCGCCCTCTGAGCCGTTTTCTGGTTCGTCCGGGTCTTTTCCCTCTTCGGCTGATTCAGGCCCCTTTCCGGACTCTGTAGCGCCCGTGTCGGCATCTCCTGCTTCGCCATCATCTTTTTCGGGCACGAATACAGCTTCGGCCGTGACCGGCTTACCGTCAAAGTCAAGGAAAACCTTACCGGTGGCCTTGTCTATCAGGATGCCGGTTATACGGTACTCGACGCCTGCGGTAAGGTCACTGTAAGAGATCGTATCCGTGATCGTTACGTCGTCTGCGGAAAGGCTAGTCTTGCCGCCGTCTTCAACGACAGCTACGGTGCTGATCTTCGGGTTCTTGATTTCTACAGTCTGGCCTTCATCTTCAAGTTCGGCGTGTGTGGCAAGCAGCAGACCGTCATAGTAGAGATACTCGAAAACGACGAGCTGCGTGCCGTGCAGGTTACTTGCATCAAAGGTGAATTCGACCGTCACCGTGCCGGTTGGCTCCTCCGGGGTGAATATCACCTCAGAACGGATTTCCTCTCCGGCTGCGTCGAGGAATACCTCGCCGGTGGCCTTGTCCATCAGCACGCCGGAAACCGTGTATTCCTTATCAGGCTTGAGGTTTTCATACGAAACCTCGTCCGTGATCGTAACCTTGCCGAGCGGATCGACGCGGTGCCCGTCCTCTGAAAGCGCTGTTGTACCGATTTCCGGCACCCGAATTTTGACAGTCTGTCCTTCGTCCTCAAGTTCAGCATGCGCTGTCAACTCCATACCTTCGCGGTAGAGCGTTTCGAAAACGACAACGTCTGTATCCAGCTTAATATTTAAGCTGTTGAACTTGAAAATGACATCAACCGTACCATCGCGGGACTCCGGGGTAAAAGTGGTTTCGGCCTTGACTTCATGGCCGTCGAAATCAAGGAAGGGCTTGCCGGTGGCCTTGTCCATCAAAATGCCGGACACAGTGTATTCCTTTCCGATCTGCAGGTCGGAATAACTTACAGTATCCACTAGGACAACATCATCTGCGCTCTGTGTATCTTTTGTGCCATCCTCGAACTTTGCCGTTGTGCCAATCTCAAGCGGGACGTTATGGAATTTCACTTCAGCCACACCGCCATCCTGCAGCGTAACGATCTGCGGGTCAGGCAGCTCATAGCCGAAGGTTTCTTCGGTATCCAGCTCCTCGACACGGTACTGATATTTGGTCTTGCCCTCGTTATCCTCGAAGATCGGGAGCGTTTCGGTCAGAATCAGGCCGTTGGCATCCGTTTTATAGACCTTGCTGTAGTTGTCCTTCAGGCGCGTAACGCGGAATGAAATCCCCTCCACTTTACCGGTGTCCGAGGTCTTGATAATCTTCAGCTGGCCGTTCTTCAGCTCGTTTAAAAGATCGTAGCTGTAGGTTTTCCCGTTTTCAGCTACGACAACCTCGAAGTCGTCAACTGTTTCCCGGCCCGCTCCTCCTTTGCTCTGATGCACAATGTATGTGCCGCAGGGCATGTCTTTGGTAATTGCATATCCGGCAGCGTTGGTCGTGATTGTGTCGCGTTCTGATTCTTTTGCAGCCTCATAGCTGCCTGCGGATTTGAGGTACACCTCAAAAACCGCGCCGGATTCATCGGCAGGCGGTCCGTTGAGTACCTCATACTGCTTATGAATCTGCACTTTTCCTTTGATGACTTGCTCTTTTACTGTTATCTTGATTTTATTGTGTTCCAGACTGTAGTTTCCGGGTTCCGCCCCTACAGGATATACGGTACTGTCAATCAAATATCCGTTGGACGGCGAAATTTCGCGAATCGACCAATTATCGCCGCAAACGTACTCCTTCGTCGTGAACTGCCCGTTCGTGTCGGTCGTGTACTGATCGATCAGGTCATTTCCTCGATACACACCGTAGACCGCGCCTGCAAGCGAGGCGTCGCCCTGCGCAGTACCAGTCGAGCTGTCGCGCTTCGTGATCGTGGCCGTCCATTTTTTGAGGACGTTCGAGAAATTCACGGTCGCGGTCTGATTGGCCTTGATCGTAACGGTCTGCGACTGCGGCTGCACGTACTGATCGGAGGTGAGCTCCGTCACGGTCAGCACAGTGCCGGCTTTCAGGTTCGGAATGGTGATGGTGCCGTCGGCGGCAGTCTGCACCGTGGTGTTCACGCCGTCTCCTGTGACGTTGAAGCGCACGCCGGCGACATTGCCGTCCTCCGAGGTCTTGACGATCTTTAAGGAGCCGTTCATCTCGACGTTTACATAAATTCTTATAAAAGCAGGGTCAGTATCATTAAAACCGCATGTTGTGACATCTTGGCTTACAGCATGAGAGTAATAAAAACCAGCTCCTTGAAGCATGTAGTTTCTCTCAATATTATATCCAAATACGACACCACCACTTTCGTTCGGCGTACCAGTTGCGGTAAGCATGATCGTATTGCCTTTTTTAGATACATTTATGCCAGTCGTGTTCATCGTCGGTGTATCGCTATAATTCGCGAGTGCTCCAGTTGTATCTGTCAGCGTCACTGTCTCACCCATTTTCAGAGTCACAGTTTTGTCAGCAACACTGGGCTTTGTGTAAAATTGATCGACCTTTTCGAGCACAGCCTTTTTGAAACGCTCATACTCAGCCTGCGAGGCAATACAGCCCATACCGCCGACGTCGCTCGGGATGGAGATAGACGTCGCGCCGATAAAGTCCCCGCCAAAGTCGGCGATGGTTTCCCAGATGAGGAGCTGCGTATAAAACTCAGCGATGTACTGGCCGGATACGGTTGTTGTCTGCCAATCGTAGTTTACAGCATTGCTTGAGCCTTGGATATTGGCGACGTTTTTGTACCGTCCCCAGTAATCAATCAATGATAACCGGACTCTTTGATCCTTTGTCAACTCGCGTTCAGAGTAACCGGTATTGTCACCGAGACCGATTGCAACACCGTCCTCCACACAATAGGCGACCTTGCCGTTTACACGCTTCTGGCCCCAGCCGAGCTGCTGGCCGTTATTGGACGTATAGCCGATATTGATCGTGTAGCCCGACGTCGGCTCGCTGACCGTTATGTTACCCGCATAGAAGGTCGGTAAATCGAGCCCGGCTTCCGCGGCGATCTCATTCAGCGGCTTGTCAATCGCGCTGCGGTCGTCGGTCGTGTAGAGCTTTCCATCCTCTCCAATGTAGCCGCCGTAGGACTCCAGCAGCTCCTCAAAGCGCTTCTCCGCGTCATTGGTGAGATAGTCGGCAGGATCAACCTTGCCGGTCGCCGTGATGACCTCAAAGTGCAGGTGCGCGCCGTCTGCATAGCCGGTTTCGCCGACACGGCCGATCTGCTGGCCGCGCACAACTGTGTCGCCCTGCCGGACGTTGATCTCCGACAGGTGGGCGTAAAGCGTTACCGTACCGTCCGCGTGCGTGATCTGTACCATGTGGCCGTAGGAATTATTATCTCCCTCGGTAACACGGCCGTTCCACTTCTGCGTTACAGTCACGGTGCCGTCATCTGCGGCGACGACCGGCGTACCGACCGCAGCGCCGATGTCCCATGCGCTGTGCTCTGCGCTGTAACGCTGCGTGACCTCGAAGTGCTCCGGCACCGGCCACGCGTATGCTGCGCTGGTTTCGGAGTCGATCACCGCATAGTGGTCAACGTAGGGGTCTGCGACAGGCACGGGCGTTGCCGTGGGCTCCGGCGTGGGCGTCGGGGCAACTGTAGGCTCCGGCGTCGCTGGGACAGCGGAGGGCTCCGCAGCTTCCGGCGCTTTATCCGGAGGCGTTGTTGCCTCCGGTGTGGCGGCCGGCGTTGGCTCTACAGCCGGTTCCGACGTCACAGCGGGCGTTGCTTCAGGTGTCAGCTCCGGTGTTGCTGTGGGCTCCGGTACGGGTGTCGGCGTCGGCTCTGCGGTCGGTTCCACGGTGGCCTCCGGCGTTGGTTCCGGAAGATCGGCCGCTGTGACGGTAGCAGCCCCGGTGGTACCTGCCGGGGGCGCTGCCTCGTCTGCAAACGCTGTTAATGGTAATGCTGTAAAAATTAGCATTACGGACAGCGCCCATGCGAGAGGCTTTCGTATTCTTCTCATTTTTGCCATTTCCTTTCCTCTGAGTTTTATCTATATAAAAGGCCTCACAATCTTGTGCGGCCTTGATTACATAAAAAAAGAGGATTGACAAAATCAATCCTCTTTTGTACGGTATTCAGTTTCGCTTCAAAATAGATCGCTGTGACTGCCGGTGCGAATCAGTTTTAACACCAATGTGTCATGCTGCACACTATAGATCAGCAGCCAATCCGGCTCTACGTGACATTCACGCATATTTTTATAATCTCTCGAATTTGTCAATGCATGATCGCGGTATTTCTCCGGCAACACTTGCTCACGCAGAAGCATAGAGACAACCTCTTGCAATAGAGCCGGGTTACATCCACGTTTAAGAGCAAGTTTATAGTCTCGCTTAAATTGACCGGTAAACTCGACTTTAAGCATTCAGTGCCTCCATCAACGATTCGACATCATCGAACGGACCGTAGATGTCCTTGTCGTTTTCGGCGGCATCCATTGCGGCGAGCGTCACTGCATTGGGCGTGTTTTTGCTTACTCTGAAAGGAAGCTGCTGTTCCCGAACAGATTGACGCAGAAAAATATTGAATGCTGTAGAGAGGTTCATACCAAGCTCAGAAAACAAAGCATCAGCTTGCTTTTTTAATTCATCATCGACACGGAATGTAACATTTACACTGCCCATTTTCATCGCCTCCTACATACATTATACGTAAAACTCGCGGTTTGTCAATAGATGCGTGTGCAAATGACGTGCAAATATTATTGCTTGCACATTTTCAAAGTAATTCAATTCATATCTTTGCAGGTATTATTTCCTAAAGTATTAGTACCATTCGACAGTATACTTTACGCTGCCATCAGAATATGTGACAGAGAGGATATAATATCCGTTCATACCTTCGTTAAGCACCTTGTCTCCTGCTACTGACTGGGCGTAATCGTAGGCCTCGACCTGAGAAGAAAATAGGCCGTCACTGATGTATCCATCCGTGATATACGGCTCTTCAGGCACCGGTTCAGGCGTGGGAGCAGGCGTCGGCTCCGGTGTAGGAGCGGGCGTCGGAGCTGGTGTCGGCTTCGCTGTGGGCTTTGCAGTGGGTTTCGCCGTAGGCTTCGCTGTCGCAGCGGGCTTCTCGGTCGGTTTTACTGTGGTGCTGCCGCCAGAACTGTTGCCGGAGGAGGGCTTCTCCGTCGGTTTTGCGGTAGGCTTTGCAGTCGGCTTGGATGAAGAACCGCCGGTGCTCGGCTTAGACGAGCTGCCGCTCGACGGCTTTTCCGTAGCGGTAGGCTTCTTTGTGGCCGAAGGCTTTTTCGTAGCCGTCGAGGACGGCTTGGAGCTGTTGCCCTCATCGTCTTTCTTCTTGTTGTCGTCGGATTTGCTCGATTCGCTCTTGCTGGATTCCGTCTTGCCGTTGTCCTTATCCTTGCTGGACGCTTTCGGAGAGGCCGACGGCTTCGCCGAGGGGCTGGCCTTGTCCTTATCCGTTTCATCCGCTTTAGGGCTTGCGGACGGCTTTGCCGATGCG
>OAUV01000499.1_pt1 | contig 39904 bp, 29 predicted proteins | sample 1516841 | NCBI WGS metagenome assembly OAUV01 (sample SAMEA2580044, study PRJEB22360) | human gut metagenome | biome: human gut; feature: human-associated habitat; material: faeces | place: Denmark | collected 2008/2010 | reverse complement strand
ATTTGGCTCCGCCCAATATAGAGGCGGCTCGGCATAAAAAACAAACGCGTTTGTTTTATTCTGCTCTCGCCTTTCGTATATTTGCATTCGATATGCGTTCCGGATCGGTCACGCTCACTTTTTCGAATACGATATGGTCAGTTATTTACAAGTAGAGAATTTAACAAAATCGTTCGGCGATCTGCTCTTGTTTCACGATCTCTCTTTCGGTATCGCCGAGGGCGACCGGATCGGATTGATTGCCAAAAACGGATCGGGGAAAACCACCTTACTGAATATCCTGTCGGGCAAAGAAGACTACGACTCAGGGAATATAACATTCCGCAACGGATTGCGCGTAGGCTATTTGGAACAGATGCCCGAATACCCGCCGCACCTGACTGTAATAGAGGCTTGCTTCTACTCTTCGAACGAAACCGTGCAACTGATCTCGGAATACGAACAGGCTCTGCAATCGGGCGATCAAGAAAAAATACAATCGCTGATCGACCGGATGGACCATCTGAATGCCTGGGACTACGAGCAACGCGCCAAACAAATCCTGTCGCAGCTGAAAATCCACAAATTCGACCAGCCTATATCGCAACTTTCCGGCGGACAAATCAAACGGCTGGCTCTTGCCAACGTATTGATTACCGAACCAGACCTGTTGATTCTCGACGAGCCGACCAACCACCTCGACATCGATATGACCGAATGGCTCGAAGAATATCTGCGCCGGAACAATATCACCCTGTTGATGGTGACGCACGACCGTTATTTCCTCGATCGGGTATGCAACCAGATCATCGAAATCGACCAACGGTCGTTGTTCGGCTATAAAGGGAATTACAGCTACTATCTGGAAAAACGGCAAGAACGGATCGAAGCACAAAATGCCGAAATCGACCGTGCCCGAAACCTGCTCCGCACAGAACTCGACTGGATGCGCCGGCAACCGCAAGCCCGCGGTACGAAAGCGAAATACCGCATCGACGCTTTTTACGAACTGGAAGAAAAAGCCCGGCAAGAGAAAGCCTCCGGAAACGTACGGCTCGAAGTGAAATCGTCGTATATCGGCTCGAAGATATTCGAAGCAAAGAGCATCTGCAAACGATTCGGCGACTTGAAAATCGTGGAAGATTTCAACTACACGTTCGCCCGATACGAAAAGATGGGTATCGTCGGAAACAACGGTACCGGCAAATCGACCTTTATAAAGATGCTGATCGGCGATGTATCGCCCGACAGCGGACGGTTCGACATCGGCGAAACAGTCCGGTTCGGATATTACAGCCAGGACGGATTGCAATTTAACGAACAAATGAAGGTAATCGATGCCGTACGGAACATCGCAGAGGAAATATCGTTAGGCGACGGCAGAAAATTGTCGGCTTCGCAATTCCTCCAACACTTTTTGTTCACCCCCGAAACTCAACACAACTACATATACAAATTGAGTGGCGGAGAACGCCGGCGGCTGTATCTTTGCACGGTATTGATCAGTAATCCCAACTTTCTGGTCCTCGACGAACCCACCAACGATCTGGACATCGTCACGCTGAATGTTCTGGAAGAATATCTGCGGAACTTCAAAGGGTGTGTGATCGTCGTATCGCACGACCGCTATTTCATGGACAAGGTAGTCGATCATCTAATGGTATTCAAGGGGAACGGAGAACTGAAAGATTTCCCCGGGAATTATACCGATTATCGCGAATGGAAAGAGGAACGCGAACGAATCGAACGGGAGGAACGGGCAGAGAAAGCCAAAAAGGAGAACAAGCCCACAACTCCCGTCCGTACGAACGACACGAAAAAGAAAGTACGGCTGACCTTCAAGGAAAAACGGGAATTGGAGGAGCTGGACCGACAGATACCGGAACTGGAAGCGGAAAAGAAAATGTTGGAGACGGAGATGAGCAGCGGAACATTATCGGCTGACGAGCTGATTAGCAAATCGAACCGGATCAGCGAACTGATCGACCAAATCGACACCCTCGGCATGCGTTGGTTGGAGTTGAGCGAATTGGCAGAATGAACCGGCTGATCATATAAAAATAATAAAATGACGCTCTCAGCGGTATATTTCCCTGAAAAATCCGCCCGTACCGGCTCAAATCACACAGAATTATTCACCAACCGTAGAAATTTGAAAGGGTATAAAAATTCTTTTTTAGCAAAAAATACTTGGAGATTTAAAATAAAGGCTTACCTTTGTGCTGTTTGAAAATAAGCCCGCTTATAGAAGCGGCTTTTATACCAATCTTGTTATCCTTTCTTTTATCTGAAAAACACACAACGCCGACATCATCCGTTACGCAAGACGTTAAAGCATTTGGTCGGAAATGCAAGTCTTGCCGAAGAAAATCATCAGCACCGGGCGCCCCATCCATAAATCCATTACCGCCTCTACGCTGAGGATTTTTTTTTGCCTCTACCCGCGGAATCTCCACCATAAGTATAAAAACAAAAGAGAATACCGAATACAAAAAGGGTTGCCTCAAAATTTGTATTTTGAAACAACCCTTTCATATTTATTTATCTCCCGATCGATCAGAATATCCGGTCGGACACCGGAGTCGTATTCAGAATCCGTTCCGCTTCGGGCACATCTTCTTCGAACAAGCTAAGCCGGATAGCTCCCGTAGAAACATGGGTCAATGGCAAAACAGAGGAGAATATTTCGTTCGACAAGAAACATTGGATACCGTTAGTTTCCAAAACACCTTTGATGATATTCGCTTCGACATCCGAGCCGAAAGAGCGAAACAATACGATTTTCTTTTCCATAAAGATTCCTCCTCATTTATTTAATTAGATAGAGCACCACAATATAGTGAAAGGCGAGCGCAGAGCCTTGTTTACTTGGACTTTGTCGAAACGCATCCTATACTCGTGCATAGTGCAAATATAAACATTATTTCATATAATCCTAATTTTAAAAGAAAAATATTACAAAAAGGCTAAAATTGCCGACAAATATTCTATTCTTAGGAATACAGGTTCTCCCACAGCCGTTCGACTGCCAGACGATAAGTTTCGATACGGGTTGCCTTCACAATCGGCTTTCTCAACCGCTTATCGGCATCGGGCAACAGATAGTCCCATAATGTGCGTATCCGTGCCAACCATTGATGCTCGCCTTGCGAACTCTGCCGGTATTCCTCGCACAAGGCATCATGGAAAAGGCGGAGACGGTTCAAACGCTCCTCATTAGCCAACGGTACACCATTTTTATACTCCGATGCCAGCCACGGTGCAGCCAGCAATCCACGCCCGATCATAACGCCCCGCAACGCCGGATAACGCGCCATTATCCCGTCGATCTGCTCAGTCGTGCAGAGGTCTCCGTTATAAAACAACGGCAATGTACATTGTTCATAAAACCGGGAAAATGATTCGAAATCGGGAACGCCTTTGTATTGCTGCACCCCCAGCCGGGCATGCAGGGCGATGTGCGTCAAGGGCAACTCGCAAAGTAACGGCAACAACCGCCGTGTCTCATCGAACGTCTGCCAACCTAAACGCATTTTTAACGAAAAGCGCATTTCGGGATACAACGCGACCGACGAAAGCAATGCCTCCGCCTTATCAGTATCGCTCCAAATTCCGGCACCCCGTTGCCGACGGGCAATCATCGGGAACGGACAGCCTAAATTAATATCCGCACGGTCATGCCCCTCCCGAAGGAAAAGTTCGGTGAGCCGCTTCAACTCATCGGGTGTACCCAGCAACATCTGGGGTACGACGCGATCCGACGAATTGCTCGTCCTCGAAATGTCCCGCAAATCCTTGTTCCGGAAACCATCGCCCTCGATCCTGACAAACGGCGTATAATAGGCATCCGCTCCACCCCAGATCTGTTCGTGCAACCGACGGTACGGAGCATCGGTATATCCTTGCAACGGCGCAAAATGTATCTCCACAGCAGTCTGTAATTAATGAGTACACAAAGATACTGCAAATCGAGAGCAGAGACATCAAACTTGTTTGGATGGTTATGCCGAGTGCAGCTTATCTTCTACAAAGATACTGCAAATCGAGGGCAGATAGCTCAAACTTGTTTGAAGATCTATGCCGAGATGCCGCGTATCTTCTACAAAGATATTGCAAATCGAAAGCAGGGGCATCAAACTTGTCGCTATATTTATAGAATATAGGAGGCGGCTCGGCATACTCCTTTCGTGAAAATTCCATTTTCCCTTTGTCTCTGCTCTCGCCTTTCGCTATATTTGCACAACGAAAAAAATTGAGTATGTATTCGACTTCAACCTCCAACAAAAAAGAAAAAATCATATCGTTCGTCTGGCAACATTTCCTACTCCTGCTCTCACTATACCTCATGACCCTTGGTGTTGCCCTTTGTGTAAAATCGGGCTTGGGCAGTAGCGTAATCTCCTCTTTGCCTTTCGTGTTCTCATTGGCGGGACCGATAAGCGCCGTACCCGAATGGACAATCGGCACATATACCATACTGATGAATTTCGTTCTGGTTCTCTGTCAGATTCTTATTCTTCGCCGGCAGTTCGATCCGATGCAACTATTCCAGTTGGTTATCGGTTTCGTTTTCGGCTGGCTTATCGACCTCAATATGTTTCTGACATCCGGATTGGAATGCGACACGCTCGTTCCGCAGATGCTCACTCAGTTCATAGGTTGCACGGTAATGGGCGTCGGTATTGCATTCGAGGTGAGATGCGGTTCGGTAACTATGCCGGGCGAAGGGATCTCGATCGTCATCAGTCAGGTATCGCACCGTCCCTTTGCCAAAGTCAAAATCGCCGTAGACTGTACACTCGTCGCTCTTGCCGTTGCCAGTTGCTATTACTTTTTCGGAAGCTGGCAATGGAATGTCGTAGGTATAGGGACAATCTTCGCTATGGTGTATGTCGGGCTTGTCGTCAAGTTCGTCTCCCCTCATATCGGCTGGTTCGACCGTCTGTTGGCTTATAAACCGGGATTCAGACGTTATCTGTTCGGACTTGCCCGCCTTATCTACCGTCGGTAATCAAACAGCAACAGCCCCACAGGAACATAACCATACTTTTCTACCTTTATAGATATTCTGACGCACCGAAAAGTCTATGTGTCAGAATGTCCAATCTGTTGCGTTGCTATCGGAGTTCGGGCTAAGTCGCTTACGTTAGTAAACCCCTGTCGTCCTCATCCTCAGCGTCTTGCATCTTAGACATCCTGACGCACTGAAAAGGGGTTGCTTCAAAACTTGCATTTTGAAGCAACCCCTCGTTTTGTCGTACGACAAATTATTTTTTATGGGAACTTAATCGAACAGATGCCGCAAACGGCTGAATATACGTGTGCGGGTTGCCAGAGTCGGCTTGAAGTTGTTGGACGAACGCATGGCTTCGATCTGTTTCTTCTCATCAGCCGAGAGGGATTCGGGAACATATACCATCACATTGACGATCAAGTCTCCTACTCCGTAACGATTGACCGACGGAAGCCCTTTCCCGCGCAACCGGAATACTTTGCCCGACTGCGTTCCGGGGTCGATCTTGATTTTCGCTTTTCCGTCGAGTGTCGGTACTTCTACCGATCCGCCCAACGCTGCGGTCGGGAAGTCGAGCAAAAGGTTATATACCAAATCATTCTCGTCGCGTATCAGATCGGGATGTTTCTCCTCTTCGATCAAGATCAGCAGGTCTCCGTTCACACCGCCATGACGGGCAGCATTTCCTTTCCCAGCCATCGAAAGTTGCATACCTTCGGCAACCCCAGCCGGAATATTGATCGTAATGACCTCTTCTTCGCGCAAGATACCCTCGCCATTACATTTCGGACACTTCTTGGTGATGATGCGTCCTTCACCGTTACAATCGGGGCAGACAGCCGTCGATTGCATGGCACCCAAAAATGTTTGCTGTACGCGGGTAACCACGCCCGAGCCATTACATTTCGAACAGGTAGTATAAGCCGTGCCATTCTCCGCCCCCGTTCCATTACAAGTCTTGCAACTGACATAATGGGGCAGTTTTATTTTTTTCTCTACGCCGGTGGCAATTTCGTTGAGGGTCAGTTTCACTTTTACCCTCAAATCGGTACCTTTGTTCACATGGCGACGGCCGTTGCCACGGCTGCCACTGAACCCGCCACCGAAGAAATCGCCGAAGCCTCCGCCGCCTCCGAATATATCGCCGAAATGCGAGAATATGTCTTCCATAGACATTCCACCGCCACCGGCTCCGCCGAATCCGCCGTTCATGCCCTGATGTCCGAACTGATCGTAACGTTTCCGTTTTTCCGGATCGCTCAATACTTCGTATGCTTCGGCAGCCTCTTTGAATTTTTCTTCCGCCTCTTTGTCGCCGGGGTTCTTATCGGGATGATATTGGATGGCTTTCTTGCGATACGCCTTTTTTATCTCTTCGGCGGTCGCCGTCTTCGCGACATCCAGTACCTCGTAATAGTCTCTTTTTTCCATTGTTCTCTTCTTCTTTTTACTGTCCTACCACTACTTTGGCAAAGCGGATCACTTTGTCGTTGAGCGAATAGCCTTTCTGTACGCAATCGATCACCTTGCCTTTCTGTTCGGGTGTCTGAGCCGGGAACATCGTCACAGCCTCGTGGTGCTCGGTATCGAATGTCTCACCGACAGCAGGAACTTCTTTCACGCCGTTTTGTGCCAGATAGGATTGAAATTTATTGTATATCAAGTTCATTCCTTCCTTTACGGCATCGAGATCAGTGCTTTCGTTCACAGATTGCAACCCCCGTTCGAAATCGTCGATAACAGGCAAGATATTTTTCATACACGCCTCACCGCCATATTTCAGCAGATCCGACTTTTCTTTCAACGTACGTTTGCGGAAATTGTCATAATCTGCCATCAACAGCAGATAATCCTTTTGCTGCTTTTCGATTTTCGCTTTCAGTTCTTCTATCTCGGCTGTCAGTTTGGCAGTCTCATCCAATTCTTCGGGTTGCTCTGCCGCAGCCTCTTCGGTCATGGTATCCGCCGGATTTTCCACTGCGGTATTTTCCACTGCATTCTTTTCGTTTACAGTCGTTTGCGTCTGTTCAGCTTTTTCCTTATCGCTCATATTCTTATTTTTTCTTTTTTTCATTATCGTTCATTCTGCGTATGTAGCACCTCCGCTCCGTGCGCATACTTGTTTATAATCAAAAATGCTGCCAAAGAGCGGTTGGCAGCATTTTGTCACTAAATATGTTATTTTGTCACTTTTTCACAATCCGGGCAATCGATCGTACGATTCGCCACTCTGTTCATATAAACACGGTTTCGGGTGAAAACGTTCACCCTACCGGATATTTTTATATTTCGCAAGCTCCCCCCCAGACCGTGCAGCCGGGAAATTTGGATTCCAGATTTTTCGACGACGTAAACAATCCGAATACCGACGCACCCGATCCCGACATCGACGCATAAACGGCTCCGTTGTCGTAAAGCAACTGTTTGATCATCGCTATCTGCGGATATGCAGGGAATACGCTTTTCTCAAAATCATTCACCAATGTTCCTCTCCACTCTTCGACCGGTCGGGCGATCAGTTCGGAAATCGGGATTTCCGGCAGTTCCGGCACTACCTGCGCATAGGCATCGGCGGTAGACACCACGACTTCGGGTTTTACCAACACCAGATAATATCCTTTCAAAGAAAGCGAAACCGGAGAAAATTCGTTTCCGATACCTTTTGCCATCAGCGGTTTATTGTAAATGAAAAACGGACAATCGGCTCCCAACGCAGCTGCCTCTGCCGCCAGTTCATCGTCGGAAAGGGGCAACTGAAAATAATCCCGCAACATCAGCAACATATGGGCGGCATCGGACGATCCGCCACCCAATCCCGCACCAAACGGAATAGCCTTATGCAAAAATATAGATACGGGAGGTAATCCGTACCGCTGCTGCATGCGCCGATAAGCTTTCATTACCAGATTTTTTTCGGCATCGGCTGTGACTGTCATACCCGAAACTACCAACGTAGTATCGTCTGCCGCAGTCTTTACCATCTCCAACGCATCTTTTATTCCTACCGGATAAAATACGGTTTCTATGTCGTGATAACCGTCGGGACGTTTGGATACGATATTCAGCCCCAGATTGATTTTCGCATTCGGAAACGTAATCATGATCTCTTCTTGATTTTTAACCGTGCAAAGATAGTGAAAGGCGAGGGCAGAAACAAACGGGAAACGAAGTTTCACGAATCGATTCTGCCGAGCCGCATCCTATCTTATCAAAAGATACGCATAAGCCGAGCGCAAACGCAAATTTATTTGCAAGTTTGCTGAGGCGGAGTATCTAAGACGTAGTCAAAGATAGTGAAAGGCGAGGGCAGAAACAAACGGGAAACAAAGTTTCACGAATCGATTCTGCCGAGCCGCAACTTATCGTCTCATCCGAAAAGATAATGCAAACCGAAAAAAGAATCAAGTTTACTTGAATTATGCAACGCCACACCCTATCTTTGCAGAAGAATCTGCCCGATAAATTCGCTTCGCAATATAACATCCGACACAACCCTTACAATCGTCGGCAATGCTTTTGCGACCCTAAAAAGCAGATATATGCCTTATGGAGCCCAAAAGAAATTATCAAAGCCGTAAATCGAACAATTATGCGCCCAAGACTTCGGAACTGGGGAAACTGCAACCGCAAGACAAAGAACTGGAAGAGGCTGTACTCGGCGCGTTAATGTTGGAAAAGGATGCCTACACCATCGTGTGCGACATCTTGAAGAAAGAGAGTTTTTACGAACCCACCCACCAGACGATTTACGAAGCGATCACCCAGCTGGCTGCCCGACAACGGCCGATAGACATGCTTACCGTCGTAGAGCAGCTCCGTCAAAACGGAACGCTCGACGAGATAGGCGGAGCTGTACGCATATCGGAACTGACCGGACGTGTGGCTTCCGCCGCCCATATCGAATATCATGCCCGCATTGTGGCACAAAAATATCTTGCCCGCGAACTGATCAGTTTTTCGAGCGAGATACAAAACAAGGCTTTCGACGAAACGAACGATGTGGACGACCTGTTACAGGAGGCGGAAGGCAAGTTGTTCGAGATTTCCCAACGGAACGTCAAGAAAGATGTGACGCAGATCGACCCGGTGATCAACGAAGCGATCAAACAGATTCAGATCGCAGCCAACCGTACCGACGGTATGAGCGGTTTACAGACCGGATTCTACGAACTCGACCGCTATACATCGGGTTGGCAAAACTCCGACCTGATCATCATTGCCGCCCGTCCTGCCATGGGTAAAACAGCATTCGTGCTCTCCATGGCTAAGAACATGGCTGTCGGTTACAACACACCGGTGGCAATATTCTCGCTCGAAATGTCGAACGTTCAGCTGGTAAACCGTCTGATCGTAAACACCTGCGAAATTCCGGGTGAAAAGATCAAAAGCGGACAATTACAGCCCTACGAATGGGAACAACTGATGTCGCGCATCAAGAACCTGTACAACGCCCCTATCTATATCGACGATACCCCCAGCCTCTCGGTTTTCGAATTACGTACGAAAGCCCGCCGTCTGGTTCGCGAGCATAACGTAAAAATCATTATCATCGACTACTTGCAGCTGATGAATGCCAGCGGTATGAGCTTCGGCAGCCGCGAGCAGGAGGTCAGCACCATTTCCCGGTCGTTGAAACAACTTGCCAAAGAGCTGAACATACCGATCATTGCCCTGTCGCAGTTGAACCGTGGTGTGGAAACCCGGCAAGGCGAGAACAAACGCCCGCAGCTCGCCGACCTGCGCGAATCGGGTGCGATCGAACAAGATGCCGATATGGTTTGTTTTATCCACCGTCCGGAATATTATCTGAAATCGAGTCAGGACGACAGCGGTCGCGACATCCGGGGGCTAGCGGAATTTATCATCGCCAAACACCGTAGCGGTGCTACCGGCGATGCCCGCATGCGATTCAAAAACGAACTGGCACGATTCCAGAACTGGGACGACGATACTTCTTTACAAAACATACAGTCGAAGATGAACAGCGGTACGGTTGCCGCAACCGACAGCAACCCGATGCAACCGTCGATGCCGACGGGGTCATCCGCCATTATCGGGAATCCCGATTTCCTCTCCGAGCCGCCGTTATCGGGTAAATCGGATGTTCCGTTCTGATCGTCTTGTATCGGGGTAAAAAAGATCGGCAATCCATCCGGATATATCCATTCATTTACCTGACGATTATGGACAAGACCAAGAAAAAACAGATCGGAATGACGATCGCGGCTGTACTTATCATCGCCTTGTTGCTTTATTGGCTGACTATGGCACTGATCATCGACAGCGACGAACTGGCATTACTTCGCTGAAAGCAGAGAATGTAAAAAATCACTAAAAAACAACCCGCCGGCAGAACTATACTGCCGGCGGGTTGTTTTATGTTTGAATCGAGGCGATAAACGACCTTGAAGGACGAAGCGAAGAGTCGCTTCCGAAATGATAAAAACGAAAAGATATAAATTATATATTCTTGTTTTTTGTGTGTTTCATTGGTATTATTATCCTTGTTTATTCCCTGAATAAACATTATCCTCTTTCTTGTTTTTGATATATTTCAAGTTTGGAGAATCCTCATCGTGAGATGGGGATTTTTCGTTTTGTACCCGCTCCCGACCGCATTCACCGGATCTTGTTTCGCGACAACGCCCTGTGATAACGGGCGGCATAACGATTGTGTTCCGCCAAAGTAGACGAGAAATAGTGGTATCCCGAAAAATCATCGCGGGCGCACATATACAGGTAATTGTTCGGAGTCAGGTTCAACACGGCATCGAGGCTCGATTTGGAAGGAATCCGTATCGGACCTATCGGCAGTCCCCGATGTTTGTAGGTGTTGTAGGGCGACTCCACCTCCAAATGTTTATCCAAAATACGGCGGATCGTGAAATCCTGCAAAGCGAATTTGATCGTCGGGCACGCCTGCATCGGTATCCGTTTGCGCAAACGGTTCAGATACAATCCGGCAATCGTTCCTTTCTCGGTAGACATATTGGTTTCCTCTTCCACAATCGAAGTCAGAATAGACACCTCTATCGGTTTCAGATTCAGTTTTGCAGCTTTGGCTTTACGCTCTTCATTCCAGAACGAATCGTATTCCCGATGCATCCGGTTCATAAAATCGCGGGGCGATACCGTCCAATAGAACTCATAAGTATCGGGCAGGAACATCGCCGGAATCGTATAGGTATCGAAGCCGTAAGAAGCACAAACCGAATCGTTTTCCAACAACGACAACAACTCATCGCTCCCGAAATGCAACACCTCTGCCATGCGGTCGGCAAATTGTCGTTTGGTACGGATGTTGTTGAAGGTGACCCGCACCGGAGTCTGCAACCCTTGACGCAGACGGCGTACAACCGTCTCGACATTCACGCCCGAATCGATCCGGTACGCCCCCATACGGTCGGAAGGTCGATAATCGGATTTACGAAGATGCCCTACGATCCGTTCTGCACGAGCCCGGTCGGACACATTCTCAAAAACAGCCGACAAAGAATCGAGTGTAGTCGTTTCATCGACATACACCCACACCCGGCTGTCTACAGCCGATTGCCGGTAATAACGATAATAATGCAGGGCAAAGACCGACGATACGCCGATAACGACCAAAAGGGCAACAGCTATCGCCCACCCTGTTTTTTTTTGAATTTTCATATTCATGCTATTCTGCTGAAAGTCAATCGAAGCATACCTTTTTCCGAAAGATGCGGTGCAAAAGTAATCATAATTTTGAAAATAAAATACCGTTTTTTGTTGGCAGATTCAAATTATCGGCTTATATTTGCACCGCATTTAACAGTTCGGCAATACCCGAATCCATGGAAGGATGGGTGAGTGGCTGAAACCACCAGTTTGCTAAACTGACGTACTCGAATGGGTACCGGGGGTTCGAATCCCCCTCCTTCCGCAGACAGGCTGTTACCTTTGGTGACAGCCTGTTTTGTTTTCCAGATACAAAGTTCTGTGCCAAAACAAATCGTGGCGATACAGTCCCCCACTCCAATGATCAAAGCGCAACCGAAATCTCCATTTTAAGACAGGGCACTACCGGTTTTCTACATCGCATCATCGACAACAGCGAGAGGAAAACGGACTGCCCAAACCTATCGCACACCAGTCCATATAAAAAATCGGAGTTCTTCGCAGAGACCCCGATACCGGTATGCCCTGCGAAGAACTCCGATCCTAAGCGATTTAAAGATTTCCTTTCTGATATTCGGCACAAAGCGTATAGGCGATGCCATCGACAATACCGATCGTAGGCACCCATAGGCGCGGATTATTCAGCCGGGATGCAATCTGCAAATAAATATCGGCAGCCGGCACGATCACATCCGCCCGGTCGGGTTTCAGGTCGAACTCCTGCATACGTTGCTTTACCGTCCGGGCAGCCAGCCGTTCACGTACTTCACTCAACTGGTCGATCGTCATAGGCATGCCGTCTTTGGCACCGGAAAGTTTATACAGTTTATTGACATTACCGCCCGAACCGATCAACTCTATGCCCGGATATTTTTCGCACAACATGCGGGCATCGTTATACATCCGTTTCAACTCTGCCGGAATCACTTTCTTGTTCAGAATACGTACCGTCCCGACATTATACGAATTGGACTGGATCAATTCCCCGTTGCTGATCACACTGATCTCGGTGCTGCCACCGCCGACATCCACGTAGGCGAAATTTCCGTCTTGTTTCATAATATCGACAATGTGGCTATCGTACACGATACGCGCCTCTTCCAATCCGTTGATAATCTCTACCCGGATTCCGGTCGTATCGAATATTTCCTTTACCAGCTCAGCTCCATTGGCAGCATCGCGCATAGCCGATGTAGCGCAAGCACGGTATTCAACCACATTATACACTTGCATCATCTGGTTGAATGCCGCCATCAAACGCACGAGCTTGTTGGATTTCACCGTCGAGATCCGCCCCAGCGTAAAGGAATCCTGCCCCAATCGTAACGGTACGCGCACGATGAATACCTTTTTCAAATCGCCGGGTTGCTCTCCGGCTACAATTCCTTTGATAAGCAGACGAACGGCGTTCGATCCGATATCTATGGCGGCAAAATTAAGTTGATCCATCGTATTCTTGTTTTTGGTGGCGCAAAGATAGTGAAAGGCGAGAGCAGAAACAAACGGGAAACGAAGTTTCATGAATTGATTATGCCGAGCCGCATCCTATCTTATCAAAAGATACGAATAAGCCGAGCGCAAACGCAAATTTATTTGCAAGTTTGCTGAGGCGGAGTATCTAAGACATAGTCAAAGATAGTGAAAGGCGAGAGCAGAAACAAACGGGAAACAAACGTTTCACGATTGGATTATGCCGAGCCGCATCCTATATTCGCGTATAACGCAAAGATAGTGAAAGGCGAATGCAGAAGCAAACGGGAAACGAACGTTTCACAATTGGATTATACCGAAATGACGGAGATGTTTTATGCCTTAATCATCGTTTCACTCATGACTTACCAAAGATTCCTAATAAGGAATGGCAGCATCATCGTCTCCAATCCGATGCCTATTTCACCAAAGAAAGCCGTATAGACACACCGTAGTTGCTGTTGGTAATCGGATACGAAGAAGAGGATACCAACGGGGTATTGATCTGATGATCGAAGTAAGCACCGAGCGTGATGCGTTTGCTCAATACATAGTTTGCCGTAAACTTAAACGAAAGCGTGCGGGTTCCGCTTGTCGCCTGCGTAAAGTTCTGTTCGATACGGCGTATCAACGCCTGATTGTTCCGCCACGAGAAGTCGGCATTCAAAGTCAGGTCGTTGTTCACCCCGGTCTGCGATCCTTTGATTTTAAGAATCGATTTGAGATTGGCTATCTTGTAGCTGGCACCTACGGTCACCTCCTGCGACGTAGATTCGACAATCTGCACCGACGACGCATTCAGCGATAACGTCCGCGAATCCTTGTATTCGACACGACCGGTAATATTGTTTTTGGTCGTAATGGACAAGCCGATCAACGGAGCGAACTTCTCCGTAATGGTCACTGTGGAGATATCGAACGGCGAAGTCGGCATCGGGTTTCCGGTCTGTTCGTTATAACTGAATCCAAAATCACCGTCCACACCGATCCAGTTCAGGAATGACGAATAAGAACCGACACCGTAAGTACATTGATAGGCATGGGTGAGCATAAAGCTCTTGAAATATTTTTTTATTGCCGGTATGCGCATAAATCCGTCGTAAGTGATACGCCAGTTGGGCAGCAGCGATTCCAGTCCCGGGAACGGCGAGAGTCCGATCTTACGGGCATCTATGCCGGAATAGGCAGCAAGGAAGGCAGGAATCATCACATCGGGCGACGCCTTGTCGATCGGTTCGAGCGACGGCATATAGGCTTGTCCCTGCAACGGATGGGTAGCCATGAATCCGGTGGTCGGATAACGCATGTTCACATATTTGCTTGCCAGGCGATTGGCTATGATATCCCGATTCGACAAGAAACGGCTGAATGCTTCGGAAGCATATCCGTTCTTCGCCGAAGAGTTCCGGAACGCCGTGAGCATAGCGACATGGGTTTTGGTATAACTACCGCCATAGGTGGTGGGTGTGTTGGCATACATGAACTGCATCTGCGAATTCCGGTTGTCGGTACGGTTGGCTGTCAGGTTGATTTTCAAACCCGGAATCGGTTCTAACGCTACTTCCACGTTAAATTCGGATGTGCGTCCGCTGATTGCCGGACTTACCTGCGCATTGTCCGTTATCAACCAACCACGGTCTTTGGCTTTCTGCACATAATTCTCGTCGGTGAAACCGAATGCAAAGTCCAGACCGGGAGCCAACACGTCGTAAGCGGTGGACTGACCGAATATATCGCCTGCATTGGGCGAGAACAACGGTATGGAGAGCGTATTGGTCGTACGGTAACGCACACTGACATTGCGCACCATCATGGCAAAGCGCAACGAATATTCCGCCATTTTATACCACGGAGAGTCGGTCGGACGTTTACCCGGCGTAATCGTCACCTTGATCCGGTCTTTCCCTTTGGTCAGGATCGTAATATTATTGGCATCCACCACTTTGGTCTGCAACACAAAGGGTTGTCCGTCGAGGGTTTTCGCCACGACAACTACTTTCTTGCTGTTCATATTGTGACGCACATTCACCGTCGTATCGGCTTTCAGCGAAATGGTGCGCTCAAATTTCTGCGGTTTCTTGTTCTTGGTTGCCGCCGTACGGGAGTTGCCCGAATATTTTTTATTGATCTCGCGCAGGAATTTCGATTTGTTATAGAGCTGTTCGAAATTGAAACGACCGTCGAAACTCCACTGTCCCTGATTGCTGATGTTGTTCCCGAGATTAACCGATTCGTCCACCTCCACGCCTCTGTCCCATTGATAGGTCGCATTGTACTTGGCAGAGAACGAAAGGTAGTCGAGTACCGGTATCTTGTTCAATGGAGCGGTATAAGAAGCATTGAAAGTCTGGTTATAGTTCCACGGCGTACCCAAATGCTTCACACTGCTCCACACCGTATCTTTCCATTGCTCGTACGCATCGGGGAAGAGCGATTTGTTCACCTCGCCTGCCGGCTCCTCGATACGGGCATTGGTCATCGTCTGGATAGAGAAACTCAACGACTTCAACAGGTTCCACTGCAAAGAGAACTGGCGGTCCCACAGGAAATTCTTACTTACGGTCGTGGGCAGTTCCAACCCCATTCCTCCATCGACCTGACGGGTTTTCTGCTCGTAATAATAGCGCGAGATATTCGTACCGAACGAAATGTTGTTCGGCACATAGTTCACTTCCCACTCTTTGAAAAAGCGCAGGTGTTTCGATTTGCTCTTGATCCCCTTCATCGGCACAAACGGTTTCACGTAAGGCGAATACGAATAGGTAAGGCTACCCCGGTGATCGTACGTGTTTTCAAACTCGGTCGTCGGGTTGTTCTTGCTCTGCCGGTTGTAAGAGTAACTGAGGGTAAAGTTCGCCGGATCGTAAGGCATCGGTGTCTTGCTCTTCACCCCGAAGTTCACGCCCGACACACTCAGACTTTCGACCGTAGTCTTCGTCACGGAATAACTGTTGATCGAGTCGCGTTCGGAACTGCTTGCATTTGCCAGCGCATCTTTGAGCAATATATCCTGATCGAGCGGATTGTATTTGGGCATCGTGCGCTCTTCGGAAATCGAGTAGAACACGGGGGCTTTCAATTTTACGACTTCGGGCAGAAAGCGACCCACTTCGACCATCGTAGCGACATTGTACTGGTAGTAATCATCCATGCGCCGCTCGTTGAGACTTTGGTCGATGCTACCGAAACCGGAGGTCTCGATGTGTCCGCCCACATTCACCGTGGCAATATCGGAAAGGCCTAAATTCATGTTGGCTTTCGCCGCCCATCCGCCGGACTGGTTAAAATCGGTCAGACGCATTTCGTTGATCCATACGACGGCATCTTTCGTCCGGTTCGAGACGTTCCGTACACCGACCATGATCGTACGGACATCCGACAACGACGGATTACCCAATATCGCAATCTTATTACCGGGCTTGTTCGGGTCGTCACGTTCGTAACGGGTCTGATAGTTTACCGACGAATTTTCTTTCCGCTTCTCGGCATTTCGTTCCAGTTTCAAATCGGTCAGTATTTCGAACGGGAAATCGAACATATTGGCTTCGGGCCATACGGCTTGACGGTCCTGCGGACTGTTCGAGTTATACTCGTCGGGCGGCGTAAGCATCAACGGTATTTCATACTCGTAGTAGTTCGATTTCACGTCGGTTCCCAAACGGAGGAAGACACGCAGATCGCGATCGACCAACTGGGTCGTGTTGTCGATCAATGCCTCGCCGTGTACAAACATCTGGAAACGCTTGTAGTTGCGCATATCCAATCCCGAATTTTTATAGATCGCCCGGGCTCCGTCGGGTTGCAGATCGGTAAGTTTCAATGCCAATGCTTGCTCGTTAAGCTGGGTAATCTGCGACTGTCCGGGGTCGATCACCCGGCTTACCCCGGGAGGCAGCACATAATTCACCGGTTTCTGTCCGGCATTCTCTTCGATATTCACAACCGATACCGCCAGTTTTCCCTGATCGGACGAATTGACCGTATTGTTCTGCAAAGCATAATTGTAGGTACGCCAATCGCCCCGCACCAGTTCGAGCGTGGCAAAACGCAGGTGTGTCTCTTTCGAGAAGCCGGTCATGAAGATACGGGCAAAACGGATGGTCTTGAAATCCTGTATCGATCCCACTTTCTTTTCGTAGTCGGACAAGGGGATCTTGAACTGATACCATACAGCTTCGCCTTTGCTGTTATTGCGCAAGGTTACCTCGGTAACCCGTTTGTCGGTGATGTAGTTCCGCCCTACCTGCAAATCTTCGGGACGAATCGACACACGATACTGATAATAACGCTCGTATTCGTTCAGCGTATTGTCCTGATTGATGTCTTCCACATCGGGCACACTCCGCGACGACTGGTAATAACGGTCGTCCACATCCTCGGTCGAAAGCGAGTTTCCTTCCACTCCGTTGTAATGTTTGTAACGTTGCAGAATAGGCGTTTCAGCCGCATCGTAATCGACACCCCGATAAAAATGGTAATTATCGCTCGCCGGATCGTTGAACGGAGAGAACGGATCTTCCCGCAAACGCTCCACGACTGCCGGAGAAAGAATGGTTTCCAGTTTGGCTACAAAATCGCGGTAGGTAGAGAAAGTCTTTTCATCATCGTTCGACAAACCGTCGAGACCGACATCCTGCCGGGTACGGGCACCGTTGGTATTATCGAACGCATAAGTGAGCGACTGACGGCGCGACACACGCCCCCATACGGTTTCGGTAATCTGCGACATATCGCCGTCGATCGGCAAACCGCTTTCAAACGATTTCATACCGTCCTTCAATATATCTTCCGACACTTCGCCGAAGTTGAAATAAAGGTCACCGCCCGAACGGTTGTCGTTTTCCGGATCAAGGAACGGGTCCATCATCCAGAACTCCACACTCTCGATGTTCGCAGTCTCGAAATCGGTGTTATCCATTTTCCGCATGATTCCGCCCCAACGACGTTCGGGATTCAACAGATTCCCTTCGGCATCGATATTCTCGGCATCCAAATTGTAAGGACCACGCTCGGTCGGATAGAACGAAAGGTTCAACGTCTGTATGGTGGTCGTCTCGCCATAGTTCAACTCTTTATTCGGATAGATCTCCCGGAACTGTATTTCGCGCACATACGGATGCGAAAGTTGATCGAGGTCGTTTTTCAGATGCCCCGGAATCATTGCCGAATTGCGTTGGGTGAACATCCGGTCGATATAGTACCACGCCAGCAATGCCCGATTCTTGCCATACGCCACGTCGTTCGACAGTTTCGCTTCGGGGAACAGTGCCGACGGAGTATTGTCGTAGGGCACAGATGCCAGTGTCCACGAATAGGGCGAACGTATATCGACACTATTTTGCGACGACTCGAAGTCGTCGATATACGACATGCCGTTCGACGAACTGCGCCGAGTCTTATGGGGAACCAACTGGGCAAACTCCGCCGTTACCGCCAATGTCGAAGGAGCGGTGGCATTGACCGTAGGAATCTTGTTCAGCCAGTTCGTCAGCCACAGGAAATTTGTGTTGTACGAAAGGTTCATACCCCAGATCGTATTGTTGAGCACCTCATCACCCATGTTCACCTTTTCGGTCAATGGCTTTTCGGAAAGGTGCATCACGGTAGCCCCCAAATTGAAATTCTTGGTAAAAGCATAGTTCAAGTCCAACCCGACCATCGTTTTGCGCTGCATGCTGAACGTAGACTGATTCTCCAACGATACGCTGATCGGCGTACCCGCGTCGATAATGCTTTGGTTCAGGATCGTGACAATACCCATCGTATAATCGACCATGTAGTCGGAATTTTCCGTCAAGGTCATACCTCCGGCGGTAACCACCACCGACCCGCGAGCCACGTTCATGGCGTTCAGCCGGATCTCCGCTCCCGACGAAGCTTTATATTCGCCGTCCATAATGAACTTGTTCTTGTCGGAGAATTGCCGGGCTACGGTAAGGGTAGAGTCGTACAACTCCTGATAAACATATTTGTCGGCAAGCGCATCGTCGCCGATCTGTTTACGCAAATGGCTGCCGAACGGCTCGACCACGGGGAAGATGACACGCCCCTGCGACGGCAATACCGTATAGCCGTTGATATAGTCGAAAATACCGTCGGGATTCGCCTGTTGGTTCGCATCCAGACGGTCGAGATTCATCACCTGCAACAGCGTCTTTTCCGAGATACGCCCCACGGGAATATAGTTCATATACACACCCGTAGTATCGCTCATATACTTGATTTGCAGACGGAAGTTATCTTTTTCCACCTGATAGGCATTGAGCGAATAGACGTTCTTCATCATCAAGTGCCACATGGGAGTGGTAGGCGAAACGGTGCTTCCCTTCAACATTTTCAGAAACAGCGTCTGATCGGTGTCGGTAATGTCGGTGGCAAACTCGCCGACCTGATATACCTGCCCGTTGTAGGAGTATTCATAGGCAACCGCCAAAGCCTCGTCGGCATTCAGCATCGCCTTCAACGAGATATACCCCAACTGCGAGTTCAGGGTATATTCCGACGATTCGAGTTTTCGGGCACTCTCTATCTTCACATAGTCCTGCCCGCCTTCAATACCATAGGCTTCGAGCGGGTCGAGCGTCTGCGTCACCGCATTGATATTCCGCGCACCGGCATACGAGGTGTTGATTTCGTCGTAGAGCGTGTTGGCACTATTTGCCGGCAACACGGTGTAATTTGCCCGCCAATGGCTGTTGTAGATACGGTCGTGTTCCGCCAAGTCCATAAACGCCACGATATTACGTGCCTGATCATAACTGGCTTTCTTGTTCGTCACCCATACCTCTATACGATTGATCGTGATACCGGAGGTAATATAGGGCAACTTCGAGGCAAATTCGTCGTAGTGGTCGCGGAAATAGTGCGCCAGAAAGAAGTGCCGGTTCTCGTCGTAAGCATCGGCGGTAATCTCGAAGTTGGTGGTCTGCGCCCCCCCCTTCGAACTGACAGTCTGCGTCTCGGACTGTTGTTGCGAAACCAAAGCCGTGGCTGTCAGTTTGCCGAACTGGAACGTACCCTTCACACCGAATAAAGCCGTGCTACCCCGAATCAACGACGATCCGGTAGTCATGCTTACATTACCCGCCTCGATGTTTTTTATAATATCATCCTCTTCGCCTTCATATTGCAACTTCAAACTTTGCGCATCGAAATCGAACGTCGCATCGGTGTTGTAGTTCATATTGAACGACAGGCGGCTGCCCACTTTTGCATTGACCGACACCTGTATTTTTTCGTCGAAATCGAAGTAGGCTTTCGAGCGGGCGCTCAAAGCCAAAGCCGGGTTGTCGATCTTGTTGTGCTTCATACCGAGGTTCAACTCCACCGAACCCTGTGTCTTCAATTGCAATCCTCCGGGACCGAATACTTTATCCAGCGGTCCGAGACCGAATTTCATATCCAGAAAGTTGAATTCGCTTTTCGAAGCATTCGCCACATTCTCGGCATTTTTTGCCCGATAATATTCCTGCATCGATTTCCGGAACGAATAGTCGTTGTATTCGTCGGGCGTAAGCATTAAAGGTGTATTGACTTCAACCCCACCTACCGTAGAACGAAGCACATAGCAATTTGTCTGCGGATCGTAAACAAATTCGGAAGATACATTGGAAGGAGTTTTAAGATCGGCGACACCTTTGCGCCCCATATCCTCATAATTCTCGGGAGAGGTTTTCGTCACCGAATAACGGGCAGTGACCGTATCTGCCGGAGCCGCCCCCGAGCCGGGAGCCTGCGGAGCCATCAGCAACCGTTCATCGCCCCACGCGCCGCCACCATACGCCGCTACGGCGGAGTACCCCCCCGCAACAAGGCATAATATATTGACCAGCAGATACTTTATTTGTTTCCTCATCGATACCTAACACATCTTGGTGTAGCCATACCGCCGGTAACATCAGAGCATTTTCAGAGCTTGTTTTATAACGGATTCGACCGTCGATTCGGGGTGTTCCGCCAATAGCTTCTGAACGACTTTCCGGACAGGTACCTGACCAAATCCCAGCATTACCAAAGCGGCTTCCGCCTCCTCTCCTGTTTGTGAAGATGCGGACGCACTTATTAATAACGAATCATCCCCCCGTTTTATTTTATCTTTGAGATCAACAATTATTCTTTGAGCGGTTTTCGCACCGATTCCCTTGACGGCTTTCAGCATATTCAAGTTCTCGGAAACGATCGTCTGTTCCAACTCAGCCGGTGACAGAGACGACAGAATCATACGGGCTGTGTTCGGACCTACCCCCGATACGGAGATCAGATGCAGGAACAGTTCGCGTTCGCGCCGGTCGATAAACCCGAAGAGCAAATGGGCATCCTCGCGAATCGCCTCATATACATACAGCTTTGCCGACGCGTCTTTGTGAAGTGCCGAATAAGTATATAACGAAATATTAAGCATATAGCCGATCCCCATGCATTCGATCACAGCCGAAGCCGGAGTCAATTCGGTCACCTCACCGGTAATATATTCTATCATAATTTTTCAGATTCAATTTTGGTAATACAAAGATAGTGAAAGGCGAGAGCAGAAACAAATGGGAAATGAAGTTTCACAAATTGATTCTGCCAAGCCGCATCCTATCTTATCCAAAGATAGCAAAAGGCGAGAGCAGAAGCAAATTTATTGGCAGATTTACCCAACCGGAGCATCTAAGGAGAGAGCATCCACCGGCATACCGTGCCGAAATAGGATCTCCGATTGCCCCAAAACAGACATTCCGGTTTCCTTTCGGGAACCGGAATGTCCGCCACATAAAATAAATTAAGGCTACTTGATTTTACACTAATATATTCAAAAACTATCTCTGTCACTTAAAATTTTAAACGGCTCGGATCTCACGGTCCGAGTTTGGCTCTTAGTCCTCCCGACTATGAATGGTATCCTTAATTTCATTCAACTCTACCAGTTTGTTCACGATCGCATAGATCGTCAATCCGGCAGAGGAGTGTATCTGCAATTTCGCCGCAATATTCCGCCGATGCGTAATTACGGTATGTATCGACAGGCAAAGCTGATCGGCTACCTGCTTGTTTGTCATTCCTTTTACCACACACACGATGATTTCTTTCTCCCGCGTGCTAAGTTGCTCTGTCGGTTCTTCGTCGCCTTCCGACAATTCCGCCTGCAACTGCTGTATCTTTTCCTTGATCTGTTCGGCAGTATCGTACACCGAAATGGTCTGATCGTAATCTTTCATCGCCTCACGGTCGGTAAGGGATATTTGCAACGCCACGCATTTCAGTTTCCGAAACTCGACATCGCCCTTGATCTGCTGCAAAGAGAATACGCCCAACAGCATTGGATTGATAATCAGTATATCGGGATGCTGCATCCGCAGAATCATATCCAATTTGGATACATCGGGTATCTCTACAATCTGGATGTTCAGCCCGGAAAGCCGTTTCAAAACGGACAACATTCCGTTGCGTATGATCAACGAAGGTTCGGCAACTGCTATCTTTATCGGACTACTCATGACTGCTTTCCTCCGAGTTTTTCTTCCACACCGATCACCGCCGGTACGAAAAGATCGTTTTCGATCCGGTTATGAGCAGCCAGATCCTCTTCGCAGGTGAATATATCGAACAATACGCCGTTCAGCTCGTTGCTACCCGTTCCCGGATAATACTTTATCAGGATATTCTTCAACTCCCCAAGTTTTGCCTCCACCGAATCGTGTTTCCGCCGGAAGTCCTCGATATTGAATGTTTCGTTCGTTCTGCCTTCCAACAGCGTACGTACATACGGAAACACCCGCTTCTCTTCGTAATTCATATGCTTACGCACTTCCGCCGCATACTCATCGAAAAATCGCAACACGGCGATCGCCACATCATTCAACCGATAATCGATTGCCTCGAACAGTTTGCGGCGGATCGCCGGCAAACGGTAGTTCAGAAAATAATCGTGCGAATTATGCAGATAAACCAAAAGCGACTCGATCGAAACGGTATCGGTAGGACGCTCGCACCAATCATCTCCATCGACCAGCAGATTGACTACCGCCAAAAAGGTTTCCGTATCTACCCCGCTCTCCCGACAAACCGTACCAATGCTCTTGTCTCCGAAGCCCAGCGAGATACCGAAACGGCTCATCACCAGCAGTATCGGATAATTATCCCCTACGAGATTGCACATCAGGTCGTCCGCGTTGTATTTTCCGAGTTTATACATTTCCAATTTATCTTTATGAGTTTCAGGTGTAAAGATAATCATTTTTCCGTTTTCTCCCGCCACTCGTCGATCATTCCGTTTATCGTTGCATCCACACGGGCATATCGGTTACGATGCAAAATTACCACTTCTCACCGATTCATGAAATACCTATTTATAATGATTCTTCTTGCAGCGGATACCTATTTTTATCCAAAAGAGTTTTCTTTTTTTGCAAATATCAAAAAATATACGATATTTGTAAAATATGGGAGTTAAAGCAGATATAAGAAATATTATCATCACTAGAAAGATTGAAGTTCGATTGCATCATGACCCTATCACAGATCCTCAAAAAGAAAAATACAATCAACAATGGGAGACATGGCGCAAAATAAACAATCATCTATATTTGGCAGCGAATAGAATTTCATCGCATCTATTTTTTAATGACGAATACGAACATCGTCTACAAATCTCAAATCCACGATACAAAGAGATAAAGAACAAACTAAGCCGTTCCGAAAAAGAAAAACTAACCGATGAAGAAATTAAAGCTCTAAAAGCAGAACAAAAAGAATTAAATAAAAAATTCAAAGAACAAAAAAAAGAATTTTTAGGCGGAACTTCGGAACAAAATTCTACATACCAAATAGCCAGTGATGAATTTATAACATATATTCCAACAGAAATTTTAACCTGTTTAAATCAAAACATTGTATCAACCTACAACAATCATCAAAACGACGTTACCAACGGGATACGATCCATACCTAATTACAAAAAAGGTATGCCTATTCCTTTTAGTATAAAAAAAACAAACAACTCCAACTTCACAAACGAGAAGACGGATCAATCTATCTTACATTTCCAAAGGGATTGGTGTGGAATTTACATTTTGGCAAAGATCCAAGCAATAACAAGGAAATAGTGGAACGTATCCTATCAGGAACTTATGATGTTGGAAATTCCGGTCTTCAAGAAAAAAAGAATAAAATTTTTCTATTACTTAAAATCAAAATTCCAAAACTATCACAACAATTAGATGAAACTAAAATTGTAGGAATTGATTTAGGAATCAATATACCATTATATGCGGCATTAAATGATAATGAATATAATGGGATAGCAATTGGATCGAGAGATAAGTTTCTCAAAGAAAGAGAAAGATTTGAAAAACAATATAAAGAATTGCAATCCTCTCTGCGCTATTCAACACAAGGAGGAAGAGGACGCAAGCACAAGCTACAAGCATTAGAACGATTTAACGAAAAAGAAAGGAATTGGGTACATACTCAAAATCATATATTTAGCAAAGCAGTTATAGAATATGCAAAAGTCAATCATGCCGGAATAATACAAATGGAAAATTTATCCAATTTCGGTCATGAAGCAAAAGATAAATTCAAATATATACTTCGGCATTGGTCTTATTATGAACTACAAACCATGATCGAATACAAGGCTTTGCGAGAAAATATGAAAGTCAGATATGTCAATCCCTACCATACAAGCCAAAAATGCAGTTTCTGTGGGCATTACGAAGAAGGACAACGCATTTCACAAACTACATTTATATGCAAGAACCCAGAATGCAAAAAAGGGAAAGGCAAACAACTAAGCGATGGTTCTTATCAGGGAATTAATGCAGACTGGAATGCTGCGCGCAATATAGCATTAAGTGCTGATTTCAAAAAATAAATAAAGTTCTTTGACTTTTTATCATATTCCCCAAAGGGATAGTGGGGCTGTTGGAAGTCCTTAGTTTGAGGTCTATAAGGCACTCAAAAATTATCAATATCACCAACTATCAGTATATGATACAGATAGTTATATACATCCTACTGTATCGTAAGATATTATTATTGGTAAATCCAACAAAGATGCCGGAGACACCTTAAAATTTGCACTGTATCGTAAGATATTATTATTGGTAAATCCAACTAACTTTGCACTTTCGAACATGATGTTGAACTGTATCGTAAGATATTATTATTGGTAAATCCAACACATTCCACTTAATCAAGCCGTTCGCCTTGACTGTATCGTAAGATATTATTATTGGTAAATCCAACATTTGTGTCTCGATAGTCTTCTCTCCCATGACTGTATCGTAAGATATTATTATTGGTAAATCTATAATTGTACATCGTTTTCCAGCAAAAATCACATACAACGAAGGGCAGCATCCGGATCGGAAGCTGCCCTTCGAATATCGTCGGTTCTACACTGTTAGTATGAGCGGGCGAAAAGAACACGGCAAGCAGACGGTTTGCCAGTCACCATACATACGCCCGGTGTCTTGTCGCCTTCGAGAGGAATACAGCGGATCGTTGCTTTGGTTTCTTCCTTGATACGAAGTTCCGTTTCGGTCGTGCCGTCCCAGTGGGCAAGAACAAATCCTCCGGCCTCGATTTTTTCTTTGAACTCTTCGTATGTGTCAGCCGTAGTCGTACGGGCATCGCGATATGCCAACGCTTTTTTGTAGATATTCTCTTGTATTTCATCCAACAGATGCGATACGAGAGTTTCGATGTTGTCGCAAGTAACAGTCTCTTTTTCGAGGGTATCGCGGCGCATAATCTCCACCGTATTGTTTTCCAAGTCACGACCACCGATAACCAGACGTACGGGTACGCCTTTGAGTTCGTAATCGGCAAACTTGAATCCGGGGCGACGATTGTCGGCATTGTCGTATTTCACCGAGATGCCCAAAGCACGCAACTTGTCGCAGATTTCGTTCGCTTTCGCATCGATAAGATGCAACTGTTCGTCGTTTTTGTAAATCGGCACGATGACAACTTGTATCGGCGCCAACTTCGGAGGCAACACCAAGCCGTTGTCGTCGGAGTGTGTCATGATCAATGCACCCATCAAGCGGGTAGATACGCCCCACGAGGTTGCCCATACATATTCGGGTTCGTTGTTCTTGTTGATGAACTGTACATCGAAGGCTTTCGCAAAGTTTTGTCCGAGGAAATGCGACGTACCCGATTGCAAGGCTTTGCCGTCCTGCATCATGGCTTCGATCGTATAAGTGTCTACGGCACCCGCAAAACGTTCGTTTGCCGATTTCACACCCTTGATTACCGGCATTGCCATATATTTCTCGGCGAAGTCGGCATACACGTTGATCATGCGTTTTACCTCAGCTTCGGCTTCTTCGCTCGTCGCATGAGCCGTGTGACCTTCCTGCCAAAGGAATTCGGCTGTGCGCAGGAACAGGCGGGTACGCATTTCCCAACGTACTACGTTCGCCCATTGGTTGCACAGAATAGGCAGGTCGCGATAGGATTGAATCCAGTTTTTATATGTATTCCAGATAATGGTCTCGGAAGTAGGCCGCACGATAAGTTCTTCTTCCAGTTTCGCAGCCGGATCGACTACCACACCCGTACCGTCTTCGGCATTTTTCAGACGATAGTGCGTTACCACAGCACATTCTTTTGCAAAACCTTCTACATGCTCTGCCTCACGACACAAAAAAGATTTCGGGATCAACAACGGGAAGTATGCATTTACGTGTCCGGTTGCCTTGAACATATCGTCCAATACGCGTTGCATTTTCTCCCAAATGGCATAGCCATAAGGTTTGATTACCATACAGCCTCGCACGGCAGATTGTTCCGCCAAGTCGGCTTTCATTACCAAGTCGTTGTACCACTGCGAATAATTTTCGCTACGTTTGGTCAGCTCTTTCAATTCTTTTGCCATAATAAATATGCTGTTTTTGTTTTTCTATTTTCTATTTGAATGCACTTCGATTTTGCGGCTGCAAAATTACTAAAAACAATATACATACAATACTATTTTGCCGGTTTTCTGCATCGCCGGTTCCCCTTGCAGATATTTGCCTGCCGCTATCTTTTAATTCTCCTGTCCGAGCCGCGCCGACTTTCGTACAAAATCTTTTCCCGGCAACAGGTAGAATACCAACCGCCGGTTCTTCGCCCGTCCCTCCATCGAATCGTTCGATGCCACCGGAGAGCCTGCTCCCATTCCGTACGACACCATATCATCGGACGCAACGCCCTGATCGCCCAACCAAGCGACTATCGCCTCCGCCCGTTGGCTCGTCAGTTCCGATAAATAGTCGTCGCTGCCGGTATTGTCGCTATATGCGGCTACCATGATATGATAATAGCCTGCCTGTGTCCATACCGGAAGGAACTCCGAAAACAACCGGACTGCCGCCTGCGTGTCGAGCTGTCCGCTATTCGGGGCAAAAAGTTCGGACACCGGCACGGTGATCTCGACCACTTCGCCTCCGGCAACCGTCCGCAACGAAACGCCTTCCACCTTCCGCCACGTCTCCGACATCCGCTCCTGAACCGCCGCTACCCGATCGTGCTGCTTCGGCTTTACACCGGTTGCCGACAAGTTTTCGTCCAACGACAATTCGCGCCACGACACCTGCGGCTGCTGTGTTTTGCGGAAGCGGGCAAAGAATCCGCTCTTGGGTGCACCGGCTACGGCATCCTGCTGCGCCGCAATATGATCCGGCAACACGAATCCCGCCACAGCCAAAAGCAGCAGCGAAAGTGTATATCTCAATCCGTTCATTCGAATATGCTTATCAGAATACGCCCAACGACTCTTCATAATCGAGTTCGCCCCGAACCAAGAAGGCAACATCGTCATCATCGAATTTCATTCCGTCTTTATGAATGCATTTCAGCGCATAGTCGATGATTTCATCTTCGTCGAGTTCCACCTCTTCGTCGGCAGAAGCGTTAAACAATCCTTTTTTCTCGTAAAATTCGTACACGACATCGGTAATGTACATTATATCATCGTCGGAGTATTTTTCTTTGATATCCTGCGGTAATACATTCCGTATATAGCGTATAGCTTCGTCTTCGTCGTAAGCAAAAGCGTCATCTTGTTCGCTCATAATTCCGTCTTTTAAATTTCCGGTAAAAGTACAAAGAGCATACGAGTTTTGCAAGCCGGGAAAAAACATTTATTTTCGAACATATTTTCCGGAAGAAGATTCATATTCATGCACCTTTTCTCGCCTCGGCATAGCCCGAACCAGTTCGACTCTGCTCTCAGCTTACGAAAATGTTCATTAGATCTGCATTTCCGGAAATATCGAAAACAGTAATAATATAAAAATAATTTTCTTTATCTCACGGTCGGATTTTTCTTACCTTTGTCGGACTTCGGTTGCCCTTTATCCGGCATTCGGTTTGCATTACCCCGATATTGATTCATCCACTAAAAACCATTCTGCCATTTATGAAAATGCAGCTCATCCCCCGATTGATTGCCAGCTTATTATGCTGCTGTATATATCCGGCGATTCTCGCCCAGACACCTCATTCGGAAGTAAAGGGACGTGTGATCGACAGCAAAACGGAAGAGAGTATTCCGTATGCCACGGTCGGAGCCGAACAGAACGACAGCATACTTGTGCGGGTTGCCGCCGATGCCAACGGTGTATTCCGGCTGAACCTATCCGAAGGCAAATACGGGCTATCGATTTCATCGGTAGGATATGCCACCCTTTATCAAGAGATAGAAGTGCCGGCTAATGCCCAGCCCGTCGATCTGGGGAAACTGTCGCTGACAGAGGGTACAGCCTTACAGGAAGTGACGGTACAAGCCATGCGCCCGTTGATCCGGTCGGATGTAGACAAAGTGACCTACGCCGTAGAAGCCGATCCGGAGGCTATCAGCAACAACCTGCTGGAAATGATGCGTAAAGTCCCGTTGTTGTCGGTCGATGCCGAAGACAATATCACGTTGAACGGACAAAGCAACTTCAAGATTTTGATGAACGGCAAAAACTCGTCGTTGCTTTCGGGCAGTAACGAAAAGGACATTAAAAAAACTACCCCAGCCAATACAATCAAGGACATCGAGGTAATTACCAATCCCCCGTCGAAATACGAAGCGGAAGGCATCGGCGGCATCATCAACATCATCACCACTTCACGGCGCGAACTGAACGGCTTGACCGGTACGGTCGGACTACGGGGCGATATACGGGGCGGCTTCGGCGGTAACCTGTACCTGATGGGGCAAACAGGAAAATTTACGATGTCGGGCAGTTACTTTATACAACGGTTCCGGTCGCCGGAAGGATATAACCGCACGGAAAGCGAACTGGAAAATTTTCTCAGCGACGATTACCGGTACAACAACAGCCGGCAGGAATACTCGTACAAAGGATTGTCGCAAGGGCTGAATCTGGAAGGCAGCTACGAAATCGACAGTCTGAACCTATTGACCCTCTCGGTACAAGGGTATCTCGGAAACAACCGGATGAACCTGCAACTGAACTCTGTGGAATCGAATGTCGAACGCACTCCCATGCGCGAATTTCTGAACCATACGAATAGCCGGAACAGTTGGGGATATGTATCCGGAAATCTGGACTACCAACATTCTTTCCGTAAACCGGAACAAATGCTTACCGCCTCCTACCGGTTCGAACTAAACCCTAACGGTTCGGAGTACAAGCAGGACATAGAGAATATATTGAACTATCCGGGTTATCACCAAGAGAGCGACAACGACGCACAAGGCATGGAACATACGTTCCAGATCGACTACATCGACCCGATCACCCCGATGCACCAGATCGAAGGCGGTGCCAAATATATTCTGCGGCAAAACACCAGCAACAGCAGCGGGTTCAAGCTCCCCGAATCGGAAACGGAAGCCTTGCCGATTCCGATCAACGATCTCGACTACACGCAACATATACTCGGAATCTACGGAGGATATACGCTGCGCATCAAGAAATGGAGTGCCAAAGCGGGGTTCCGTCTGGAAACGACGTGGAACGATATTCATTTCAAGAACGAGAATCCGACGACCGCCGACAATACGCTGTTCAACGTCATTCCTTACGTGTCGGCTGCCTGGCAAGTAAAGGAAAACCAAACGTTGAAAGTGGGCTACACCCAACGGATGCAACGTCCCGGTATCTGGTATCTGAATCCCTACCTCAACGACTCAGACCCGCTGAACATATCGCAAGGTAACCCCGACCTCGAATCAGAAATTACCCACAGTGTCTCTGCCGATTATTCCTACTTCACGCCGAAGTTCAACTTAATGGCTGGCTTGCAGGGACGCTTCCGCGACAATGGCATCGAAGAGTTTTCGAGTATCGACCCGAACGGCGTACGATACACGACGTACGAGAATATCGGCAAACAACAGGTGTACTCCGCCAACCTCTATTTGTCGTGGACCATCGCACGCCCGTTAGTAGTCGATTTCAACGGTACGGTGGGATACCTGCATGTCGAGTCGAAAGCCAAAGAGATGGAAAACGACGGAATCGTGCACAACTGCTATCTCGGAATCCGCTGGAATGCATGGAAAAACGGCTCGATACGAGCCAACGCCGGCTGCGGATCGCAATCGATCTCTCTGCAAAACAGCGGTATGTTCTACTATTGGACCGGTTTCAGCATCAACCAATCGTTCCTGAAAAACAAACTGAATGTAAACCTAAGCATCAGCGATCCGTTCGAAAAATGGAAAACATTCCGTCAGGAATATACCGACCCGACTTACCGCATGAAACAGACTTACCAGATGCGTAATTTCCAAGTGTACTTAGGGGTATCGTACACGTTCGGCAAAATGAACAGCTACGTGAAAAAAGCCCGGCGAAGCATTACGAACGACGATGTGACCGGCGGAGGTCAAAAAGGGAACAGCAGTAGCGGAGCTTCGATGTAGCTCCGCCGAGTATTGGATTGTAAACAATTATAAATCAAATCATTAAAAAACAGAAAACTCCCAATAGGACACAGCACACTCCCCCGTAGCCAACCTTACGGGGGCTATACAAACACAAGACCATCGGCTTCCTATCGTGAAAGTCTGTCGTCCAACTGATGCCTTGCCGCCGAAATACGACTTCGCACCGTTCCTATCGGTATCTGAAACCTGTCGGCAATCTCTTGATACGAATAACACTGCAAGTATGCTATGAAAACATCACGTTTCTCATTTGTCAATTCTTGCAGGGCTTGTTCAAAATCTGAAATCACCATGTCGGTTTCGGGAGTTTGTAAATTCGGAAGGTCGTAGACATCCTCCTCCAACGAAAGTTCCCGATTTACTTTTCGCTTACGGTCGTTCAAGAAAATATTGCACATAATCCTGCGCAACCAAAATTTCATGCCGGGGCCTTCGCCCGTATATTTATCGGCATGAAGCAAAGCCCGATAAAATGTTTCCTGGCATAGATCCTGTGCTTCATCTGTGTTGGCAGTCAAATAATTGGCGTACCCGCACAGCATAGCCTCCCAGCCGAGAAGCTCTTTCATAAAAGAATTCATAATTAATTATTTACAGACAGAGTTTTGTTTCTGTCCAAATTCAGCAAACTATTTCGGGGCCTTGCGGTAAAGTACTACCGCAATCACCGTATAAATAATATTAGGTATCCACATGGCGACACGCGGACTCGTCATGCCGCTCACCGCAAATGTGGACGTAACCGTAGAAAACAAAATATACGAAAAACTAAGTAATAATCCGATACCTATATTCAGTCCCATCCCTCCCTTCACTTTTCGCGAAGAGAGCGACATGCCGATAGAAGTAAGGATAAACGCCGCTGCCGCCATAGCATAACGTCGTTCATACTCGATTTCAAAATTCTTGATATTGGCTACTCCCCGTTCTTTCTGGCGTTTGATGTAAGTACGCAACGCCGGCGAGGTCATCACCTCGCTATCGTTCGGAGAGATCAGAAAGTCTGCCGGCTCGAATGGAATGATCGTATCCAGCGACGATCCTTTGGTCAAAGTTTCGTGCATACCTTCGAAGTCGCGAATCATATAGTTGCGTACCCGCCACTGATGCCCCGATTCGTAAACAATCGACTGGGCGGTAAGCCGCGACTTCAACACCTTATTTTCGAACGTCTCCAACGAGAAGCGATAACCGGTCTTATTGCTATTGTCGTAACGGGCTATATAGGCAATCACTCCCGGCGACACCTGCAACTGGATGTTGCTCGCATACGCCACCCGTTTGTTTTTGATGTAGGTATTCTGATACTCGATCCGCTCGACATTTGCCGGAGGTATCACATAACAACTCAAATAGAAGCTCAACGCCGCAATAATGAATGCGGAAATCATATACGGTACCATAAGCCGCCGGAAACTGATTCCGCTCGACAGGATAGCAATGATTTCGGAATTATCCGCCAACTTGGATGTGAAAAAGATAACGGCAATGAACGTGAACAGCGGGCTGAACAGATTGGCGAAATAAGGCAGGAAATTGGCAAAGTATTGGAAAATGGTCGCCTGCCACGGAGCTTTAAGAAACGAATCAAGTTTTTCGTTGAAATCGAACACGACGGTAATCGCCAGAATCAAAGCGATCGCGAAGAAGTACGTTCCCAAGAACTTCTTGATGATATAAAAATCTATTTTCTTCAATAACTTCTTCATCCGTCGTCCGAATTATAAACGAGTGGTAACCCGTTGTATCATCTCATCCTTCCACGATTTGAATGTGCCTGCCAGAATCTGCCGACGTGCCTCCTGCGACAACCATACATAAAAAGCCAGATTGTGGACAGAGGCTATTTGCATCGCCAATATCTCATCGCTGATGAACAGGTGACGCAGATAGGCTTTGGTATATTGGCGATCGACATACGATGTACCGTATTCATCGACCGGCGAAAAATCGTTTTCCCATTTCTTGTTCCGCATGTTCATGATACCGTTGCGGGTAAAGAGCATTCCGTTGCGTCCGTTTCGGGTCGGCATCACGCAGTCGAACATATCCACACCCCGTTCGATTCCCTCCAATATGTTGGCAGGCGTTCCTACCCCCATCAGGTAACGGGGTTTGTCGGCAGGCAGTATTTCATTGACAACCTCGATCATCTCGTACATTTTCTCGGTAGGTTCGCCGACTGCCAGCCCGCCGATCGCATTTCCGTCCGCGCCCAAGTCGGCAACATGTTTTGCCGCCTCCCGTCGCAAATCGGGATATACACAACCCTGCACTATGGGGAAATAGGCTTGCCGGTAACCGTACAAACCTTCTGTTTCGCAATAACGTTTCCACCCCCGGTCGAGCCAACGACGGGTCAGCGCCAACGATTTTTTGGCATAAGCATAATCGGCATCGCCCGGTGTACATTCATCGAGCGCCATCATAATGTCGGCACCGATCACCCGCTCGGTATCTACTACATTCTCGGGAGTAAACAGATGTTTCGAACCGTCGATATGCGAACGGAAATGCGCACCCTCCTCGGTGAGCTTGCGGCGATCGGAAAGCGAAAATACCTGAAATCCGCCGCTATCGGTCAATATCGGACGATCCCAACCGTTGAACTTGTGCAATCCGCCTGCCTGCCGGAATATTTCCAGCCCCGGACGCAAATAGAGATGATAGGTGTTTCCCAAAATAATCTGGGCTTTTATATCGTCTTTAAGCTCATGCAGGTGTACCGCCTTCACCGAACCCAATGTCCCTACCGGCATAAATATCGGGGTCTGTATCTGCCCGTGGTCGGTGGTAATCAATCCGGCTCTTGCCCGGCTGTTCGGGTCGGTATATTGCAATTCAAAATCCATCTGTCATCGAAATATTTTCGCAAACTTACGATAAATCTATGGAAATGCCGAATAAAAAGGAATAAAAGTCCGCAAAAGGCTTTATCAATAGATAGGTTTGTCGAAACAAAAATAGAGAGCCTCCCCCCAAATAGCGAAAGTTGAAAACAGAAATAAACGGGGAAACAAAGTTCCAAGATTGGATTATGCCGAACCGCATCTTGTCTTACCCCGAGAAACGGATTTATGATGTAGCACGATTTCCCAATCGTCACCTACAAAAATTATTTTCATTGATCGGAAATACAGCATTGCCCAAAAACTTACCACACCTATTTCCGCAACTCCTGAAATTCTTCCCACACCAATGTAGCAAGATATTTATCACTACGGCACTGCAAGTCTGCTACCCCATCCTCAATAAGTCCGGCAGTTTCCGATTGATAGAAAATATCGGTAGCTTCCTGAATCGGCAGAGCATATAATTCACACAGACTCATTATTATATTGGCACACTTGGTGGCTCGCATTGCCATTTTGCTTTCTTCGGTCATAATTGTTTACTTTCTATATATTTCAGACATTGGTCGAGCATACGTTGCGAGCGGATACAATACTGTATATTGGGTTTCTCGTATTTGAGAAGACCAAGAGTTTCAACATCGGAAAGCTCGCCCTCGAAATAGCGGTCAAGTGTCTGTATAACCTTATCGTTAGCTATACCACCTATAACCAGATCATAGTCCGTATCATCATTTCCGGCACGGCATTTAGCAACGAATTGCAGCCATGCCCTGTCATAAATATCAAATTGACAAACTTTCCACTCCGGCAAACAGCACTCGAACTCATAGCTGTTTAACCAAGCCTCGCGATTTCGACGGATAAACCGTTGAGCATATTTCTCAGCCTGTTCATAAATCGTGGTTAAATAAAAACCCTTACCAAAATCAAGGTACTCCCGGGAGTGCAACACATCGGGATTTACGACTGCAATAGTTGATGAATGGAAAAGTTTCATTGGGGCAATACTCCTTTCTCTCTCATATAGTCTGTAAGATCATCTATCAAATAACGCGAACTGAAAGTATGAAGCACATCGTATGAAGGGACAATATAGCCATAAAGTATTCCGGATTGTTTCAACCGGCAATAAACCTCACGTTGCGGCAGCATCAGCACCTGTGATAGCTTGCTGATGCAATATGTTACAAATTCAAGTGTCTTCTTATCCATAATCATATCATTGACGGTTATCAATCTTCGTTCAAACGACTGTAATCCATTTACTCAAATTCTATATCTATAACGCATGCCCGCATGGGAATGATCTATTGATGGTATTTGTAAAATTACGGCTTTATTCATTTCGTACAAAAAAAATCCACAGATTTTTCTTTATCGCAAAAAAATGTAATCTCCCGACGTACCCATATCCTCGACTGAAAATTTTCACATCATCCACTCCCTCGGATACACCCATAATCCCGATAATGCATACGAAAATACCGTATTTATTCCGTTCATTCTATTCCCGGTCTCCAATATTCAAAACTGCGATAAAAATTTTCTAAACCTTTTGGTGAACAATCCTATTCGGAATGAATCCGCTTCCGCCACTTTATAAACACAAATCGGGGATGGCATTTTCCGCTCATCCCCGATCTTATTCTTACGGATTACAATCCGTCTATTTTACAAAAACCTTGACAGTCCGGTGTCCGACTTTTACCATATAGACACCGCTCATTACCGGCACTTCGGTACGTTCGGTGCAGATACCTGCCGATACAGCCCGTCCGTCGGGCATATTGATTGCAAAAGGAAGACCTTCCGCACCCGTCACGACAATAGTTCCCTCCGTAGCGAAGATACGAGCCCGATCGGCTTTTTCATCTTCCACCGACAGCGTGATACCTACGCTCGGCGATGCTTTCGATTCGCCTTTGTCGTAAACGGTGGTAACAACATAGCGTTGGTCGCCGTCTTCGGCTCCGGCATGCATATAACGGGTATCTTCGATCAACCGATCATTGATCTTCACACCGTCGCACCATACATTGTACCCGATCACCGAAACTTCTGCCGAAACCGCCGAGATAAACGAAATGTCGTCGATGAAGAGCATGAACTTGTTGTTGGAGATACAACGTATCGCAAAGTATTTCGCTCCTTCCGGCAATTTGAAACTGAACTGTGTCCAAACCTGCGGCAACCGCTGACGTGTAGCAACCGATGTGAAGTCGCCGACCTCGGTTCCGGTCATGGAGTAGAGGAATTCCAGATCTTCGGGATAAGTGCCCGAGTAACTGCGGGCAAAGAATGTTACGGTCTGTTCGACACCCAGCAGTTCGGGCGAGATGATCCAGTCGTCGCATTGCACCGCATTAACCCCTTCCGTCGCATACATCTGTGCCAGATATTTGCTGCCGGAATGGGCTGCAAAGCTCCGGTTGAATTTTTCATAGTCGGCATCCATTACCCACCACGATTGTTTCGAGCCGAATGCGATACCCGGTATTTCCAAATCGCTGATCGTTCCGATCGGGGCTTGATCGCCGTCCCGGAACAGCCAGTCTCCCACTCCGCTCGTCGCAAACGATTCGTACACCTCGAAATCTTCTGTTTCGGGTGCAGGAATATAGCCGTCGGTCGAAGGTTTAGTCCATGAAACGAGAACTCCTTCCTCCCGCTTCTTTGCAGAGAGAGAGGTGACGTGAGGCAACACGGGAACTATGGGCGATACCCGCAACGTCTCCGACGTATTGTTTTGCAAAGCCTCATCGGCAGCGAACTCGACCACAGCATAATACTCTACCGCGTCTTCGTTCAACACATTGAACTCTTGTGTAAAGCTGATCGTCGCTCTGCTTCCGGGAGCCAGCGTTTCGCCCTGCACGGTCTCGGCTTGGACACGGTTGCGGTACAATGTCACGTTATAGCCCGAAGCGGCAAGAACACCCAAGTTTTCAATTTCGAGATCGATCACGAACGGTGTATTCGGTTTCACCTCTTGGGGTGCAACGATACTATTGACAGCAAGGTTATTGTCGATAAGGCTACCCACCTTGATGTTGTCGAGCAAAGTATATTCGTAAGTTCTCACGGTCGTCTTGAAGTCGATCAATACCACTTTCCCGACATAGTCGTCCAACGGCGCAGATACCATCACCCAGCCCGGTTCGGTAGTAAGGTCACTGATCGCCACTTTCTTGACCGGCTTGAATCCGGTTCCGTCGTCTACCGAAATCTCTATTTCGTTCGCATCGGGGATTCCTTCCTGTACAATGCTGTATGTGTAAAGCGACACACCCGGTTTCGGAGTATTCCCGTCGATTAGGATCTTCCCGGTATAAAGCGATGTAAACGCACCGATTTCGGGCGAACGGGAGCCCACAAAGCCGTTGTTACCATCTTGCGAAACGATACCCAGATTATTCTCATCTTTAAAGAGGCTCCATGTGGCAGTGCCCTCCTCGCCGATCGCCATAATCGTTTCGGTATCGGCATTGGGGAACGACTCTACAAACGGCAGCGAATGCGGTTTGCCGACCGGAATGAGATCGGTAGGCACGATAGCAGAGATACCACCTCGGGTTTGCGACGATACGTAATAGTGAACGAAGTTCTGCGTATCGGCGTCGATTGCCCGGAATGTGTGCGACGTACCGACGATGTCGTCATACAGCACGACATGGGTTTCGGCTTGCAACTGGTAGATCGTATAAGTCACCAGATCGGAATTCAAGGGGTATCCGTTCGCATCGGTAGCCACGGCATCCCAGGAGATTTTCACCTCACCGAGGTTTTCCGTCTCTTCGATCGACACGCCCGAAGGAGCGGCAGGCGGATTGACTCCGATAAATGCCGAAACGGATGTTGCCCGTCCTTTCCCGAACGTAGTGTACGCCACGGCTGTATAAGTATGTTCTCCTTCCGCACCCACTTCGTCGCCATAAGTAAGACGCGCTCCGGGCTCCGGCGAATAGAATGTCTTGATCAGCATATCGTCACGAAGCAATTCGAGCCGGTCGATAGCAGTCAGAGGATTACCACCCAAATCGGCTGTCGGGGCGTTCACCGAAACGGTAGCCCGGTACGCGCCATTGGGATCGGGAACGACGGTCAGACCGGTAGGCTGATCGGGTCCGGCAGCAGAAGAAGCGGCTGCAATCATCAGATCGTCCACATACAGATAATAAGTATCCGCATCGCTGCACCCGTGAATACCGATGTAGAACTTGCCGCTATGGGGAGGTACGACATACCCGTTATAAACGGTAAGCGTCGTGGAATTGACCAACGTAGGTTCGATCACTACCGAAGTCATGGCTTCCGCCGTAGGTGTTTCGCCGAACTTCACTTCGAAGCGTTCCGACCACGATGCGCTTTGTGCCCGTACACCGATAGAGAGTTCGTAAGCTCTACCCTCTTCCAGTCTTACCGCCGGCGTGATCAACCAATCGTCCATCGCCATATTTTTATTGTGATAGATACGCATCTCGCCTTGGTAGAAACCCCATGTCCGTTCGTCGCCGTTCGCATTGAGTATCGTATAGTTGTCCAACACCGATTCGTCGTTGAAATGCTGTTCATAAGGGGGATGTATCGAACCGAGCCATACGGTATTGGAGGTCGCCGCTCCCGACTGCAATCCGTTGCAATCGGCTTCTACCGTATAATAAAAAGCGGTGAGGAGATCGGGTTCGGAAACAACATCTTCGAACGTTGTTTCTTTCATAGCCGAAGCCACGACCGCCCGGCTCGGATAACGCGTCAGCCGATAGGTCACTTTCTCCGGGTCGATATATCCGCCGTCTGCCGATTCCGTAACCGGAGTCCACTGTACATTGAATTTTCCGTCGGCATACGTTGCCGTTACCGTAGTCAGTGCAGGCGTTCCGTTTCCGACAAACACCGAAATTCCGCGGACAGGGCTATCGCCCGCTTCGTTCGACACCGATACGTCGAAATTATAATTGCCCGCTGCCGATACCTTTACATTCGCCGATACCCGCGCACCATAGCTCGTTTCGCCGGTAGCCAATGTTTCGCCCGATGAAACGACCTTGTAAGTCAGTCTGCCCGATGCTGGCGTATCGTCGAACAAAGTCGAAGGGGCGGTAAAGGAGACCGTACCCGAGAATGCACCTTTCGGGAAATCGGCTTCGATATCGGAACAAGCCGCCGGAGCTTTATCCTCCGCTTCCGGCACGAGAATAAACAGCCCGGTCACTTCTTCACCATCGGCAAATGTTTTGAGCAGCGTTGCCGCACCGGTCGTTTTATTCACTTCGTAAAGTGCACCCGTTTCATCATTGGGGCTGACCGTCCAGAACATTCTGCCCGACTTGGGGTCGATGCAAGCCGACGATATGTAATACGGCAGGCAACCGGTAACACCGATCAGCTGCTTTGCCCCGTTCGTCTTATTGATTTTATACAACGAACTCGATACGGTCACCGGATTATCTGCCGTACCCGACAACTCTTTGGCGATGCCATACAACGTACCGTCGGTATCGACCGCAAAAGCGCACCACGCATCGTCGGTATCGCAGATCCGGGTAGTCACCAAAGTCGAATAGTCGATCGTGCCCAGCATGTAACCCGAACCGTTTTCTTTCTGGAAACAGCCGTAGGTTTTCTTGGTAACCGGATCGTAAGCGACATCGACCGCAGCATTCGACACCGAACCGGAGTTTATCGACACTTGCTCCCACGTAGTCGTATTATACGCGCTGACACGCACGTATGCCGAACCCATTATTTCGCGCATGTTCGTACAATAATACCTGTCACCGACAAGCGTTCCACCATACTGGGCATTCGGACCAGCCGATACAAGTTCGACCCCGTCGCCCGAAATCGAATAGATACCTACCGGCGAATTCGCGGAAGTCCACGAATTGGCATACAACACACAACCGTAAATTTTCGGGAATCCCGGAGCGTCCAATAAAGAAGCGACCGATCGCGGAGTCTGCACCGGAGTCTTGGCTGTCCGGTGTGCCAGCGATCCCGTTTGCCGCCCCTGTGTTTTCATCATAGGCTTCGGCATCTGTTTACCGGCAGCAACAGCCG